>Ga0209181_10004330_pt1 | contig 21226 bp, 13 predicted proteins | sample MAT05_FD_187208 | JGI IMG/M metagenome (GOLD analysis project Ga0209181, IMG submission 187208) | Freshwater microbial communities from Lake Fryxell liftoff mats and glacier meltwater in Antarctica - MAT-05 (SPAdes) (version 2) | ecosystem: Environmental > Aquatic > Freshwater > Ice > Liftoff... | reverse complement strand
TTTTATATTCGAGCGTTTGCATCAGGCTCGCGGCCAATGTCATCAGTGTCTTGCCGGTGCCTGCCTGCCCGAGCAGTGTGACGAAATCCACCTCGGGATCCATCAACACGTTCAGCGCAAAATTTTGCTCACGGTTGCGCGCGACGATGCCCCACACGTTGTTTTTCTGGTGGGTGTAGTCCTTGAGCGTTCGTAGTACACACGTCTTGCCTTCAATCGCCTGCACCATGGCGTAGAACGGCTTGTCGTCGTCCTGATAGACAAACTCATTGAGGATCATAGAGGCAACTAGCGGCCCTTTGATGCGGTACAGCGTGCGACCCTGTTCCTGCCACGACTCCATGTCCTTGCCGTGCTTGTCCCAGAAATCCTTGGGTAACTCGCGCATACCGGTAAACAGCAGATCGGTATCCTCAAGCACCTTGTCGTTGAAGTAGTCCTCAGAGGCGACGCCGATGGCGCGCGCCTTGATGCGCATGTTGATGTCTTTGGACACCAGCACCACGCTGCGCTTCGGATTGTGATGTTGCAGATCGAGCGCGACCGCAATGATTTGATTGTCGGCCTTGCCGCTGTCCGGTAGCGCGGTCGGAAACTCGATCGACACGGGCCGCGTTTGCAGCATCAGGCGTCCGGTTCCTTCGCCGTTGCGGTGACCCTTCAGGCTGATGCCGCTGTCGATGTCGCCTTCTTGCCCGGTCACAATCTCGTCGAGAAAACGTGACGCCTGCCGCGCATTGCGCGCGACTTCCGTCATGCCCTTCTTGTTGTTGTCCAGTTCCTCGAGCGTGATCATCGGCAGATACACGTCGTGCTCTTCGAAACGGAAGATGGAGGTCGGATCGTGCATCAGCACGTTAGTGTCCAGCACGAAGATCTTGGTGTTTTTGTCCGAGGGTCCTGCGGGGGCGCGTTTTGCGTTGCCAGGTTTTGGGGCCAAGTGGTGGGCCTTTCTCAGGTTTGACTAGAAAAAGAAAAAATCGAACGACGAAACAACAACTTCAAAAGTGAAACACCCTCATGAGCGTCTCACTCACAAGGGTGTCGGGTAAATCTGGAATAAAGCGTCTGTTCAATTCGTTGAGGGCTTGGTGCGTCAGCGCGTTTAAGCGTTTGGGCGGAAACTGTAATTGGCAGACTATCACAAGTTTTTGGTCGGTATTAAATCATGCATGACGAAAGCAGCACGCCGTGCCCTTTTGGGGCCCGCGCACTAGCAACTTGTTGAAATTCACGATATTCGTTTGACAGGTGAGTTTGGTGCCCCGTTACGCCGCTCGCCTGCGTTGGAAAATGGCGACAGCGAAGCGATGGGCGAGAGGAGGATTTTTAACGTTTTCGTGTCGACAACGTCCGCAAATCCCCCTTAGTCCCTCCTTCGGCAAGCTCAAGGCAGGCTCTTTTCCAAAGCGGGAAGTGGTATCCAATGAGTTCACCCGGATTTAGCATCACCAATCTCAACAAACTGCTAACCGATGCTCTGCACGGCCGCGAGTACCTCGGCGGCGTGTCCATCCACCTTGACGCCCCGCCATTCGCGGACGATTTCACCCCGACGGCCCATGATGAAGGTCGAGCGCTCGATGCCCAACACCATCTTGCCATACATGTTCTTTTCCTTGATGACGTCAAATAGCTTGCACATCACTTCATCCTTGTCGGAAAGCAGATCGAACGGAAAGCTCATCTTGGCCTTGAATTTGTCGTGACTGGCGACGCTGTCGCGGGATACGCCGAACACCATGTAGCCGGTTTTCTTGAACTCATCATGCAGATCGCGGAACTGTGACCCCTCAATGGTGCAGCCGGGCGTATCGTCTTTCGGGTAGAAATAAACGACATAGGGGTGGCCCTTGAATGCGGCCGAGGCAAAACGCTGGTTACTGGTGGCGGCGACTTCAAAATCGGGGATGATGGTGCTCATGGCAGTCCTGTTGTTGTGTCAATTGGCGGGGTTCTGGTTGGACAGTATGGCGTCGAATGTTTACGGATGTGCTACGCCGCTTCGGTGGCCGCGGCAAGTTTTGGCAGGAACGGTTTGCCTTGCATCAGCAACGTGCCGGAGCGGCCGTCGATGTGGCCCTGCTCGGCGACAAAGTACGGCAGATGCTGCCGCGCCAGCTGACTGGCGATTTGCTGTGTGGATACCAGCTCATAGCCCTGCGCCTTCCAGCCGACAATCAGTTGCTCAAGCGTTGGCAGTAGTCGCATGCCTTCGAGTTCGGCGTGCATGGTGAAAACGTGCGGTGCGGCGGCAAACCCCAGTACTGGCGGGCTATTTGAGGCACTTTCGGCTGTCAGGGCAAGCAGAGTCTCGTGGACGTTGGTCTCAACCACGCCGTTCAAACCGACCAGCTCATCAAGTGTCGGCAGGGTGGTCGGCAATTGCGGGCAATCGATGATCTCGGCATTCACCACCGGATAGTGTGGAACGCCTTCGCCGTGGTGGGCGCGGCCGTCGGAGGCGTACTCGAAGCCCATCGATTGCGTGAGGCGTAGTGCGTGGGTATTCATTTGCCAGCCGGCCGCGCCGTGCGTTTTTGACGGCGTTTTGAAGATGTCGCAAAAGCGGCTCTGCGCCCGTTCCATTTCAGCGCGTGTCCATTCAGCCGATGCGCCCTGTACACCGTCTTGCCAGCGCACATGGTCCCAGCAGTGGATGCCGACTTCGAATCCGTCATCGCGCGTGCGTCTGAGGATATTGGCGCAGCGCTTGCCGATATCCGGGCCGGGCAAGACGGTGCCGTACAAGAGCGTCGGAAAGCCGTAATGCGAGACAACGGAGGTGCGCTTGACCTTGGCGAAAAAGCCCTTGCGAAACACGCGCTTGATGGCGCGGCCGGTATGGTCCGGACCGAGGCTGAATAGAAACGTGGCACCAACTTGATGCTTCTTGAACAGCTCGAGTAACTGCGGCACGCCGTGCTTGGTGCCATTCAACGTATCGACGTCGACCTTGAGGGCTAAATATCTTTTCATTGTGGGCAAATTATAGGGGTACGCCGACTAAAATTTAGCGATGGATATCGAACAACCCAACGCAGCGTCCGCCAATTCCGAGCGCACGCCTTATGCCATCCTTGGTGGTGCCCCCGTGGTGCGGCACCTCGTCGATGCGTTTTACGATCAGATGGACGAAGACCCCGACTACTTTGATATTCGCAAACTCCACCCTGCGTCCTTGTCGGTGTCACGGGAAAAGCTCTACATGTTTTTGACCGGCTGGTTGGGCGGGCCGCCGCTTTACACCGTTGAATTCGGTGATGCGCGGTTGCGCGCCCGCCACCTGCCTTTCCCGATCGGCGCGGCGGAGCGAGATCAGTGGATGGCATGCATGACCGGAGCCATGGAGGCCGTGAAAATTGAACACGTGATGCGGCAAAAGCTTCTTGAGTCGTTCGCCAGCACGGCCGATTGGATGCGCAATCGGGAAGGGTAACCTCGCCTAGCCGATGTAATCGAGAAATTTTTCCGGCGATACACGAATTGCCGCGCCGGTCGGGCATGAGCGCACACAGGCAGGCCCGCCTTGCTGGCCTTTGCACATATCGCACTTCACGGCTTTCTTGGGCGCATTCTTGTCGTATTCGGTTGCGGACGCGCCGGGCTCGGCACCCAAGCCGAACAGCAGCCAGGAGAGCACAGGCGGCTTTGCCTTTTGCTCGGTCACCGGGGCAAGTTGAATCACGCCATAGGGACAGTTTTTTTCGCAATTGCCGCAACCGATGCACGCGTCCGTGATAAACACTTCACCGTTTTGCGAGCGGTGGATCGCATCCGGCGGGCAATCTTTCATGCAGTGCGGGTGCTCGCAGTGACGGCACGAGGTAGGCACGTGAATTTGTGCGTATGTCGGCCCCGCCTCACGATCAAGACGCGAGGTTCCCTCGTGGGTTTCAGCGCAGGCTTTCTCGCAATTGTTGCAGCGCGTACAGAGCGATTCGTCGATCAACAACACATCGGTTGCCTCGCCTAATCCCTGCTGCATCAAAAACGAAATCAGATTGCCCGAGTCGGCTTTCGATTCCATCACTTGGTTGACCGACATACGCTGCATCAACCGCGCATCGACGCCGCCACGCATGGAGGTATTGCGCGCCACCACCTCAACGAATCGTTTTGCTTCCAGCATCACGCACTCAGTGGCTACGGCGGCTTTCACCGTCGCCGAGCGCGGTGCATCGGACATCAACGCCATCTCGCCGACGTAATTGCCGGCCGCGACATACGACATCACTATTTCTTTACCTGCAATGGCGCGCGACACCGTCACCGAGCCGCGGCGGATCATGTAAAGCCCATCCGCCTGGTCGCCTTCACGAAACAGTGCTTCGTTCGCGGCGTATTTTTTGATCAAGGCACCTTCGACCAGATAATCCACTTCGTGTTCCGCAATCTGCGCCTGCAAGTATTGCCGCACCGCGCGCTTGAGCGAGACTTGATCAAGCGTTTTGCGCACCGCTTCAACGGAAGCCAGCAGTTTCAACATCGAACGACGCGGCGTTTCGATCAACACGCAATTGTTACCTGCGCGAATCGTGGCCGTGCGCCGCCTGCCAGAGATCAAGCCCATTTCGCCGAAGAACTGTCCCTTGTTCAACACCACTTGGACGGATTTGCCATCTTTGCCGGAGAGCTCAATGGTCACGCTGCCTTCTACGATGGAAAAGAAGGTGTTGGTGTAATCATTCTTCTTGAATATCGCCATGTGCAACGCGGGTGTCAGGATATCGCTATCGAGCAAAAATTCGCGTAGCTGCAAGGTCGTGAGCGCCGACAGCAGCGGCACGTTTTGACGGATTCGCTCAAGGCCATCGTTGACATCTTTGGCCATGCGGTAGGCGGCGAACTTGGAGCGCAGCAGCGGCTCGTCGGCGGGCTCGATATTACGACCGAGCGCATATTCGATGACCTCATAGCCCTGATTCATTGCCTGCTTGATCAGCGGATAGCCGCCGAGCGCACCGATGATGTAGATACCGGCTACGTTGGACTCATACTGCGCCGACAGCTGCGGCACAGCGGCCGGATCATCGTTTGGAAATTGCACGCCGAAGCTTTCCACCAGCTTGCGCGGCGGCGTTGCGCCAAGGCGCGCAATCACGCGATGGCAGGCAATCGATTCAGTGCCCTGCGGCGTTTTGGCGATAAAGCGCGCCGGCAGTCCGCCGCTAACGTCGAGCAGGCTATCGAGCTCCACCCGATCCACTCGCGTACCGAAGCGGCATTCGAGTTTGCCATCCTTGATGGCCGACAGTACGGCACTCAAATTGCCTTCTTTGCAGCGGGTGAACTCATCGTTGCGGTTGACCATGATGACGCGGTTCTGTTTGGCAAGTGCCAGCGCGTTCTCGATGGCCGCGTCGCCTGCGCCGACCACAATGATGGTTTCATCCTGAAATTCTTCCGGGTCGTCCAACTGATATTGCACCACGTCGAGGTCTTCGCCCGGCACGCCGAGTTTGCGCAGATTGCCCTGCACGCCGATTGAGATTACAACCGCGCCCGCTTCAACGGTTTTACCGCTGGTGAGCGTGATGGTGAATGCGCCTTTGCCGCCCGATATGGATCTCACTTCGGACTGGTAACGAATATTGACGCCGTACGTTTTCAGTTCGGCATCCCAGGCACCAAGAATTCTTTCGCGCGATCCAGCGGCAAAACTCATCGGGCTTCTGAGCGGCAATACGTTTGGCTCCGCCATCACGTGTTTGCCTTTTTGGTACTTGTATATCGTGTTGGCAGGCTGGTTCTCCGCTTCAAGCAGGATGTGGGAGACCTTCAGTTCAGCTGCGTGTCCAGCCGCAGAAAGTCCGGCGGGACCAGAGCCGATGATGGCGATGTCAAACCGTTCCATATAATTTCTCCATGTGCTTTGGCGGGCGAATCAGCGTGGCGCGAGAGTGGCGCGTACATCGCGCATGCGCGCGATAAATTCCTGCGGCTTGAATTTCTCGTCGTGACGCAACGTTTCGTTAAGGCGTTTCCAATGCGTGTTAAACGCCGCAGTGGATTTCAGCGCCCCTTGCTGTGCCATGAACTGTCCGACCGATGCCAACGCCAGCGCCGCTTGTTCGGCTGCTGCATAGTCGCGGTAAACGCCGTCAATCCCGTCGTCGGCAAGACCCAGGGCAATTGTTTGCAACAGCTTCGCGTCGATATTCAATGACTGCACGCGCTGCGCGACTTCGGTGGACACCGACTTGAGTTCAGCCGCAGCCTGTTTCGTGTCCCCCTCACCCGCGATGGCGCGGTGCAGCGCCACAGTGCGCGTATTGATGCGCTCACCCAGGGCCGGATCAATCGCGCGGGCAATGACACGCAGCATCAGCATGTTTGCATCGTTCAACCGCACCAACCCAGGTGTTGCGCTCATACCGAGCGGGGTTTTCGCCTGCAGGCGGTTTTCTGCCATCGGACGGTGGCAGGCGTGACAATCGAACAACACCAGCTCCGGGAACAAGCCGTCGCGGCCACGTTTTTCGTCGTTCAGCCAGTCCATGGTTTCAGCCACCATCAGCGCCTGACCGATTGCCCACACTTTCACGCCGTCCCAGATGCGTTTTCGTTCACCGTAGTCGCGGTCGATCACAAAATGCTTCGGCGCCATTTGGGTAAAGCTGTCGAGCTCAAAGCTCATGCGCGGATGCCCTGCACCCATGATGCGGTGCGTGACCAGTTTGTCCTTATTGCCGAAGTGGCAGCTCAGGCAAAGTTTTGCACGCGCGAAGGCATCATCGGTCGGGTACATGCCATCGGCGACATTGCTTGCGTGCGTCGCGTTGGGGGCCACGTGGGAGCGAATCCAGCGCTCTGCCGGGCCGTGGCACGATTCACAGGTGATGTTGTCATTGATGCTGAATTTTTCGCCGTGGCGTTCGGCGGGGATGTTGTGGGCGTGGCAGTCGAGACAGATTTTCGCCTGGTGCGCCGGCTGTTTGAGGCCGAGATTGTTGGCGATGCGTTTCGACTTTTCATTCAATAGCACGTTGTAGGCACGCGCGTGTTTGTCGAGCCGGCTCCAGGTGATGTATTCGCTTTGCAAGATGTTGGAATCCTGCCAGGTCTTTACCGCGCCATGGCAAAGCGAAGACGCGCAGGTGACGGCACCCTCGGTTTTGTATGTCGACTGGTAGGGCAGCGGTTGTGCAAAAGTCGTGGGCACCATCAGCAGCCCGGCAAGTAGGAAAAGAACTGCGATTATCATGGGCTTGGCCCCGCAGCGGTTTGACCAGCGGCTTTGATGATCGCGCTGAGCGGTACGAATTTGCTGCGCTCAATCGCATCCCCCACCGTCCACACGCGCCCCTCCGGTGTGAGGTATAGCTTGTCCATTTCACGCCGGTTGAACGGACGCGAGCCGATGCGTCCGAACACCGCGATCTGCCCGCCGGTTTCATCCACGGCGCGGTCACGATCCAGCCCTTTGGAAAGTGCCAATGCAGGCGAATCGGTGTTGCGCCACGCGATCAGCTCTGGCTTGGGCTCGGGCGAGAAACCGTAGAACTTCGGCTGCGAATCGGGCGAGGTAAGTTGTATCACCTTGAGCCCATTGACGCCGTCCGCAACGTACGCGAACAGCGAAGCATTGGTGGAGGCAACAATCACGTCCTGCGCATCGTTGATGCGGCCCGACGCGGTGAAGGTCTGGTATTGGCGCGGTGTTTCGGGCTTTTCTACATCGATAATCACGAGCCCGTCCTTGCCTGCGGCGACATAAGCGTAAGTGCGCGCCACGTATACACGACGTGCGTCGTCGAGGGCGACTGACGCCTTCGGCAGCGGCCGCTCCGGGTGCGTAATGTCGATCACCTCGAGTCCCTTCGCGGTGGTGGCGAACAGATAGCGAAACTGCAAGGCAGACGCACGCATGTCGTCGAGCGCCAGCGTTGCCGCAACCACGGGTTTGAGCGGATTGTCGAGGTTGAGCACCACCAGCCCCTTGTCAGTGGCGATGTAGGCATAGTGGCCACCGAGGGTGATATGGCGCGCGCCATTGAGTAGGTTGCCTTCGTTCCAGGTGATAGCGCGGCTTAGAAAATTATTGCGCGGCTCGCCGTCCGCGAGTGTATCCACATTGACCACAATCAGCCCTTCGGCCGCATCGACCACAAACGCGTAGTGGTAGATCGGATGAAACGCCTGCTCCTGATTGGTCTCGCGCATCAGTTCACCGGTATTGCGGAGTGGGGCGATGGGTTGATTGGTCGGCAGCGCCATGCAGGTGGCATTGGTTGACGGCACGTTGGTGCGCTGGCCGAGCGGCGAGTAGGGCGCGCTGACAATGCGTTGTGACACGCCTTTGTTGGCAATCGACGCCACATCGTAGACGCGAAAGCCCCCCGCGCCTTCGGCCACAAACAAATACTCGCCGCGCAATTGAATACAACGCGCTGCACCACCGGTGGTGTGTGAATGAAGCTCCTTGAGCGCCTTGTCGGCCTTGTTGTGGTTGGCAAACCAATCCGGATAGGCGTACTTGTGCAGGTAGCTGCCGATCACGGCCTGCGGTTCGTCCCATTCGGTGACCTGTACTGCTTCAACATGCCTGGTCGAGCCCACCCAGGCATTGAAGCCGACAAAATTGACAAAGTTGGTACCGTGCAACAGCAACTGCGACATGATGGCGTTGTTGTCGCCCTCGCGCGCAGCGTGGCAATCGGTACAGGTTTTGGTTTCGGTCTTGCGCTCGGTGTGCGGGTAGTGGGGCGCAAAGGCTTGTGAGGAATGTCCGCTAGCGGCGATCGGTGGTTGCTGAATATAAATTTTTTCGCGGTTCGCGTTGGTTGAGGACAGAATCAAGGCCGAGCTGGAACGAATCGGTGCGATGCGGCCGCCCTTAACCGGCCCGTGACGGCCCAACTGGAATGCGTCGTCGCGTGCGACTTGAGGATTGTAAGTGGCGTAGTTGCGCGTCTCGCCACCTTCATAGTGCTGGCGATCCGTTTTCCAGTTGGCCTGAATCGGCAGGTGGCAGCCTGCGCACGTGGTTGTCCACGACAGGTGGCAGGAATAGCAGGTCATCTTGTCGTTGGAATGCGCATAGTCGGTCGCTTCATTTGCGGCGCCCTTGGTGTTTTCCTTTCCTCCCCATTGCCCGTCGCGTCCCGCTGCACCGGTATGCATCAGCTTGGCGCGTGCCGCTTTTTCGTTGTACTTCAGGTTGCCGGGCGTGACACTGTTTTTTGTCAGGCTCATTTTCCATTCCAGCTTGGGGTCAAGGTTGGAGCGTTGGAACAACTCGCCATTGATCCACTCAAAACGTTTGCGACCATCAGGCGTGCGCATGAGCTGCAGATCGCGCCCCTGTTGCGAAGCGGCGGGGCCGGAAGTAAACAGCGTTGGAAATTTATCCGCTGTCCCATGACAATCGACGCAATCGATTTCAACGGCAGCGGCAACCTCGCCGTAAACATGACCGTTGCCGTGCACGTCCTGCGAAAAGTGACAGTCCACGCAGTGCATGCCGACGTCCAAATGTATCGAGGTCAGGTGAACCGCCTTGTCGAATTTTTTCGGGTCGGTATCGGCGACTGGTTTGTTGTCTTTGTCGAGCAGCGTGCCTTTGCGATCGCGTTTGAACACATAACGGAAGTTCCAGCCGTGACCATGGTAATCGGCAAACTGGGTGTCCTTCATCTTGTCGTTATTTTCCCAAATTCGTTTGATGAAATCCTTGTCGCCCCACAGCCCGCGCGTAGCCGCTTCTTCCGGATTGCGCTTCAGAATCTCCAGTGCGGCGCTGGCGCTGGGGTATTGTTGCTTTTTCGGCCACATGTTTGGTGCGTCGGCTTCGTAGTCCCACATGGTGGTGCCGTAGAAACTATTCACAAACGAGTTAGGCTGGTGCATATGGCAGACCATGCATTGCGAGGAGGGAATCGCGCGCGTGAATTCGTGTTTCAACGGGCTGCCGGACTTGGTTTTGTCAATGGTTGGATCACGCGTTTGGGATTTTCCTTCGTTGCCGAATTTTGCGTAAGGCCCGCTGTGTTTCGGATCGCGGTCGTTCGCGTAGACGGTATGGCAGGCGGTGCAGCCCGATGAGCGATAGTCGCCCGGCTGCTCATTGGTGCCAAGAAACCACAAATGTGGATCGTTCAAACGTGTCTTGGTGATATTGATCAGCGGCACTGCGATGCGCTGCCCGGTGCCCGGACCGCGATTGGATTGTTTGATGTCGGGTCGACCCGGCTCGTCGAGCTTTTGCAAGGCGCCGGTGGAATTTGGCAAGCCGACTTCCGGAAACTGCGAATTGATCACGCGGCCGCCGCGCTCGAACACGCGAAACACATCCGCAGGCGGCACGGTCTCCCACGCGGGCAGCGGCAATAGCTGCGGCAAGATGCCCATTGCCGTCATGTGTGGCGTCGGCACGATGGGATTCTTGATCAGCGCGCCGACGCCCTCAGGCGTGTAGGCTTCACCCAGAATGTAGCGTTTATAGGGCAGGATACCGTTGTTGTACGACGCGCCGCCCCAGAACATCGCAGACGAGGACATGAGGCTGCGCTCAACCGCCTGAATGATGTCGAGATGGCATGCCCCGCAAGCCTCTCGCGCGACACGAAGGTCGCCCGGATTCATGAAGCGCACAAATTCCTTTGACTCACGGTTGAGCAAGGTGTAGCTGTGCTCGGGATTGGCGCTCGATGGCGTCTTCCACGCACTCGGAAAGCGCGGCAGCACATGCGCCATGTCACGTGCGTGCCGGTAAGCGATTTCGTCAATGGCGGCGTGTTTAGGTTTGACGACGCTGGTGTCACCACCGTGGCAATCCGTGCAACCGATCACCACGCCCGGGTTGGCGTGCATGGTGTGGCGGTCTGTGGTGGTGTGGCACGACACGCAACCGAACGACTTGCGGGCCTCATCCATCGTTGATTGGCGCGCGGGCGCGGCAGGTGCCGTGCTGTCGCTGCGGAGGACCGGCTTTTCTCCGGACGCGACAAGCGTATCGGCAAAAAACAGCGAGGTCACGCAAAAAAGCACGAGGGCAAACATTTTTGCCCGACGCTGCCCGTCAATGAACGACTTGCTGATGTTCTTCATGTTTAGTAGGTCAACACCAAATTGAACAGCACCGAATACTGCGCGGCGCGTTTGTTTTCATCGAACAGTTGCTTCAAGGCCTTGCCAGGCAACAGCGCGGCGGCGGACGCCGTCATCACTACATTCTGCGTCATGAATGGTCGATACTGGACGCCGCTGGAGACATCGACGCCCAAATCCTTGGATGTGATATTTTGATTGCGCAACACTGAGACTGACGAAGTGTTCATGAAATCGAGCTTCGAGACATTCGCCAGCAGGCGTAGTCGCGGTGTGAGGTCCGCGTCCACGCCGATACCGATCAAGCGCAACCCCGGATTGACGAAGTTCGATTGGCCTTGGTCCTTCGATGAACGCAGTGACGGCAGTACGCCGTTGCGCTGCGACAGCGCCACGCCGCCCCCACCGACGAGCGGCACGCCCTGGCGAATGAAAAAACTCGAATCGGCACCGGCAAATTGCGGATTCTCAAAAATCGCGTCGAAGCCGGTGGCGCGGCCGTCGAAGGGATTTTTATCGCCGCTGGTTACGAGCACGTTACCGCGCACCCGCAGCCAGTCGAAATCACGCGAAACCTCCACCGCCGCGAATCCCGCGCGGATGGTTTGCGGCTGCTGTGCCAGAGGATGTCGTTGGTCGGTTCCGAACGCGCCGTAAATGGACGAGGTTAAATTCCAGCGCCCGAAGTGGCCGTCACCGTTGATGCCGACGTAGCTGACCCGATAGTTGCGGGGACGCACGTCTCCAATCACGGCCGGCCGCACCAGAAAACCGTTGCGGTCGTAGTAATCTGCACCAGATTCGCGGTTGACGTTGTGGATGAGTGTCGCCTGTGTCGTGTGCCCGAGGACCGGAAAGTCCTGGCGGTAAAGGTTGGCGGCCAGTAAGTAATCGCGGCGCATTTTCTGACTGACGTCGTTGAGTCCGCTGTTGGTGTCCTTTTCGAGGCGTTGAAACAGCGCCAAGTTGTATTGCCACAGATTGTTGTCGCGATTGCCGAATAGTCGTGCGCCGAACGGTACGTCCTGAAAAATGAAGCCGCGAAAGTCGGAAATGAACGGCTGAATGCCGACGCGCAGCGAATCGAAGTCGTATTGATCCGATACATTGCGCAAATGCACGTCGGCGAACAGCTCCTGAATGCCGACATGCGTATCGGTGCGATTGCGTCCCTCGCGCGGATCGAGGCGCACCCCGCGCACTTCCTGCAAGCGTGCATGGTTGATCTGAATCGCCGGCACAAAGCGAAATTCGTAATCAGGCGGCTTAAAGGTGGTGTTGCCCTTAATCACCGCTGCCGAGAGGATGATGGTCTCGACCAGCACGGTTTGCCTACTGCGACCAAACACGTCGTTGGCGCTGGCGCGCGCGGATGACTGCACGCCTACAGGCGTAGGCAGGCGGCGCAACTCCAGCAGCGAATCCGAGATAGCCGACAACGCCAAAAACCAGTCGCTGCCCCAGCGCGCAAACGCGGGAAACGGCTTGTCGCCTTTCCATACGTTGTGGTTGTAGGGGTCGTACCACGGGAATTTGAAACCCAACGTATCCATGATGCGCCAGCGATCCGGCACCGACACCGATTGCCTAAGATCAAACGGCGTGGGCGGCTCAACCCGCGTGGGGTCAATCGGCGGCAGTGGGTATTTGAGTGGCGCGCGGTTGTCGGCCGGTGCGCGTTCACGTGTTATGGGTGGAGCGGGTGGATCGGGTTGTTGCGCATCGACGTAACAGCACGTCGCGCACGCGGCCAGGGTGAGAACGATAGTCCGGGATGTTTGCTTCACAATCCCTCGCATACGTTTTGCTCGCTGCTGTCGATAAACGGCGCTTGCGGACATTGCACATAGCGTAGACGCGAGCCGATGCCGGCGGGCTGTAGCGTGTCCGCGCGCATATTTTTTGGTGCATTGCCGATACCGGTGTTGAGTGCGCGACCGGCATTGGCGAGGCCGAGAAAGGCGATCATGTCGTCTTGGTCGACACCGTCACCCGATACGCCAATCGCGCCGACCAACTGACTGCCGCGATAAATCGGCACTGCACCAGGAAAAATCTGGAGGCCGTTTTTGACGCGCGTCAGGCCAGTACAGCCGACGGCGTTGGAACCGCTTGCCGCCGCCACAATTGCGTTGTAGCTCAAATCGAGTTGCAGTCCAACATGAAACGGACTCCAGCTAGCAATTGGTGTGGACAGCGGCCCGGCGCTCGCGCCGACGATGCCGTCAGGGAAGTAGGGACGTGAGATATTGCCGATGGCGCGGTTGGAATACGCCATGCCATTGGCGAGTGCGGTCGGATCGTTGAACAACGAGCGAGTAGCAGTGACGTATTGGGGGAAGGTGCGAAACGCGGAAACGCTATTGCCGCCGCTGCCGATGTAGTTGACGGTCGGCAACGCAGACAGATCCGCTGCCGCATTCGGGTGCGAGAACAACAGCGCCGAGCGTGCTTTTTGCAAACTCACATCCGTGCCAAACACGGGGGCATCGGGTGTGCGTATCAACGCGAGCACCTCGCCGTTGGTGTCAACAATCGAGATCGTCACCTGCGCTTGCGTGCCGAGTGGGCGCCGAATCTGAGCGCGTGCACGATTGGCAATCTTCAACGCTTCGGTCGCCACGGCGGTAGCTTCCCCCTGTGTGATCAAGCCGTCGGTGCCTCCGCGTAATGCGTAGCGATTGGCGTTCGCTGTCTCGACCAAAACAAAAGCGTTTTGCGCGACCAGACCCGCCGAATCGCCCGCCGTTGCGGCGCGAAAGCCGGATGCGGCATTGCCGAACGCAGTGCCGGCGCGAAATGTGCCGTCGAAGTACCCGTTAACCGGAACGCTCGACCCTGCCAGCGCTGCCAACGCAGGTGCCTGTGCCGGGTTGGATTGAATCGACTCAGAATCGACGTAGCGAAATGTACGGCCATCGGCGGTGATGCGGTTGCCGCGAATATCGTCAGGCGCGGCGAAGCCGGTTGAAGCGGCTACCGCAATCAATTCATCGATATTTTGGTCGATGTCGGTGATATCCAGATCAATGCCGTAAACACCATCGGCGATCACGCCAACACCGCCCACCAGACGATTGTTTTTGTAGAGCGGCAGGCCACCGGGATCGGCCGCGAGTCCTAGCGGCGAACGTTTCGGCCCGACGCTTCCCTCGCTGGCACGGCGCATCAGATCTGAACATGAAAGCTGGGAGAACTGCACGCCAAACAACGGGCCGGCCGGCTGATTGAATTCGCGTGGGTTGAAGTGTTCCTGAACGATCTGGCCGGCTGTGCGGCTGGAAAACGCGTTTCCATTGGATGAAAGATAGGCACCTGTAATCGCTTTGGTGAGCGCCGCGAAGGTGTCCGGCAACACGTCGATACTCTCAAGCCCGCCCGCTACATTGCGGCCGCTGGCAATGCGAAACGTCTGCGCCGCGCCGCTCATGCGGAATACGCCGAGCACATTACCGACCCGATCCACCACTGCGATGGTGCCGCGTGCGCCGCGTGCGCTGGCTTCAAACACCGCTTGCGCGATCACGCGTTGCACGTCGTCGACGGTCAGGAAGTCAGCTGCTGCGACGGGCGGGTTGCAGTTGCTTTGACAGGCAACACTGCCGTTACCGCCGCCGTCGCCGCCGGAGCACGCGACGAGTGCAAATAAAGAGGCGGTGACCGCCGCTATTGTATTCGGCCATCTCATTTGGAGGCTGCCTTTGCCTTAAGTAGCGCAGTCGGTAACACAACCGGTTTGCCCGACCGCGAGCCGCCGACATGAAAGCCGTGGCAGGTCTCGCAGGTTCCGACGGCCTTGTCCGTCTCAAGGGTGTTGCCCGAGTGGCACGATTGGCAGTTGGCCAGATCTGGGATGGCGATGTCTGCACTGGTTTTGGATTGCGCAACATCGTGGCACTTCTTGCAATCGAAGGTGCTGTGTTGGCGATGGGCAAAGCGCGATTTCGGCAACCAATGATCGGTAATGGCAATCGGCGCAATCGTCCAACTTTTCGTATCCCCTGTTCCCGATCGCACCACCTCATGGCAGGCAAAACAGGTGCGCTGTTCCATCATCTCGGTGACGATAGCCTGCGCTTTTTGGTTCACCCATGCGATGTTTTTGACCGGGCCGCTGGCGGAGCGGTCGCCGCTGCGCGTACGGCCGGGTTCCGCCTGATCGATGGGCTTGCCAAACAAGGCGGCTTGGGCATAGAACTCATTGACCGTGGCAATCACGTCTGCAACATTGCCGTGCGGTACTTGTCGCGTCGTTGCTTTGGGTTCGAACTCGAGCGAATGACATTCCTGGCAGTGCGCTTTCATGCTGATCGGCTTGAAGCGGGTCGCGGTTTCATCCGGCGTGTGGCAGTTCTTGCATGTGAGTTGTTGCTTGCCAGTCGGGCTACGCACCCCTTTGGCGGAAAGGTGGACGTCGTGCGGAAATTTCAGGTTTGATTTTTCAACCAGTTGGGCTTTATCCGCTTGTGAGATACGCACCACGGCATCTTTGCCGGTTTTGCCGGGAATCAACATGGAGAGCTTGAACGGCGGGTGATCAGTTTTCAGATCCGTCAAATTGGCAAACGTGACGCCCGGATGGCGCGACTTTAAATCCTGATGGCAGTTGGTGCACATTGGTGAATCCTGCCTTTTCAAGGCATGAGTGCCCTTGTGGTCGCGGTGGCAGGCCGCGCAGCGACCGTCGCTTTCATCCGCGCCGAACACACTGTCATGCAAGGTTTTGGCGGCAGGTGTATCGAGCGCAAAATGCCAACCGATAGTCTTGTGGCAGCTTTCGCAGGCGCTGTTTTCGACTTGCACAAATGGCGTCTGGTGGCATTGCCCGCAATCGCGGCCGAAGGTGGCGTGGCCGCTGTCGAGCGGGCCCGGATTCCACGCCGCATCAGCGCTGATTGCTGCGGTCCGCTTCGGTTGCGGATCATGAGGCGCGTCGCGCTTCAATGCATGCATGGCTGGCCAGAGCAGGAATGCGAGCAATATGCTGACTGCCAATCCCCACGAAAACAGACGTTTGGAAAGCCAAGTGGCGGCCAGATTGCGTTGCACCAAATGCGCATTGGCGCTTGATTCATCCGGCAACTGCTCGATCAACTCCAGCGTAATGGCAACGTTGGCCGCAATCGGGGTCTGCGCCACCTCGATCAGGTAAGGCCCCAGCCGGATACGTTGCGCGGGCTTTAGCAATGCCGCGCGCTCGACAATGCCATCGATGATCAGCGTGCCGCCATCGGCGTCGATCGAACATCTGCCGGCGACCTCACAACGAATGGTGGCGTGGTGCAAGGCGACGCGAGCATCGGGCAGGTGTAGCTTGCAGTCGGTACCGCGGCCGATCAAGATATGGTCGGATTCGAGGATTTCATCGGCGCGTGCGACTTGCCCCAGCTTGCTGCGCGTAACGCGTGTGAGGAGCAGTTTCATTGACCGCTCACCAATAGAAAAAGACGGAAATGATGTGCGCGACGAGCGCGGCAAGCAAGGCGAACGAAAGCGGCACATGCGCATAGAGCCACACATCCATGATCGCTTTGTAGCGAATGTCGCGGCGCGCACGGGTGACAAGTTTTTGCTTGCGCAGCATCACCGCATAAAGCTCGTGCAGCTTTTGTGCCTGTTCACCTTTGAACGCACGGCCTTTGTTGACGGCCTCAAGTAATTCGACTGCCTGTTGGGTGGGACAGGCACGATGATGCCGTCGGAGTTGGTTGTAAACACTACCGCCGATGCGCGTCGCGCCGATGCTCCGGGTGATTGCCACGAGCAGGTTTTCCGGCATGGCGAGTGAGAGTTTGCGTGCTTCTTTGTCCAGGCCGGCAATTTTAAGCGCAATGCCGTCAAGCGTATCCTCGCCGAGGTTTTCAGTGGTGAGTGACGGAAAATGTAGGTAGGCATAGACGCCAAAAAACCCCGACGCAATGACGATCAGCATCAACAGATACGCCAAGGAGTGCACATTCCAGCCGATTTGAAATCCAGCGTGCAAGGTGGCGATGACGACCAGGCTTGCCCCGAGGTAGATATGTGCCGACAGCCAACCCTGTACTGAGGTGCGCGCGGCCCCGTACTGACGCTTACGCACGCCCAGCCACATCAGCCAGACGATAAACGCAGCCGCTACGCCCCCCAAGGCATAGCCGACCGGTGTTCCGCCATAGCGACCCACCGGGGCAGTTTGATAGACGTAGGCGATGATCGAAGCGACGATCACCAATACCGCCATCTTCAGGTAGCGGTAGCGCCGATATTCGAGAACAGTGCGTTGCTGCATAGCGCGTGCGAATCGAATGCCACAGACGTTGCTGCGACAACCAATGCCATCGTCTTCCGTTCTTTTCTATCCGCGCAAGCGCAACAACGAGGGCTGCGCGAATACAAAAACTTTTCCGTTTATCCTTGCACACGGCTGTGTTGGTGCTGTGCGCCCCTTTTGCAACTGATGTTTCTAACGTGGCTAACGATGCGCCTGTTGCTACCTGGCGGTTTGGTCCGCCTATGTTTTGCCTTCGATTGTTCGATTGGCTGCTGCAGAAATTTTAGCGCAATCCGTTATGTCGGTGGCAATCAAACTTGCCGTTGGTCCGATTGTTTTCAACCAACGCGTCGCAATGCGGGCTCAACATGTCAAATTTATGATGCACCAAACCGAAAAAGCCGAAATATCTTGGGCTAACCCTGTGATTTAGCGTGAGTTTTTGCACTGCACAATGCTAAACTTGCAGATTATTCATTCGCTGGTGTTCCTCATGTCTCGCGCACTCCGTAATATCGCCATCATCGCCCACGTTGACCACGGCAAAACGACCCTCGTCGACAAACTTTTGCATCAGGCTGGCACATTTGCCGCCCACCAGCACATCGCCGAACGCGTGATGGACTCGAACGACTTGGAAAGAGAGCGTGGCATCACGATCCTGGCGAAGAACACCGCCATCGATTACAACGGTGTTCATATCAATATCGTCGATACGCCCGGACACGCGGACTTCGGCGGCGAGGTCGAGCGTGTATTGTCGATGGTCGACGGCGTGTTGCTGCTGGTCGATGCGGTCGAAGGCCCGATGCCACAGACGCGCTTTGTGACCAAGAAAGCCTTGGCACTGGGATTGAAGCCGATTGTGGTGGTGAATAAGATCGACCGCGACGGTGCGCGTCCTGACTGGGTGGTCAATCATACGTTTGAATTGATGGACAAACTCGGTGCTACTGAAGAGCAACTCGATTTTCCAGTGGTATACGCGTCAGCCTTGAATGGCTGGGCGACGCTCGATTTGGCGGAAAAGCCAAACGACATGCGTGCGCTGTTCGAGACGGTGTTGAAGTACGTGCCGTTGCCGGTGGGTGACCCGAGCGCGCCGTTGCAGCTACAAATTTCAGCACTCGACTACTCGACGTACCTCGGTCGCATTGGCGTTGGACGTGTTCGTCGCGGCACCGTCAAAGGCGGGCAGGACGTTTGGGTCATGACTGGCGGCGCAGCGGGGGCGCCAGTGGTGCAGAAGAAAGCGCGTATCAATATGGTGCAGGGCTTTCAGGGCCTGAATAAAGTTGAGCTTGAATCCGCCGAAGCTGGCGAGATCGTTCTCATCACCGGTATTGATCACCTCGCCATCGGTTGCACCATTGCTGACATCGAAAAGCCGGAAGCGCTGCCAACGTTGGGTGTGGATGAACCCACGCTGACGATGAACTTCCAAGTGAATACCTCGCCGCTTGCCGGCCAAGAAGGCAAGTTTGTGACGAGCCGGCAGATTCGTGAACGCCTCGACAAAGAACTGTTGGTCAACGTTGCGCTGAAAGTCGAAGAGACCGAAGACACCGACGTGTTCCGTGTTTCGGGCCGTGGCGAATTGCATTTGACGATTCTGCTTGAGAACATGCGTCGCGAAGGCTTTGAGCTTGCAGTTGGCAAACCGACGGTGGTTTACAAAACCATCGACGGCGAGAAGTGTGAGCCGTACGAAATGCTCACCGTTGACGTCGAAGAAGCGCATCAAGGTGCGGTGATGGAAGCGCTAGGCGTGCGCAAGGGCGATTTGGTGGATATGTCATCGGATAGTCGCGGCCGGACCCGTCTGGACTATCGTATTCCGGCGCGCGGGTTGATCGGCTTCCAAACCGACTTCATGAACATGACGCGCGGCACGGGGCTCAAGAGCAACGTATTTGATGAATATGCGCCGATGCGCGGCGAGATCGCTTCGCGTCGCAATGGCGTGTTGATCTCGGCGGAGAAGGGCGACGCGGTGGCGTACGCGCTGTGGAAACTACAGGATCGTGGCCGCATGATTGTCTCGCCAGGTGACCGTTTGTACGAAGGCATGGTGATTGGCTTGCACAGCCGCGACAACGATTTGGTGGTCAACCCGATCAAGGGTAAGCAGCTCACCAACGTTCGCTCGTCAGGCACTGACGAAGCCGTGGCATTGGTGCCACCGATTCAAATCACGTTGGAGTCCGCGATTGAAATGATCGAGGACGACGAGTTGGTCGAAATCACACCGAAGACGATTCGTATCCGCAAACGTTTCTTGTTGGAGCACGAGCGCAAGAAGGCGTCGCGCGAAGCAGCGTAGAGACGTAGAGACGTAGACGCGCCGATCGATCAAACAAAAGCCCCGCACTGCGGGGCTTTTGTTTGATCGGTTCAGACCAAGGCGATAGGGCGCAGGATACGCCGGGTCTCGCAAAGGGTTCTGCGGCGACTTCCCGCGCTGTCTGAATCTATTGGCGCCTTGCGGTGGCCGGTTTCGGACATGTGAAACAAAAAAATGAAAGTCCCCGTGTGGAGCGTGCTTTCAAAGTTATTTGCGACGAAACGTGAAGGGCTAATCGACTTTGGACATCTTTTTTTCGAGCTTCTCCACCGCATCAAGCAGCGCTGAGAGCTCGTTGCCGAATGGCGTGATGTGATATTCCACGCGCGGTGGCACTTCCGGGAAGCTGGTCTTCTCCAAAATGCCGAAGCGCACCAGTTTCACCAGGCGCTCGTTCAACACCTTGGCGCTTAAGCCATCGATGGCGTGTTCCATCGCGCCGGGGCGATTCACGCCGCGTCTGACCAAGTTGATCACCGTTAAAGACCACTTGCAGCCGATCACGCTTTCGAGCATCTGGTGAACGTTTTCCGTTGCCATCAAAAACTCTCTCTTCATTGTTCTGGTTACAAATCAACAACATGCACCGTTTGGTGCCCACACCACGCTTTCGTGCCTGCTTTTCTTCGTGCCCCGTGTCTCGTACATTGGTCGCGTTGACCACAAATCTTATTCGAAAAGGAGTGTCATATGCGAACCATTTTTGCAGCGGCGTTGTTGACCGTAGCGGCCTTGCCATCAATTGCCTCCGACACAAAAGCCGTGCCGTACCCGCAGGGCTATCGCGATTGGCATCACGTCAAGAGCATGATCATCAGCCCCGGCCACAGCCTCTATGATACCTTCGGCGGCATTCATCATTTGTATGCAAATCCGGCGGCTGTCAAAGGCTATAAAAGCGGCAAATGGCCCGATGGTGCGGTGATTGTGTTCGATTTGCTCGATACGAAAACAGCGGAAAACACGGTGACCGAAGGCGCGCGGAAAGTCGTCGGCGTGATGCACCGCGATGCAACAAAGTATGCTGCGACCGGTGGCTGGGGATTTGAAGGGTTTAAGGGCGACAGCAAGACCGAGCGCGCCGTGGGTGCCAATGCGGCGACTGCGTGCTATGGCTGCCACACCGCACAGAAAGACTCGGGCTTCGTGTTCAGCAAGATGCGCCCTTGATGGACACCGCGCTTGGTGGTACGGTGGAATCAACCGCGCCGGAAATTCAGGTCTCGAATTGGTTCAATACGCCCGCGCCGCTCACACTCGCTGCGCTGCGCGGTGAGGTCGTGATGTTGCATGCGTTCCAGATGTTGTGCCCGGGTTGTGTAATGCAGGAAACACCGCAAGCGGTACGCATCTGGAACCAGTTTCGTGAACGCGGCTTAAAGGTGATCGGGTTACACACCGTGTTTGAGCACCACGCCGTGATGACGCCGGAAGCGCTTGCGGTGTATCTACACGAGTTCCGCATTCCATTTCCGGTCGGCGTCGATCGCGCCTCGACGGATCGATCCGTCCCACAAACAATGGCGGCCTATGAGATGCGTGGCACGCCGACAACGATCCTGATTGATCGCGCCGGA
>Ga0209181_10004329_pt1 | contig 21226 bp, 13 predicted proteins | sample MAT05_FD_187208 | JGI IMG/M metagenome (GOLD analysis project Ga0209181, IMG submission 187208) | Freshwater microbial communities from Lake Fryxell liftoff mats and glacier meltwater in Antarctica - MAT-05 (SPAdes) (version 2) | ecosystem: Environmental > Aquatic > Freshwater > Ice > Liftoff... | reverse complement strand
CTGCGCGAGGGCAGATTTTCGCCGATTCGCCGACCCATAGCGCTTCTATGGGTCAAGAATCGGCGGAAATATGGACCGCGCAGACGGATTTGCAGCCCGGTCGCCCAGAGTCCGACAGGCTGCTAGGCCAAGCACGGTTCGCCCCAAGAGCCAGGGCCGCAAGCCGTGCGGCTCTGGCGCGACTAAGTTGAGCGCCAAACGCTTACTGAGTGGTCACTGGCGCCGCCGACTTCAGATGTGTGTCGAGAAACTTGAGCACGGCCTCATAGCCGGTCTTCTCGTTCTCGCGCTTGACGAAGCCGTGGCCCTCGTCGGGGAACACCAAATATTCGACCGGGACATTGTTGGCCTTCACCGCGGCGACGATTTCGTCTGATTCCACTTTGAGCACGCGCGGATCGTTGGCGCCCTGAAGCACCATCAGTGGCTTGACGATGTTCTTGGCATGGAATAGCGGGCTAATGCGGGTCAGACGCTCTTTGTCCACCACCGGATCACCGAGTTCGGCATACAGCGCTGCACGCTGCGCTTCCCACCAAGCCGGAATGCTCTCCAGGGTGCGTAACCAATTTGCCACGCCGAAAATATTCACACCCACTGCGAATTCTTGCGGGCGGAAACTCAGCGCGGCCAGCGTCATATAGCCACCATAGCTGCCACCGATAATGCCAATACGCGCTGGATCCACCTTGCCCGTTTCAATCAGCATCTTCTTGCTGGCGACGACATCGTCCAGATCCGCCTCACCGTGACGACGATCATCGGCTGCGTAGAAGCTCTTGCCATAGCCTGAGCTGCCGCGATTATTGATCGCGTAGACGATATAGCCGTGGTTGACCAAATATTGAATGAGCGCAGAGTAGTTAAGACGCGTCTGACCGCCGGGCCCACCATGCACCCACACCAGCGCGGGCAACTTGTCGGCCTCCGTGGTGCCATGCGGCACATACAGGATGCCCGGAATCTCCAGTCCATCGTAGCTGTTGAAACGGACTACCTGCCCCTCAACCAAATCTTCGGCATCTACGGACTTATCGAGCGCCGAGACCAGTAATTTTGACTCGCCGCCGAGCGTCGCCGTGTACAGCGAGGACGGCCCGCGGCTGGACGCGACGTAGAAAGACAGGCGCGACACGTCCTTGTTCATCGACACCCCCGTGATATCGCCCGCCGGAACCGCTGGCAGCGCTTGCGGCGCGAGCGTCACCGCATCGAGTAGATACAGTTGCGTGCGCGCGTCGGCATTGACGTAGACCAGGATAAAGCGGTCATCCGGCGAGTACTCAGCACTGACCACATCCCACGTCGTCTCGAAAACAACGGTGCGTTCACCCGTGGTCGGATTCAGGCGTAACAGACGCGCGAATTCGCCATCGCGGTTACTGTCGATCAGCAATGATCCATCCGGCGCGAATTCAGACACACCATTCGCCTCAACGCCTTGGTGCTCGGTCAGGTTGCGCGAGGACTTGTCTTGGCGATCAAACAGATAAATATCGGAGTCGTTGGTGGTATTTGGCTTGACCATGGCCACATAGCGCTTGTCGCGACTGATGGCACCGGGGAAAAAGCCGCTGTCGTTTTGAAAGAACAACGTGCGCTTGTAGCCGTCGGTGGCGTATTCATAGACATCAAAATACTTTTCGTCGCGCTCATTGGTCGCAATAAAAAAGCTCTGATCGTCATTTGCGAAGCCAACGAACATGGCTTTGAGCTTCTCGCCCGGCGTCAGATCTTTGACGCTGCCGTCGATCTCACGCACATAGACGTGATTGAGCTCATTGCCACCCTGATCGGCAGTGTAGAGCAGGCGTTCGTCGTTCGGAAAATATCCCTCGGTGTAGATCGAGTCGGTGGTCGATTGCGTCAGCGCCTTGGGCTCACCGCCGGCCGTCGAAACTTCGTACAAATTGATGACGCCCGAGGCATTCGACGAGAACAGCACTTTGCTTGCATCCGGCGACATAGACGATCCGGCCAGGCGCAGGCTGGAAAGCAAGGTACCAATGTCGTATTGCTTGATCTCGCGCACAGCCTTGGGCGCTTCTACCACTGCGGCGGTAGGCGTCTTCGCTTTGTCTTGCGGTGGCGGTGTGGCGTCACAGGCCGCGAGTAGCGCCGATGCCAAAGCGAAGGAGAGCAGACGAAATCGCGTCATGGGGTTTTCCTGAAATGAGGACAGCATAGCCCCGCAGCCTGGACCGATCTGCATCGGCGGCGCATGTGGCAGGAGTCAGGGATGAGGCTCCGCCGCGGTGATGCTGACATCCTTGACACTCAGGTTCGCCGGCCCGTCGTCGATCATCGCGGCTCTCTTAGTGTTGAATTTGCGCCACGCGTGGGCTGCGAGTGTGCTCAGGCTGGCGCACCCACCCCGCGTTCCAGGCGTCTGTATCCGATGGCTTCGCTGAGATGCTGCGTTGTTATCGACGGCTGCGCGTCCAAATCGGCAATGGTGCGTGCCAGCTTTAAGATACGGTGATAGGCGCGCGCAGATAGATTCAGTTTGTCGATAGCGCGTTCGAGCAGGCGTTGATCCGAATCCCGCAAGGCGCAATGTTCGGCCAGTTCGCGTGTGCCGAGCATGGCATTGGGACGATCGCTACGCACCAGTTGCCGTGCGCGCGCGGCGCAAACGCGAGCGCGCACCACGCTCGAACTCTCGCCCAAGGCCGCGCGGCTGCTGAGTGCCGTGGTCGGTTGCCGCGGAACCTCAATCTGAATGTCGATTCGATCTAGCAGTGGCCCAGATACACGCGACCGATAGCGAGCGATCTGGTCTGGTGAACAATGGCAACGTCCGGAAGGATCGCCGGCATAGCCGCACGGGCAAGGATTCATCGCCGCCACAAGCTGAAAGCGCGCCGGAAACTCACATTGGCGGGCAGCGCGCGAGATGATGATGCGGCCTGACTCCATCGGCTCGCGCAAGACTTCGAGCACCGGGCGGCTCCACTCGGTGAGTTCGTCGAGGAATAAAACGCCATGGTGCGCGAGCGAGACTTCGCCGGGCCGCGGATGTCCGCCACCGCCAGCCAGTGCCACGCTTGACGCCGTATGGTGCGGGGCGCGAAACGGCCGCAAGCGCCAGCGCTCAGGATCGATACCATTGCCGACCGCAGAGGCAACCGCCGCCACTTCCAAGGCTTCGCGATCCGCAAGCGGCGGCAAAATGCCAGGTAATCGGCTCGCGAGCATGGTCTTACCGCTGCCCGGCGGACCGACCATCATCAGATTGTGCGCGCCAGCCGCGGCCACTTCGAGCGCACGCCTTGCCGCTTGCTGCCCGCGCACCTCACAAAGATCGGGCATGTCGTCGTGGACAGTCGATTCGACGGGCGCCGGGCACATATTCAGTTTGGCACTGCCGCGCAAATGCGCCGCGACTTCGAGCAAGGTGCGCGCGTAAAGTGCGCCACCTGCCGCCACCAGTCCCGCCTCGAAGGCATTGTCGAAAGGCACGATCGGGATTCGCCCGGCCTCAACCGCCTTTAGCACTGCCGGCAACACGCCGCGCACACCGCGCAAATCGCCTGAGAGCGCGAGTTCGGCAATGAACTCATATTGATCGAGTGCGTTATTTGGGATTTGCCTGGACGCGGCCAAAATGCCGAGTGCGATGGGCAGATCAAAGCGTCCGCCCTCTTTGGGCAGGTCAGCCGGCGCCAATCCGACCGTCATACGGGCCTGCGGCACCTCAAATGCCGAGGTAATCAGCGCAGCGCGCACGCGATCGCGGCTTTCACGCACCTCGGCTTCCGGCAGGCCGACAATCGCCAGACCCGGCAATCCGCCCGACAAATGTACCTCGACTGTTACCAGCGGCGAGGTCACGCCTTCTGCAGCGCGTGTGTAGACGACGGCCAGCGACATGCGCCTTCCTTTGATTTTGGGACATCGATAGGCAAGCCGACCCCATCGAGCACGCGGCGCGCGCCCATTAGTCGGACTCTTGAATTTGCTACTGCGGTGGCACTAACCGCTGGCGGTTTTGCCGACGGCTTCCAATTCGCTCAGACGCGCTTCCAGCGCTTCGAGCTTTTCGCGGGTGCGCAACAGTACGCCTTGCTGCACCTCGAATTCCTCACGCGTGACCAAGTCCAGCCGGGTCAAACCGGCCTGCAGCGCCGAGCGAAAATTCTTCTGCAAATCGGCTCGCGCCTCACCCACGGAAGGCGGCAACATCGCACCCAGACGCTGGCTGAGCTCATCGAGCAGTTTAAAATCGATCATGACTGGACCTTTGAGAAAGCAACTTGGCCTAAGTCTAAGCCTGCGGCATCGACCATGGCGTCATTGATCTGCGCGAAATCATCGTTGCGCAAATGACTGTTCGTCGCCAAACCATAGCGGCATTCCAGCCTGGCCAAACGTGGCGCCAAGATATCCAAATGCGCGCGCGTGTAACGCAGCAGCAAGCGCAAGGCCTCGAATTCGGCGCGCGACACCGGGCTCAAACTCGCCCCACGGCCGCTGCGATCCAGTTCCACCTTAACCTCACTGGTAGTCCTCGGCGGCTGCACCGCGCTCATGCGCTCAGTCAGTTGCGCTATAAAAACTGCATCGATCATGGCTGTGGCTCGTGGAAAGGGCATGACCACGATAGGTTCAGCGGGGGCTCAAATCTGTAGGAAATTTCTGCAATTGGCGTCAGAAGGCGCTCAGTAAAGCGCACATGAACTGTTGAATTCGGATGCCTACGTGCCGCGCAACACATAGCGCGTGTGCGAATTCGCAAAGACTTGTTCGTCCTCGAACACAGATTCAATACGACATCGGCGGTCACCAACAACGTCGATGCACGAGATTGCCGTGGTGGCGCTCGCTGACTGCACAACTTGGGACTCAGTCACATCCAGCAATGACGCATGGCACTCATTCTGCTTGGCGTCTGCCTTTGGTGCTTCGCGGACGCCGAGCCATGCCATTGCCGCTCAATCTGCGCCGCGCCATGCGCAATCCAGCGAGTTCACTGCTGGTGATCTTGCTCGCGGCGCTGGTGGTGGCGAGCAATTCCAGTCTTTTCGGTGTGCTGTGGACATTGGGCGCGAAGCCGTTGCCATACGTTGCCGATGAACAGCTCGTCGAGTTGCGCCTGGACTTGCGAGACATCGACTTTCAGGTCGGGCTGGCACCGCGCCTGCACAAGGCGCTCGCACTCAACGACAGCAGTTTCGCCGACGTGATCGGCTTTCCATCGCAATCGATGTCCGTTCGCGATGATCAGAATCGCAAATGGACGCTGCAACGCATCAGCGCTGATTTCAGCCAAGTGCTGGGCGTGGAACCGATACTCGGCAACGGATTCGGTGTGACAGGCGGCACCACATCTAGTGGCGCAGTGCCATTGCTGATCTCGCACGCACGCTGGCAACAGCGCTTTAACGCAGATGCCGATATCGTCGGACGAGAGTTACGCATCGCCGAGACTGACTATGAGATCGTGGGTGTCATGCCCGCGGTATTCGGATTTCCGTCAACGCAGATCCAAGGCTGGACGCCTTATCTCCCAAGCGAAGCGGAAATCGCTCAGGACGCGCGAGGCGCATTCGGCGACTACACGGTGGTTGCGCGAATGGCAAGGGCTACGCAAATCGCCGACGCGCGCTCAGCTTTGCTGCGCGCGATGCGTGCGGATCCGGCCCTCGTGAAGCTTGACCCCACCGGCGATCGCGCAATGCCAGATGTACGCACATGGCGCGAAAAATTGGCGGGTGCTCATGGGCGCACACTGCGAATGCTACAACTTGCGGCCATCCTGTTATTGGGCGTGGTCTGCGCCAGTGTCGCAAATTTAGGACTTGATCAGGCGTTGGCACGGCGGCGCGAGTTCGCGACGCGGCTGGCCATCGGTGGAACGGCAGCGCATTTGCGTGCCTCGCTTCTTGGCGCAAGCCTGCCGACGGTCATTTTGGGATGTGCGCTCGGCGTGGCGCTGATTCCGGCGTTCTTCAGCCTGCTCTCTGCGCGTGATTTATTACCCGAAAATTGGCCGGTGGCAGCAACAATGGACTTGGCAACTGTACTCGTCGCTGTGCTCGCCAGCGCGCTGCTACTAGCATCAAGCGTGTCGATGTCCTTGGGCGGTCGAGTTGTAGAATGGGTCGGAGCCGCAGGACAACGTGCACTCTCGGGCGCACTTGGCCGCACGCGCGTTGTGATGTTAGTGGCGCAAATCTCGGTGACTCTGGCGCTTGTGGGCTGTGCGGGTTTGTTGCTGGGCAGTGCCGCACGCTTGCTGGCGATCGCCCCCGGCTTCGACGCGCAAGGGGTGTTACTAACGGCGGTCGACCTTAGCGGCACGACCAATACTTTCAGCGCAGCCAGACTGGCGCAAAGTGTACGGGACGAGATCTCGGCGCTGCCCGGCGTGCGCGCCGTCGCGCTCGCCGATATGCCACCCTTCAGCGGAGCGGAGTTCATCAGCGATGTGCGCGTGCCGGGCGTGGCGGAAACTCAGCTCATCGCCCTGGCCAGCGTAACCCCCGGCTATTTCGCCGCCATAGGTACGCAAATCTTGGCCGGCCGCGATTTCCAGGCCGAGGATGCGGGCGCTGCCAGCCCGGTCCTGATCGATCGTCTGTTCCAACAGCGCTGGTTTCCGAATCGTGATCCGCTGCAATCTAGTATCGATTTGATCGACGCGGACGGAAGCCCGAGCGCTACCCGTGTGATTGGCGTGGTCGAGACGGTGAAGCAGCAGTCGCTGGACGAGGGCACGCGCCGCCCGATGATGTATCGACTGCTAGGCGATCCAGGATCGAGCTTCTTCATCACCACGCGCACAGACACATCAGCGGCGACCTTGGCACGACCGGTGGACGCGATCTTGCATCGATTGGCACCTGGCGCCGTGCTCGCCTTCAACCAACCGCTAACGCAACGCGTCGATCAAACCTTGGCCTCGCGCCGCGCCATGGTGGAAGCCGTATCGCTGTTTGGATTGCTGACTTTGCTGATCGCGACGCTGTCGCTATATGCCGTGCTCAGCGTCGCCGTGCGCCGCCGCGCAGCGGAACTGGGCCTGCGCCAAGCACTCGGCGCACGCCGATCTGAACTCTTGAAACTGGTCCTCAGCGAAGGCCTGCGCCTGCTGCTATTCGCCATTCCACCCGGCGTGATCGCGGGCATGTTGCTGGCGACGCAATTCGAAGATCATCTGTATCAGACTGAATCCAACGATCCGACCGTGTGGCTTATTTGCGCGGCAGTTTTGGCCCTGGCCACACTATTCGCCAGTTGCATTCCCGCCGCCCGCGCCATGCGCATCGCCCCGGCGCGGGTGTTGAGGAGTGGGTGATCGAGATGCGAGGATTCAGTTCTCTGGGTTCTCGCTTGCTCTGCTACTCGCATTCTTGCTTCCTTGACCGACACGTTGCCGGCAGGTTCCACAAGCGACAATTGGATCAAGTCGATTCGCCGTCGTCGAATGCCCATCAGATAGCTTGGGTTTGGCTCCACGTCGTGGCGTCGCCCTGCTCGTGGCGCGCCCGTCGATTACACTCGAGCTACCAAAGGAAAGCGCCATGTCCAGACAGGAGTTTAGCGAGGAGGAGGCGAACCGGACCCAGCCGACGGATACCGCCGCAATGACGGGTGCCGGCAAGGATGTCCTTTTCACGGAGGTGTATGCGCGATTGAAAGCGCTGGCGCGGCATAAGTTGTCCGGCCCGCAACCACAGACCTTGCAGACCACGGCGCTGGTTCATGAGTTGTATCTGCGTATGGGACGCCAAGGTGACTTGTCCTTTAGCGACGTCGGCGGATTCTTCGCTTATGCCGCCAAGGCGATGCGCCATCTGCTCGCGGACCGCGCGCGTGATCGCCTGCGCCAACGTGCAGGGGGTGGCTGGGTCAGCGTTTCACTGGACAGTGAGGATATACATTTGGCCATTGACAGTGCCGACGAGGCGCTCGCCATGGAGCAGGCGCTGGTGCGACTGGAAGCGATCGATGCACGCGCAGCACGGGTCGTCGAACTGCGCTATTTCGCCGGACTATCGCTGCACCAAACGGCCGATACGCTTGAACTTGCTCGCAGCACGGTCGATCGCGATTGGCGTTTCGCACGCGCCTTTTTGCACGCTGAGTTAGGCGGATGACGCAACTTCGCGCGGCTTGGCGTTTATTGATTGCATGCAAACCACACCGCCGGTGCCGCCCGTGATTCGCGCAAACGACCAAGATGCCGATCCAGCAAAAGTCCCGGAAGCCTTGCTGCGGCAATGGTTCGAGCAGGCCTTGCTACAAGCGCCCGACGATCGCGACAACTGGTTGGGGAAACAACTGGACGATGTGGACATGATCGCCGCGGTGCGGCGCTTGCTAAAGGCGGACCAAGACGCCGGCGCACTCGATCTCTCGCCACTGGAGCGTGCTTGCCGCATCGGCGATGCGCAGACTGCAGACGAGGGCTGGATCGGGCAACGCATCGGGCCGTTCCGGCTGACCGCAGTGCTGGGTCAAGGTGGCATGGCGGCGGTGTTCCTGGGTGAGCGCGAGGAAGGCGATTTCCGCCAGCGGGTCGCGATAAAAATCTTGCGTCGCGGCCTCTACAGCGATGTCGAGCGGCGGCTTTTCCGGCGCGAACGACAGGCGCTGGCCGCTTTGTCGCATCCCAATATCGCGCACTTTATCGATGGCGGGATGACTGAATCTGGTCTGCCGTTCTTGGCAATGGAATTCGTCGACGGACGCACGCTCACCGACTACGTACGGCTGGCGGCATTGAATCTGCGTGAACGCTTAGCGCTCGTGGCCGTCATTTGCCGCGCCGTCGGCGCCGCGCACGCGAACCTGATCGTGCACCGCGACATCAAACCCTCAAACATCCTTGTCACTAGTGCCGGGGAGGTGAAGTTGCTCGACTTCGGCATCGCTAAATTGCTCGATGATGGCGACGACAGCGCAACGCGTACAGGCATGGTCGCGCTGACCCCGGGTTATGCAGCACCGGAACAATTCGACGGCGGCGTCATCTCGACGGCGACCGATGTGTACGCGCTTGGCGTGCTGCTGCATGAATTGCTGCTTGGCGTGCGTCCGGACTCGGCAGATCCCGGCAATCGTCGGCCATCCGACCGCATCGTGCCCACGCGCAACTCACCGGATGCTGCACTCGGGCCGGCGGCGTTGCGCACGCGGTTGCGGGGTGACATCGACAACATCGTGATGAAGTGTCTCGCGACGGAACCCGCTCGCCGTTATCGCTCTGCCGACGAACTTGCCGACGACATTGATCGGCACCTGTCGGCGCGGCCGGTGACTGCGCATCCGCCGTCGCGCTGGTATCGCACCGCTAAGTTCGTGCAGCGGCATCGCGGTGGCGTTCTCGTGAGCGCGCTGTTCCTGGTCGGGCTGATGGCTAGCCTTGGAGTCGCGCTATGGCAGGCTGGCGTGGCCCGCCAGGAAGCGGTGCGCGCGAACACGGTGCGCGACTTTGTTGTCGGCGTCTTTGGCGCAGCCAGGGCGGAGCTGCCACGCGACTTGCGCCCGACGCCCGAATTTCTGCTGAAGCAAGCCAGCGAGCGGATCGACCAAGATGCCTTCCTTGACGACGCGACCCGCGCCGATGTGCTGCAAACCATCGGCGAGGTGTGGCTATCGTTGTCCGATTTCGACGCGGCCGATCGCGCATTCGCAAAAGCCCAGACTTTGTCGCCCACGTCATTGGGCGAGTTGGACAACGCGGAACTCTATGTACTGCGCAGTGATACCTGGCATCGTGCCGGTCGCGATGGCGACGCCATCCGCAGCATCGACGCGGCGTTGCCGATTCTGCGCCAACACGCTTCACCCATGTTGTTGCGCGCACTGTCAGTGAAGGCCGCCGCAACTGGCACGATCGGGCAACCCGATCAAGCGCTTGCCTTGCAGCAGGAAGCCGTCGCGCTTGCCGTTGGGCAGTTCGGTAGTGACAGCGTTGAGGCGTTGGCCGCCGGCTTAGCGCAGGGGCGCATGCTGGTCGGCCTGCAACGTTATCCGCAGGCGCAGGCACTCATCCGGCCCTTACTTGCGCGCTGGCGCGAGCGCCACGCACCGGAAGACGACCGCTATCTGGGCGCGCTGGAAAGTTTGGTCGTGGCGTCCGATGCGATTGGCGACAGCGCCGATAGCGAAACGTCCCTGCGCGAAATGCTGGCGCTGAAGCTGCGTATCTATCCGTCGCCGCACGATTCCATCGCCACGACAACGCGCAGCTTGGCGCAGGTTCTAGGACGTGGAGCTAACCCCGCTGAGTCGGAGACGTTATTTGCCGACGCGCTCGAAATGCAGGTAGCGATTTTCGGCAAAGATCATTCAGCCGTTGCCGCAACGCTTGACGCCTGGGGCGTGATACTGGCCAGCCAACGTCGCTTCGACGAGGCCGATTCGCGCTATCGAGAAGTCTTGGGCATTTGCCTACGCGGCAAGCTCACCGACGAGGTGTGCCCGCGCGCGCGCAATAATCTTGGCCAAGCGCTGTATCGACGCAGTCGCTACGCCGAAGCTGAGCAGCAGATGCGCATTGCGCTGGACGAGCGCCGACAACTGTTTGGTGCTGACCACCCGAGTATTGCGTATTCGCTTTCCACGCTGGCAAACGTGGCCGCGGTACAGGGCAAGCATGCGGATGCCGTGACCTTATCGGGCGAGGCGCTGGGGATACTCGACCGTACCGGTCACGCCGGCTCGCGTGAAGCCAGCCTGATCCGCTACGGCTATGCGCAGGCCCTGGCGCTGGCCGGTCGCGACGACGAGGCACTGATGGAAATCGACCGCGCGCTCGCCGACTGGCGGCGCTTGTCTCCGGACGGTCACGCTCGCGAAGTGGGCATGCTGGTGCAAAAGGCGCAAAGCCTGCGCAGCCTGGGTCGAACCGATGCGCTGCGAGCCAGTGTCGACGAGGCGATTGCACTTCGCGTGCCCGCCACCGAACTGGCGGAGACGACGCGAAACCTGTTGCGCGATCTGTCCGGTCGCGCGGACGTCTATCCGCCGCAAGCGCCGACTGCTGCCCCGCCATCGCCTGCGGGGCGTTGAGTTCGAGACGCAGTCGCCGGTCGACGGCGCGAGAGTCCCGCGCGATCCGACGACGCGAAATGATGCAGTTTCCGAACAGACGGCGTTCTACCTGATGACACCTTGTCATCCTGAGGATAAGCGCCATGTTCTCGTCGTCTTCGATTCGCCCATCCCGTGCCTGGATTTCGCTGTCGCTGGTCGCGATCGCGCTGGTCACGATTCAACCTGCTCAAGCCGCCACTTATACCGTCGGCACTGGCTCAGGTTGCACGCACAGCACGATTCAGACTGCCATCAATGCCGCTCAAGCCAATGCCGGCGCGGACACGGTCCGCATCACGCGCAGCTTGTTTTACATCGAGCAGGCGCTGGTGCTGACGACTGCCCAGGAAGTCGATCTGGTCGGCGGCTTTGCCACCTGCAGCCAGGCCGCCAGCGACGGCGTGCTCACTGACGTTAGTGGCATCAATGGCGCTCTCGAGCCGGTCATGCGGATCACCCTCAATAGCGGCGGCTTGGTCCGGTTGCGCTATCTGACCATCCTGCGCGGCGACGAGGATGGCACCGGCAACGGCGGCGGCATCTTTTTCCGCGGCAACGGCAGCCTGCAGATCAGCGACAGCAGCATCACCAACAACCTAGCCGGTTACGGCGGCGGCATCTACGCCGAAGGCACTGGAACGAATGCCGAGCTGATCATCGGCGCCAACGTTTACATAGGCTTCAACACGGCGCGCTACAGCGGTGGCGGCATCTACGTCGATGGGCTGGAGATGGCGATGCGCGAGCAGGGCAGCGTGATTGCGTTCAATACCGCGCAGGGCATCTCCGACAGCGGCTTTGGCGGCGGGTTGATCCTGCTCAGCCGCGGCAATCTGCTGGCGCGCGCCTACATCGGGGGAGGGGGCTTTGGCACTGGGACGATGTTCGGCAACACGGCCCGCTATGGCGGTGGCGTCGCGGTCATCGTCGGCGATGATGCCAATAACGGTGCCGATGCACAGCTTCACCTTTTCACCACGCAAGCCGATCGGCGCGCCACGATCCGCCAAAACACGGCATCGGTCGTCGGTGGCGGTGTGTATCTGAAGGGTAAAGGCGTTATGGACGCGGAAGCGAGACTCTGGAACGCCGACATCGTCGACAACCAATCCCCAGACGGCGCGGCAGCGTACATTGACGAGGATGGCCTTTTTAGAATGACGTTAGATAGCGGCAATACTCCCGATGGCGCCTTGCCCTGCCCGATCAACAATCCCTGCGGCAGGATCACTGGCAACCAAGCGCTAGATGCGGCTCAGCAGCCGACGACGGGCGCGGTTATCCGGAATGAAAGCAGCCTCTACATCATCGCAGGGGCCAATTCGATCGTCATACCCAGCGGCGGCGTTTTGATCAGCGGCAATCGCGGCGGTCGGCTTGTTGATAGCGTTGGCGGCTATCAAGCGCTGGGCAACGCGTTGATCGTCAACAACGACGTAAGCCAGCAATTATTCCGCGCGTTGGGAGAAGGGACCTACGAAATCGCCAGCACAACGATAGCCGGCAATATCATCGGAGGCGCTCATGTGTTTGCGTTGAACGATGATTTCACGCTGAAAAGCTCGATCATCTGGCAGCCAGGCAAGACCACGCTGCTCCAAACCGGTGGAACACGTACGCTGGAATGGTCCATCGCCAGCGAGGTCGGAAGCCTCGGCGGCGTACTGGGTGCGGTGGTCGCCGCGCCGCGCTTCATTGATCCAGCGCGCGGCGACTACCGCCTGCGCGCCGCATCGCCGGCCATCGACTACTCGCTGCCGGTGTTTGTCAATGACCGCGACGTGCATGGGCTGCCGCGTGACCAGATTATTGCGGAGGTGCCCCGCCCGAATGGCAGGCGCGCCCGCGATGCCGGTGCCCACGAACGTCCCGCCCTGCAACCGCTGGTGCTGAATGGCGAAGTCGATATCGATCTCAACTTGTGGACACCGGTAACTGCGAACGCGGCGACGTGGCACAGCACCCAGAACGCGCCAGGTTCAACCGGCGGATCAGTCCAAGTCAGCCTCACCAACATTCCGCAGGCGCGCATTGTCGCGCTGACGCAGTGCATCCATCTGCCAGGCCCGGGCACGTATGCGCTCAACGGCTGGGGCCGTTCGGGTATCGGCACGACAGCCGAACGGGACTCGACGATCCTGGCCTGGGAATACCGGAACAATGGCGGCGAGGCGTGCAATGTCGGGCCGCCGACGATGTCCGGCGATCACTTGCTGGGCTTCGCAACCAACTGGACATCGCCGCTACCCGGTCTCATCAGTGTCACCCAGGCGCAGTTCACCAACCTGAGCTCGATCTCAATCTCGCTGGTTGTGATTGCTCGCAGCGGCGCGGGTGTTCCCGACAGCGCGTTCGGCGGCTTCGACGGCATCACCCTGACACTCGTCGACGATCTTCTCGCGAATGGTTTCGAGTAATCGATTCTCAGGCGCTTTCGCGACATGCAGGCATGTCGCGAAAGCAAAATGATGCAGTTTCCTAACAGATGGCGTTCTACCTGATGACACCTTGTCATCCTGAGGATAAGCGCCATGCTCCTGTCGTCTCAGAATCGCCCTTCCCGTGGCTGGATTCCGCTGTCGCTGGTGGTGATCGCACTCAGCACCCTTCAACCGGCGCGCGCGGCCATCTATGTCGTCGGCGCGGACGCTGGCTGTACGCACGCAACCCTCCAGGCCGCTATCAACGCGGCAGAAGCCAATGCCGGTGCGGACACAGTCCGAGTCACTCGCAGTGCCAGCTACGTGCAGCAGGCCTTGGTGCTGACCACCGCGCAGCAGGTGGAACTGGTCGGCGGCTTTGCCACCTGCAGCCAAGCGACCAGCGATGGAATCCTCACCCTTGTCAATGGCGCTGGCGGCGTTACCGAGCCGGTGATGCGTATCACCGTGAGCACTGGCGGCGTGGTGAGCTTGCGTCACCTCACCCTTAGCGGTGGCGACGAGGAAGACCTCGGCTATGGCGGTGGCATCTTTTTTCGCGGCGATGGCAGCCTGCAGATCAGCAACAGCATCATCAGGAGCAACGTGGCTGGCTACGGCGGCGGTATCTACGCCGAGGGCACCGGCACTAACGCCGAACTGATCATCGGCGCGAACGTGACCATCTCCTCGAACACGGCGCGCTACAGCGGTGGCGGCATCTTCGTCGACGGGATCAAGATGTCCATGCGCGAGCAGGACAGCGTGATTGCATTTAACACCGCGAATGGCGGCGCGGGCAGCGGATTCGGCGGCGGGTTGGTGCTGCGCAGCCGCGACAATCTCCACGCTCACGCGCTCATCGGCGGGGGCGGCTCTGACGACGGCTTCGGGACGATCTTCGGCAACAGGGCCCGCTACGGCGGTGGTGTCGCAATTATCGGCGGCGACGGTGCAGATGCGGATGCACAGCTAGATCTCTACACGAGCCAAGCCGATCGCCGGACGGTGATCCGACAGAATGTCGCGACGGTCGCTGGCGGCGGCCTTTATGTGCAGACTGCCCTCTCCGTGGGTCCTCCACTCCTATTCGCCGACTCATCAGCCTATGTCTGGAATGCAGATATCGTCGGCAACAGTGCACCGGAAGGCGCCGCATCCCATCTCAGCCAGTCTCAGGTGGGCGCTGGACTTTTCGTCAACGATTTTGGCAATGCGCCCGTCGGCGCCGTGAGTTGCCCCATCGACCAGCCCTGCGGCAGCATCACCGGCAACCGAGCACAAATGGAAGATGGCCAGCCCACGTCCGGCGCGGTGATCTTCAATGGGACAGGATTCGTTGGCCTCAATCGTAACTCGCTATCCCGAGGCGGCGTTTTGATCAGCGGCAATCGTGGTGGTCGCGTGTTGGTTGGCGGTGCCCTGTCTATGCGCAATGTGCTGATTGTCGACAATGAGGTAGGTCAGCAACTGCTGCGCTCGCGTAGCAATGGAACAATCCTGATCGACAGCACAGTTGCCGGAAATACCATCGGTGCCGCGCAAGTGCTTGAGGTGGAGGATTCGATCTCCCTGCGAGGCTCGATCATCTGGCAGCCGGGCAAGACTTCGCTGACGCAAATCGGCGGCGACCGTACGGTTCATTCGAGCATCGCCAGCGAAGTCAACAGCCTCGGCGGCGCTCCCGGTGCGATCATCGCCGCGCCGCGCTTCCTTGATCCAGCACGTGGCGACTATCGCCTGCGTGCCGCGTCACCAGCCGTCGACTTTGCCCCAGCGGTGGACGGCAACGATGGCGATGCCCACGGCCTGCCGCGCGATCAGCGCATCCCCGAAGTGTTCCGTGCCTTTCCCTTGTTGACCCGTGACGTTGGCGCGCACGAGCGACCGGCGCTGCAGCCATTGGTGCTGAACAGCGATCTCGATGTCGATCTCAATCTGTGGTCGCCGGTTACCACAAATGCCGCCACTTGGGACAATACCCAGAACGCGCCGGGGTCGGCTGGCGGCTCGATCCGCGTCAGCCTCAGCAACATTCCCCAGCCGCGTATTGTCGCCATGACCCAATGCATTCACCTGCCCGGCCCGGGCGTGTATTCGCTCAATGGCTGGGGTCGATCAGGTTTCGGTACGCCAGCCGAGCGCGATGTGATGATTCTCTCCTGGGAGTTCCGCAACAATGGCACTGAAGCGTGCAACGCCGGGCCGGCGACGATGTCGGGCGATCACGTGTTGACCACGGCTGCCAGTTGGGGATCGCCACCGCCCAGTCTCATCGACATTCGACGAGAGCAGTGGAGCCCTCTCAGCTCGATCTCGATCTCGCTGGTCGTCGTGGATCGCGGTCTCACCCTGCCCGGCAGCGTGCTCGGGTGGTTTGATCGCATCACACTCACCGTTGATGCCAGCGGCGAACTTTTCGCGAACGGTTTCGAGCAATAGTTTTTCGGCCGCCTTCGCGTTGTGTAGGCAGTTCGGGAGGCGCGGTGCGCCCATCATCTTCGATTCGCGCATCCAATATTTGGATTCCACCGTCACAGAATCGTGCAGTCGCCTTGGGCGGCGAGTCTGGCATTGATCTCTTTTGGCACCTTGGCGGGACTTATGATCGGTCGCCTTGTGGCGTTAGGACCCGACCACGATCTGTACATTCAGGCCGCCCGCACTACGCTCGCGATTGACAGTGCCGACGACTCGCGACGCCAGCGCCAAAGGGTTGCGCAGCACCGTTGGCAACCAGCTTATCTGGGATCGCCCGGCCCGCGGCCTCGAACGGATGGAATTGCGCTCGAACCGCCATCAAAAGGTGACTAGCGGGCGCGGATTTCGCTCTGTTGCCTCGTCCTTTCTCCCGCGAGAACCCTCCATGCCTGCTTCCGATATGCGTCGTGCTTGCCTGTCTGTCGCCATTCTTGCGGCTCTCATGAGCCCCGCAAACGCGCAAACCCCACCTGAGGAAAAAACTTCGGTGCTGGAAACGGTCACGGTGACCGCGCAACGGCGCGTCGAAGACGTGCAGCAGGTGCCGATCGCGATCACCACGGTCGCCGATGAGAAACTCGATGTCATCGGCTCCGGTGGTGAGGATGTGCGCTTTTTGTCGGCACGCCTGCCGAGCCTGCTGATCGAATCCTCGTTCGGGCGTACTTTCCCGCGCTTTTATGTGCGCGGCCTCGGCAACACCGATTTCGATCTCAATGCCTCGCAGCCGGTCTCGCTAGTGTTCGACGATGTGGTCCAGGAGAACCCCATCCTGAAGGGATTCCCGATCTTCGATACCGAACAGGTTGAACTGCTGCGTGGCCCGCAAGGCACACTGTTCGGACGCAATACCCCGGCTGGCGTAATCAAGTTCGATTCACGCCGCCCCTCGCAAACAGCGGATGGCTATGCGCAGATCGGTTTCGGCCGCTTCGGTACCACCAACTTCGAGGGCGCCGTTGGCGGCGCACTCGGCGATGGCATTTCCGCTCGCATCTCCGGGCTTTATCAGCGTCGCGACGACTTTGTCAAGAACACTGTCGACGGGCCCGAGGACGAGCTAGAAGGCTATCGCGAAGCGGCGGTGCGCGCGCAACTGCTTTTGGAACGCGATACCGTGGAGGCGCTGTTCAATGTGCACGCGCGTAGCCTCGATGGCTCCGCACGCATCTTCCATGCGAACGCAATCACACCGGGCACCAATAACCTCGTGCCGGGCTTCGATCGCTACCAATTCAGCCACGATGGCTTTAACGAACAGGAAGTCGACAGCGAAGGCGCCAGCGCGCGGCTGAGCTTCGATCTGGGATCGGTCACGCTGTATTCGATCACCGGCTTCGAGAGCGCTGAAGGCTTCAGCGGCGGCGATATTGACGGTGGATTCGGCGCCGTGTTCGCGCCTCCGAGTGGCCCGGGATTGATCCCGTTCACCGCTCAATCCGCGGATGGTCTGCCCGATCACTCGCAGTTCACCCAGGAGTTCCGTCTCGCATCCAACGAGTGGGGCGCCTTCGACTGGCAGGCTGGGATGTTCTGGTTCGATGAGGACATCACCATCGACAGCTTCAGCTACGACCCGCTCGCTGACAACGTCGAAAACGGTTCGGCGCAGCAGCGCCAGCAGAACGAGGCCTGGGCAGTGTACGCCTCAGGCGAATACGCCTTCGGCGACAGCTTCGTGCTGCGCGGCGGCGTGCGCTACACCAATGACGAAAAAGATTTTGTCGCCGAGCGCTTCGTGTCGCCGCTGGCCTTTCTTGGCATCGGCCCGCTGGAACCGGTTTCCGTGCGCACCAGTGACAGTGATGTGTCCTGGGATCTCTCCGGCGTTTGGACCTTGTCGGACGCGACCAATATGTACGCGCGCATAGCGCGTGGCTTCCGTGCGCCAGCGATCCAGGGACGCGTGCTGTTCGGCGACATCGTTTCCATCGCCGACTCCGAAACCGTGCTGTCCTTCGAGGCCGGCGTCAAGACCGAGCTGGTTGAAAACCGTGCGCGCATGGGTTTCTCGGTGTTCCGCTACGAGGTCAGCGACCAGCAACTGACTGCGGTTGGCGGCACCGCCAATTTCAATACGCTGATCAACGCCGACACGACCATCGGCCAGGGCTTCGAGATCGATCTCGATGCCTATCTCACCGACGAACTGATGGTCACCTTCGGCGCCAGCTACAACGACACCGAGATCGACGACCGCGGTCTCGCGATCGCCCCTTGCGGCGGCGGCTGCACGGTTCTTGATCCGGCCGGCCCGGTTAGCGGCACCGTGCTCATCGACGGCAATCCGCTGCCGAATGCACCCAAGTGGATCACCAATGTGACCGCGCGCTATGGCATTCCGATGGGCGCCGGCGAGTTCTTCATTTACACCGATTGGGCCTATCGCGGCGAGGTCAATTTCTTCCTCTACGAATCGACCGAGTTCCGCGGCGAATCGCTGCTAGAGGGCGGCTTGCGTGTCGGCTACAACTGGAACTACGGCGCTTACGAGGTAGCCGCCTTCGGTCGCAATATCACCGACGAGGAAGTCGTCGTCGGCGGCGTCGATTTCAATAACCTCACCGGCTTCTTGAACGAGCCTCGCATCTGGGGCGTGGAGTTCAAGGCGAGCTTCTAAGGCGACTGCATGCCTCGAAGCGTAGGCTGCTGCGCCGCGTAAGCGGCTCAGCAGCCGCCGGTTGAATTTGCGGGACTCGACACCCACGACGCGCCCCGCTGTCCGGAAGCTCTGCGCCATCTCGCGCTTAGCTTGCGCTCAGCGAAAGCGTGCAGCGTGCCAGCCGCCCTCTCATCTGCCCAATCAAGCACATCAATGGAGCGTTCCAGCGCCTCGACCTGTACCTACCCGTTAGCCGAGATCACGCTGATACGACCACAGATTTGCCAGCATCACTTAAGTTAATCTGGAGCGATGCTCATGTCCGATCTTCCGATCACGGGTGAAGTTTCCAACAGTAAACTTGTTGCAGTCTTCGACACGGGCACATCGGCCCAGGCAGCGGCAAATGCAGTGCATGCAGGTATGTCGTTGCAGCATTCCCAAGTGCAGGTGCTGTTGCCAGGCGAGCCCGACGCTGGCCGCAAACTGGAGCCCGAGAACCGTGGCATCTGGCGCACGATCGTCATTGCCCATATCCGCTTTGGCATTGTCGGCGCCGTGGTGGGTGGCTTGCTCTTCGCGCTACTAATCTGGCTCGGCGTTGCCTTCATCGTGCAGTCGCCTTGGGCGGCGGGACTGGTGTTGGTCTCATTTGGCACGCTGGCGGGACTTTTGGTCGGTGGCCTGGTGGCCTTAAGACCTGACCACGATTTGTACATTCAGGCCGCCCGCGCTGCACTCGCCAACAACCGTGCCGCTGTCGTGATCCATGCGTTCTCACGTGACGAAGCAGCCACAGCCGGCGAAATCCTGCGCCAACAGGGCGGTGAGGTGACGTCAACATTTTAGAGCTGAAGCGAGGACGCGAGAGCCGTCAGCAAGGATTGAAAAATCCTAAGCCACATTTCGTCCGGTGTACGCGGCGGATTCGCGCACAAAAGGGAAGCGCTGTGGCGGGCTCATGGATAGGCCCAAGATGTCGCTATCTTGTCGACGAGGGCGGATCGGTGGACAGAGCTTGAAGGTTTATTCCAGATGCGGCTTAAGGCCGAAGGCGCGCCAGATCCGTTGAACGGCCGACTTCGGCACGCCGGTCTCAGCGCTCATCCGACGCACGCTCCAGTGTGTCGCGTTGCTCGGCTTGCCCTGACGCACTCGGTCGACCACGTCTTGCACCTTGTCTTCCAACAGTGTGCGCGGACGACCGCTACGCGGCGAATCACTCAGGCCCGCAATGCCCTCACTAAGAAAGCGCTGACGCCACTTGGAAACCGTCTTCGACGTCGTCCCCACGCGCTTGGCAATGGCGTTGCTCGACTCACCATCGGCCAAGGCCAGAATCAGCCGACAACGCATCTGCTGATCACCGACACCGTTGCGTTGCGCCAGTACCAAAGCAAGCTCGGCGCGGTCTTCTGCGCTCAAGTTCAACCCCTGTACCGGACGTCCTCTTTGGCTCATCGTCAGAATCTCAGGCGGCTACTGCACAAGAACGATTCTACCTAATTTAGTTCACTTTGTTTTTGGGACACGAAACTAGTGGGATCCAAGGTCCGCATCACGGCGCAAAAACGCGCCTATCCAAATTACCCCCTGCACAAAAATCGCGAACGTCAAAAGCGCGCCACCCCAGACATAGGTCCAAGAAACCGGCTCGCCGCGTGGGGCGCTGGCGCTTGGATCTGACGCGGAGTATTCCACGGCAAAACGTGTGCCAATCTCAGCTTGGCACCAGGATCCGTCGATGTTTCATAGCTGCCTTGCTGCGTTTGACCGGTCGGCAATGTGAATTCATAGGTTATCGCGCAGCCGTGATGCGAGCCGCGCACGCGCGGCAGTTCTGTCTGCGAAAGTAGCGTTGCGCTGACGCTATGCAGCGCTTCGGGATGCCCTCTGGAGACCACAAATTGGCCGGCAATGGCGAGGCTCAGCAGCACGAAGAAAAGCCCAAACAGCAGGCGTATGGTCGGCCCGGCGCACTCGGCTAGCCTGACCCATTTCGCCTTGACGCCAGCGCCGTTCAATAGGCACCTTTTCGTGCTGCTGGCGCGCCGCAGTCAAGAAACCGGCGACCCCTTGATCGATCGCTTGCTGGGTGCTGAAGCAACAGTACACCGGTTGCTTCTGCGAATTCCGACGCGTCGGGAATGCGCGTCGATCCAGCCGCGCGCGCGAATTTCGCGCGCCAACTCGGCGCCAATCGGCATACGCCGTGCTGCACTGGCCAACAAATCCCCTGAGGCCGCCGCAATAGGCGAGATCTGCTCGATCAGATGCCAAGGTCCAGCGGCGAAAGCGCGAATAGATTGGGCAAGCGCGTCCAAGATTCGGTGTGTGATCGATGGCGGGCTGTTGAGGCGACCAGTATACGTCGGCGCTGGACTGACATTGACTCGCACCCCACGGACGCCTATGTCCGCAAACGCTGCGCTCGACCGCGATCCAGCCCTTGAGCCCAGAAACCACAGTTGGACGTGGCAGAGTGTGCGGTTCTGGGGGTGCAGAGCAAGGCGCAATGAGGGTGAAAGCCGGCAGCTTGCGCGGCATGCCGCGCGCCGGCTTGAACGCCTGCAAGCTCAAGCTTGCAGGCCGGCTTGAACGCCTGCAAGCTCAAGCTTGCAGGCCGGCTTGAACGCCTGCAAGCTCAAGCTTGCAGGCCGGCTTGAACGCCTGCAAG
>Ga0209181_10004326_pt1 | contig 21235 bp, 21 predicted proteins | sample MAT05_FD_187208 | JGI IMG/M metagenome (GOLD analysis project Ga0209181, IMG submission 187208) | Freshwater microbial communities from Lake Fryxell liftoff mats and glacier meltwater in Antarctica - MAT-05 (SPAdes) (version 2) | ecosystem: Environmental > Aquatic > Freshwater > Ice > Liftoff... | reverse complement strand
GGGACTGGCAAATAATACTGTTTTTAGTATCACGGAAGATAAAACGGGAAATCTATGGTTCGGCACATATGGCGGAGGCGTAAGCCGGTATGACGGGAAATCCTTTACCAATTTTACCACCGCGCAGGGACTGGCAAATAATACTGTTAGGAGTATCACGGAAGATAAAACGGGAAATCTATGGTTCGGCACACAAGGCGGAGGCGTTAGCCGGTATGACGGGAAATCCTTTACCAATTTTACCACCGCGCAGGGACTGGCAAATAATACTGTTTGGAGTATCACGGAAGATAAAACGGGAAATCTATGGTTCGGCACACAAGGCGGAGGCGTTAGCCGGTATGACGGGAACTGCGAAGCTATCACGAACACCAATAAAAATAATCAATCTGTGAGTAAATCCTTTACCAATTTTACCACCGCGCAGGGACTGGCAAATAATACTGTTTTTAGTATCACGGAAGATAAAACGGGAAATCTATGGTTCGGCACAGATGGCGGAGGCGTTAGCCGGTATGACGGGAAATCCTTTACCAATTTTACCACCGCGCAGGGACTGCCTGATGATGTAGTAACACAAGTTGTAATTGACTCACAACAGAACATAGTAATAGGAACAAACTTTGGTGTGGGGGTGGTGGTTTCTTTCACTCCAAAGTTAAGAGAAGAAAACACAAAGAGCAATATCCCTGCACAGAATAGTTTGAACAATGAAGAGTTGAAAAACTACACTCCGAACATTGAAATTTATAACTCATCAACGGGTTATCCTGTAAAAGATGTAAACGCAGGGCAAAACGCAATGTATAAAGACAGCAAAGGAATAATTTGGATTGCAACGGGATCGGCCAAAACAGGATTGGTTCGTTTTGATTACAATGCGGTAAATAAAAATACAAATCCGCCAGCTGTATTTATTCAAAGTGTAAAAATAAATGATGAGAATATTGTTTGGTATAACTTAATGCAAAGTTCAAAGTTCAATTTGGATAGCAACACCACAGCACCGAACATTACAGAAGAAGTAAACGCTTTCGGAAAAATATTAGGAGAAGCGGATAGAGATTCAATGCGAACAAAATTCAGAAATGTAAAATTTGATGGTATTACAAAATGGTATCCACTACCTGAAAACCTTATTTTGACTTACGAACACAACAGCGTTACATTTGATTTTAATGCAATAGAAACAAGCAGAAATTTTTTGGTTCGCTATCAATACATATTAGAAGGTTACGACAAGGATTGGAGTCCGCTTACAGAAAAAACATCGGCAACTTTCGGTAACATTTATGAAGGAAATTATACTTTTAAATTAAAAGCACAAAGTCCGTTTGGCATTTGGAGCGCACCAATAGAATATAAATTTAAAGTGCTTCCACCTTGGTGGAGAACCTGGTGGATGTATGCTTTATATGTTGTAAGCGCTTTATTATTAATCGGAGGGTTTATAAAATGGAGAGAACGGAATTTGGTTGCCGAAAAAGAAAAACTGGAAAGAACTGTTGAAGAAAGAACAGAGGAAGTGGTTAAGCAAAGGGATGTGATTGAAGAACAAAAACACATAGTGGAAGAAAAGCATAAAGAGATAACGGACAGTATTAATTATGCTGAACGGATCCAGCGAAGTTTCCTTGCTACGAAAGAGTTACTTGATGAAAACCTGAAAGACCATTTTGTTTTCTTTCAACCAAAAGATATTGTCAGTGGCGATTTTTATTGGGCCGCTGAATTAAACAACCATCAGTTTGCAATAGTTACAGCAGATAGTACTGGTCATGGTGTACCGGGTGCAATTATGAGCATCCTCAATATTTCCAGTCTTGAAAAAGCTGTTGAAGAAAAATTATTAGTTGAACCATCCGAAATATTAAATCACACAAGAACAAAAATTATAGAGCGGTTAAAAAAAGATGGCAGTTCAGAGGGTGGTAAAGATGGAATGGATTGTAGCTTAATTTCTTTTGATTTTAAAAACAACAAGCTCACTTATGCCGCTGCAAATAATCCTGTTTGGATTGTGAGAGGCCATGAAATCTTAGAATTTGCTCCAAATAAAATGCCAGTCGGTAAACACGATAGAGATATCGTTTCGTTTACTCAACACGAAATTGAATTGCAAAAAGGTGATGTGATTTATGCCTTAACGGATGGTATGCCCGATCAATTTGGTGGACCGAAGGGAAAGAAGTTCATGTACAAACAATTAAAAGAATTATTGATTTCTATAGCTCATTTACCCATGAATGAACAAAAGGAAAATCTCGCAAATGAGTTAAACAATTGGAAAGGTAATTTGGAGCAGGTGGATGATGTTTGTGTAATTGGAATACGAATGTAAAAGCCAACGCGCGGTGTAAGCACATTTGCCAATGAAAATAATTTTAAAATTTTTTTTTCACCGCTTTAAATAAAAAATCAAAACAGCCAGCACACCTGCCACGACAAAAAAGTGAATGAATGTGTAACGACAATAACGCGAAACTCTAACAGTACGCCAGCTGGTAACATTACCTAAAAAAAATGCAGGGTTTCTGCATTTGCAATTTTGTTTTTCCAGCGGTATAAATTTATTTTTATAAAATTGCGGGAAGTTCAGTACATTTAATAAAGCTTTTCGGTTAAGACAGTTTTGTGCAAGTAATCCCGCACTTCTTTTAGCTGAGGGCCGTTACAGGCAAGCGTAGGACGACCACACAACAACGACAGTTTGTAAAGTCATCAGTGGACTGTCAACTAATCGACTTCGACCAGACTTTGTAGCAACTTTTAAGTTTTGTGCTTCGTTATTACTTTTGTCGGTGGATAGTTCAATGCTGACTTTTAAGGAAAAATTTATCATTGGCAGACAATCACCAAACACGACTGACAACATCTGAAAACTAATAAAATAGAAACAAGCGACTAATAATAATTTAAAATCTTTTTAACTTTAAACAAATTATTAAAATCAAACGACATAACCGACATGAAAAACAACAACTTTATATTTATAACACTTCTTGTTTTGACAACTTTGTTTTCGAGTTGCAAAAAGGAAAGAAATCAAATCGTAACAGTTGAGCGAGACTGCACTGGGACATATTTACGCTTAGACGGCAAAGACTATCAAGTTTGTAATCTTGAAAAGGTTTCTTCTTTTTCAGACGGTGCTACCGTGACAGCGACTTTCAGAAAAATAAAGGAATGTAATGGCTCAGCAAAAGACGCAATAGTTTGTTATATGTTGCACGCAAACGAAGGTTGGATTGAGGTTGATAAAATCAAATAGCAGACAAGTTTTTATGGACAACCAATTTAGAGAAGAAAACACTGCTGGCAACAGCGGTTTGGTATCGTTTAGACGATAGCGGTTCCGTTCTCCGCAGACACATTTGTGGTTAATCAAACATTGGTTCTCCGCATTAACTTCTGTGGTAAAAATCGCCACCTTCGCCAAGCCGCAAAACGTTAGGCGTCATTGTGAAAAACCGACAGACCATCAAAATATCTACAGAAGAAATGAAATACAGTCAACCCTTCGCAAAATTAAAAGTGGTGTTTTGCCCAACGCACTTGCCGACACAAAAACACCACATTAATTTTGCCCAACCGCACCCAAAGTTTATTATGAATGCCAAATAAGATTCAACAATGTTTTCGCTACTTTACAAAGCAATTATCAAAAGTGAACAACTAAGACGAATGAAATATTAAATAAAAATAGGAACCGCAAACAGCGGTTACTGTGAGCATAATCAAGAAATAAACATAATTTTAAAAAAATATAAAATCATGACAACAAAATCTATTATTCCCTGCCTTAATTACAAAGATGCAACAACAGCTATTGAGTGGTTATGCGATACTTTTGGTTTTCAGAAACACCTTATCGTTCCAGATGCCAATGGCAATATTGTTCATGCCGAACTAACCTTAGACAACATTATGATTATGGTTGGTTCTTCAGACAGCGGTACTCAATTCTCTAAACTTATAAAGCAACCAAGCGACATCAACGGCTTTGAAACACAAAGCCCCTACATTGTTTTAGACGACAAAGAAATTGATGAACATTATAAAAAAGCCAAGAATAACGGTGCTAAAATTATAATTGAATTAAAGGAAGAAAATTACGGTGGTAAAAATTATTCATGTTATGATCTAGAAGGACACTTATGGAATTTTGGTTCTTATGACCCTTGGAAAACAAAGCAATAATATTTGTATCTTTTAGATATTTTTTACTGAAACAGTTAGGAGGTAAATATGTAAAAAAAGTAGTGATAATTACAAACTAAAACAGCATACTTCAATTAGCAATCTAAAAAACAACCTAATCGTTCATTGAAATTTTGTTATACTTGTTTCGGTATTCAATCGGAGTTAAGCCAGTAATCTTTTTGAAGACATCACGAAATGCTTTTGTGTCGCTGTAACCAACATCATACATTACTTCTGAAATATTTTTACGGCTTGTTTCAAAACTTCGTTTTGCAGCTTCTACTTTTATTCGTTGAAGGTATTCTATTACCGTATTGTTGGTTGCTTTTTTAAATCTTCTTTCAAAACTTCTTCTGCCTATTACAAATTTATCAGCCAATTCATCAATTGTAATTTTGTCCTGAAAGTTTGATTCAATATATTCTTGTGCTTTTTTTATTTCTACATCCTTATGGTCTTTCTGCCCCCTGAACATTGCAAACGCAGACTGACTATCTCTGTCAATATCAATAGCAAAATATTTTGAAGCAAGAATTGCCGTTTCACGGTTTGTATATTTTTCAACCAAATACAAAAGTAAATTCCAATAAGAGTTTGCACCACCACTTGAGTAAATTCTTTTTTCTTCTGTAACAATGCTGCCTTCAACAACTTCAACTTCGGGAAACATTTCTTTAAATTCATTTTGAAATCCCCAATGTGTTGAACACTTTTTTTCATTGAGCAAACCCGTTGAAGCCAACAAGAAAGCACCAACACAAAGCGAAGCTACTTCTGCACCTTTTCCATATTGTTCAACAATCCAAGGAACTAGGTTTTTGTTTTTTGCAACAGCAGTTGACATATCGCCAAACAATGCAGGAATAAAAATCAAATCAGTTTTGGTTACATCTTTCAATTGTTTATCTGTATGCACCGAAAACATTCCGTCATGCTGTTTCACTTCTTTCTTTGCACCAACCAACAGAACATTGAACAATGGCTTTTTTCCAGACACGATTAAGAATTGATTTACAGCAGTGAACAAATATTGCGGGTCAGCAATGGCTTGTATCACTGACGATTCGGGAACAAGAATGGATACATTTTTCATGCGTCAAAGGTAAGGACTGGATTTGTCATAATCAACCCCCTAAGTTGTCGTTATCGCTATTTACAAATTCAATTTTATTGCCGCATCTTTGTATCGTTAATAATAATATTTTAAAAAAAAAAAATGAAAAAGCAAATCTTTATCAATCTGCCAGTAGCAGACCTCAAAAAGTCAATGGACTTTTACGCAGCAATCGGATTTACAAACAATCCACAATTCACAGATGCAACAGCAGCTTGCATGGTGTTAAGTGAAGAGATTTCTATAATGCTATTAACTCCTGAAAAGTTTAATGAGTTTACAAAAAAGAAAATTGCAGACACCAAAACAACAGCAGCAGTTATTAATTCCTTATCGGTTGACAGTGCTGATGCCGTGAATGAATTTATGACAAAATCACTTAAGGCAGGTGCAACAGAACCGAACGAAGCAAAAGATTATGGATTTATGCAACAAAGAAGTATGGAAGATTTGGACGGACATCTTTGGGAAGTGCTTTATATGGACTTAACTAAATTTCCTCAACAACAAAAAGATAAAAAATGAAAAAAGTAAAATTCTCAATTAACATTAATGCACCCAAAGAAAAAGTTTGGGACACTTTGTGGAACGATTCCACTTACAGGCAATGGACTTCTGTTTTCGCTAACGACTCGCATGCAGTAAGCGACTGGAACGAAGGAAGTAACATCAAATTCATTGATGGCAAGGGCGATGGTATGTACAGCATCATAGAAACCAAAATTCCAAATCAACAAATGTCGTTCAAACATTTGGGTGAAATAAAAGATGGAATTGAAACACCTGTGGAGTGGGCTGGAGCAATGGAAAGTTATTTCCTAAAGGAATTAAACGGTGTTACAGAATTGAATATGGAGATGGACATGAACGAAGAATTTGAAAAATATTTCTTAGAAATATTTCCAAAAGCACTTGACCTAATTAAACAAATTTCAGAAAAATAAAATGATAAACATTAATTCCTATTTGACCTTTAGCGGAAACTGCCGTGAGGCAATGACATTCTACGCAGGATGTTTGGGAGGGGAACTCACATTCCAAACAATTGGTGAATCTCCATTAGCTGAAAATATGTCTCCGCAAATGAAAGAACGTATTTTGCATTCTACATTAATAAATGATGGAGTAATAATTATGGCTTCTGATATGGTTGGTGAAAGCGGATTAACAAAAGGTAACGCTGTTTCATTAATGTTGAATTGCAGTAGTGAAGAAGAAATTAAATATTGTTACGAAAAACTTTCCGTAAATGGTGAATCTAATCATCCTTTGGAAAATACTTTTTGGGGTGCTGTATTTGGCGACCTTACTGATAAATATGGAAATCATTGGTTACTCAACTTTACAAAAAATACTAACAATTAAAAAATAAACATAATGAAAAAGACAAAAGTTCTTTACTGGATTTTCACAGGATTATTTTCCTTTATGATGTTCGGCTCAGCCATTCCTGATGTAATAAGTTCTGAAATTGCGATAAAAGGTATGCACACTGATTTGGGTTACCCACTTTACATTATTCCATTTATTGGTATTGCAAAAATGTTAGGTGTAATTGCCATACTTATTCCTGGCTATCCGAGAATTAAGGAATGGGCTTATGCAGGTTTAATGTTTGATTTAATCGGTGCAACTTATTCTATCATAGCTATTGGCGGCAATGGTGGTCAATGGGGCTTTATGGCAATGCCATTAATTTTAGGAACACTGTCTTACATTTACTATCATAAGAAATTACAAACAACTTCATCTAACAATTAAAAAATAAAAATTATGGCACTTATCAATCCACACATCAACTTTAATGGAAATGCCGAAGAAGCATTTACCTTTTACAAATCAGTATTTGGCGGAGAGTTTGCAAAAATTATTCGTTTCAAGGACCTTGCAAGTCCTGAATTCAGGGTTGCGGAAAAGGAAAAAAATAAAATTATGCATATTGCTTTGCCTATCGGTAAATGTAATATGTTGATGGCAAATGATGTTCCGGAAATTTTGGGAAAAACAAACGAAAATGAGAACAGAAGTAAAATTGCAATAAGCGCAGAAAGTAAAGAAGAAGCAGACAGATTATTTAATGGGCTTTCAGTAGGAGGAAAAATTGAAATGCCTATTGCCGACAGTCCTTGGGGTTCATATTTTGGTATGTTTAGAGACAAGTATGGAATTGAATGGATGGTAGATTTTGACCCAAAGATTAACCAGTAGCAAAATCTATTAACATAACTTTGAAAAGAAAGATTGAATAAATATTAGGTTACTTAAAATGGTGGAAATATTTAAAACAAATGTTCAACGAAAAGGAGAAGCAAAAATGCTTCTGCTAATTCTTGCGGAATATTTCCCAAATCACAAAATTAATTTTGACCTAGACGGTTGTGATAAAATTTTGAGAGTGGAAGGTAAAAGTATAATACCTGAATCCGTGGTTGAGTTGATCATAGCAAACGATTATGAATGTGTTATACTAGCCTGAAATTGCAACAACAAGCGACATGGAAAAAAGCCAACGCAATTGCAAGCAACCGAAAAAGAACAAAGTAGGCATAATAGCACCTACCCAAAAGGCGGGGTTTCGTGCTTCGTATGACAGTTTTGTTTATATTTGAAGTTCAGTGGTAAAAGTCCCGCCCTTTTGGTAGCCCCAAACCGTTAGCCGTCATTGTACCGAACCGCAAAATAACATCAACTTAAAAAAAATATTTCAGCATTTGTCCAATTTTAAAAAAGTTAATCGTCATAGATTTGTAAACAATTAATTTAACAATTTAAAAAAGTAAAAAAAATGAAAGAATTTATGATGATTTTCAGACACACACCAATTCCAAACTTTCAAATGTCGTCAGAACAAATGCAAGAAAGCATTAAACAATGGCAAGATTGGATTGGCGGAATTGCTGCACAAGGCAAGTTTATTGGGACAAATCAATTAGGATTTGAAGGTAAAACCTTGAAACCAAATAATGTAATTACTGACGGACCTTATGCCGAAGTAAAAGAAATAGTTGGCGGATATGTTTTGATAAAAGCAAACTCATTGGACGATGCAATGAGTTTAGCAGAAGGTTGCCCAATTTTATTTATTGGTGGACACGTTGAAGTTAGAGAAATTATGAAACTAAACTAATCTTACTAAAATGGCACTACCAAACTTTTTTAAAAAAGAAGTTTCAGACAAAGTAATTCAAAGAATAAATTTACTGAAACCAAACTCACAACCCAATTGGGGCAAAATGAATGTTGCACAAATGTTGGCTCATAGCAATGTAACTTATGAAATGGTTTTTGAAAACAAACATCCAAAACCAAATTTCTTTATGAAACTTATTATGAAAGCATTTGTAAAGAAAATTGTTGTTAGCGAAACACCATACAAACATAGTTCGCAAACCGCACCAGCATTTATTATTAAAGACAGTAGAGATTTTGAAACCGAAAAAAATCGCTTAGTTGAACACATCAACAAAACACAACAATTAGGTGAAGCAAGTTTTGAAAACAAAATTTCTCATTCCTTTGGTTCATTAAGTAAAGCAGAATGGAACAATATGTTTTATAAACACGTTGACCATCATTTAAACCAATTTGGTGTATAATTTTGTGAATGAAAGAACAAGAGTTAATCCCACAACTTTTTAAAACAGAGTACAGCAAAATTATTGCTGTACTCTGTAAGTTGTTTGGTATTATGCATATTGAAATTGCCGAAGATATTACAAACGATACATTTCTATTAGCATCAGAAACTTGGGGTTTAAAAGGATTACCTGAAAATCCAACGGCTTGGCTTTACACAGTTGCGAAAAATAAAACCAAAGATTATTTTAAACGAAACAAAATTTTTAGCGAAAAAATATCAGCGGAAATAAAACATTCGCAACAACAATTTGAAGAAATTGACATTGACTTATCAGTAAAAAATATTAATGATAGCCAGTTACAAATGATGTTTGCAATTTGCAATCCTTCAATTCCAAAAGAAGCACAAATTGGTTTAGCATTGAGAATACTTTGTGGTTTTGGTATTGACGAAATTGCAGAAGCATTTTTGAGTAATAAAGAAACCATTAATAAAAGACTTTTCAGAGCCAAAGAAAAATTACGAACTGAAAACATAGACATTAAATTACCGAATGAAGCAGAAATTAGTAAACGATTAGAAACTGTTTTGACCACTATTTATTTGCTATTTAACGAAGGTTATTATTCTTCAACTCAAAACCAAAACTTGCGAAAAGAACTTTGTATCGAAGCAATGCGTTTAAATTATTTTTTGTTAGAAAACGAGCAAACTAATCTTCCAATTACAAATGCTTTGATGTCGTTAATGTGCTTTCATTCATCACGTTTTGAAGCAAGAATAAATGAAACAGGCGAAATGGTTTTATATGAAGACCAAGACCGAAACCTTTGGAACGATGACTTAATTGCAAAAGGAAATCAATATTTAATAGAAAGTGCAAAAGGACAAGAAATTTCAAAATATCATTTAGAAGCCTCAATAGCTTATTGGCACTCAACTAAAATTGAAAACTCAAATAAATGGGAAAACATTTTGCAGTTATATAATCAACTTTTACAAATTGAATATTCGCCTTTTACAGCATTAAATAGAACTTTTGCTTTATCAAAAGTGTATGGAAACGAAAAAGCAATTTCAGAAACAGAAAAACTACAACTCACAAATAATCGTTTTTACTTTTCTTTGTTAGGACATTTATATACCGATTTCGACAACAAAAAAGCGAAGTATAATTATCAAAAATCAGTTGATTTAGCAACAACGCAAAGAGATAAATTACTTTTACAAAAGAAAATTGATAAACTAAAATGATGGACAATTTACCAACATATATTTCGCTGACTTTTGGACTGACAACATTACACGAATGAGATATTGGAACAAAAACTTACATATATTCATCAAAACCCATTAGCGTCAGGATTTGTGGCAAAAGCTCATCACTAGCTCTACAGCAGTGCATTAGATTATATGACCGAACAAAAAGGCATGATTTATATTATAATTGCATGTTAAAAAAAAGCGAGACGCTTCAAAAATATTAGGTACAAGCGAGACGCTTGCACCGGTGGAAAATAAAAAACCTTTATTTGCGAGATTTTTATTATTTGGTTACAAAAAAAAGTATGTAATTGAAGGGCACGAAGTGTGAAATGTTGATTTTAAATTTGTATTTATGAAGTAACAAGCTGAAATAATAAAATATAAAAAAGAGAATAGGATTTCTGTTGCATTTGAAAAAAACCATGATTTAAATAAACGCATAAAAATTATTGACGGATGCAAATGGAGCAATAGTTTAAGATGTTGGCATTTGCCTGATACCAAAGAAAACAGAATTCGTTTTAAAATTGAAAGCAGTTAACAACAATTGTTAAATAATCTAAAAGATGAAAAAATGATTGAATTTAAAAGATAGCTTCAATCTAAACGCTATAGTGATAATACAATTAAAACATACTGCGAAGCTTTAAAAACATTTTTATATTATTTTGCAGAAAAACCTATTGAGCAAATAATCAATCAAGACATGATCAATTTTAATAACGATTATATTTTGGCAAATAATCTTTCCAGTTCATATCAAAATCAGGTAGTAAATGCAGTAAAGTTATTTTTTAGAACCTTAGTAAACAAAGTAATAAATATAGATTTAATACATAAACCGAAAAGGGAAAAAACCCTGCCAAATGTATTGAGTAAGATAGAAGTTAAATTAATTTTAACCGCCAACAGCAATTTAAAACACAAAACAATGCTATCACTAATTTATAGTTGTGGATTAAGAAGAAGCGAATTGCTTCAGTTAAAATTTTCTGATATAGTTGCGAATAGAAATATTGTTAATATAAAACAAGGCAAAGGAAAAAAAGAAAGAATAGTTCCACTTTCTCCTAAAATTCTGGCTTTATTGAGGGAATATTATTTATTGTTTAAGCCAAAAGAATGGCTTTTTGAGGGTCAAAACAACAATTAATCTTATGACGCAAGAAGTTTATCAAATGTTTTAAAGCAAGCCTTAATAAAAACAGGGATAAAAAAACCAGTAAGCCTTCATTGGTTGAGACATAGTTATGCTACACATTTATTGGAAAATGGTACTGATTTACGATACATTCAAGAATTATTAGGACATAATAGTAGTAAAACTACAGAAATATATACCCATGTGAGTACCAAAATATTCAACAAATCAAAAGTCCTTTTGATGATTTGTAAATGTGCAACAAATTGTATATACTTGCTAACCTGAAAATGAAATATGTAACACATTATGGCACAAAGCCAACCCATAATGGTTGTATTGGAGTTATACTATGGCATATATATACAAGTTACCAGAAACCATTTAGCACTCTGCACAAATGGCACGACCCAGCAAACATAAATCATCCGCAGAACCAACCGCAGCCACCGCACATTTTGGCACATTTACATTTTTCCAATCGCTACAATCGACCGCACTTAAAAATGTAAAAGAGCCAAAATTTACCATCCGCACGCCAACCGCGACAGGCCACTCGAAATGTTTGGTGCTGCATTGTACATGCACCGACACCGTTTTCAATAAATATAGACTTGATAGTGCATTAATATTCAAATAAATAAAACTTAAAACCAATATTAAAAGGCTGGTAACCTTAATTTATGACTTGAAATTATATTTGTGGATTTTTTCATTTATTTATAACACAATATGCGTGTAAAAACTTTTAGAAAGTCACGCAATTGATTACATTTATAAACAATTTTAATTCAAAAATTATGATAAAAAATTACTTTAAATTTATATTCGGTGCTTTATTAGCAATCAACTTAAACATACATGCGCAGACGAGTGAGTGCAATGAATTATTTATTTCTGAAATAGTTTATGCGAAGGATTCTATTGCCGTATCTGGCAACAGTTCTATTATAAATAGTAATGCAGTTGAACTTTTTAACCCAAGAGGAACTGACATAGATTTAACAGGTTATTATATTAAAATGGCAATGAGTAATAGTTCAGGAGTTAATATAAACCTATCAGGGAATATATCAGCAAAGGGGACTTTCACAATTGCTTTTAATGGCGCAGATAGTTCTCTTCAACAAGCTGCTGATTACATCACTTCATCATTAGATTTTAGTGAAAAATTACGCCTTGAACTATGGGGCGCAAATGGTATTATTGACCGCTTGGGAGCAGTTAATCTTTCCCAAGCAGACCAAATTAATATTGCTGCTGCTTTGGCTGACCCTGTTAATTACTTAAACACAATCAACATTGATTTACGTACGTTGAAAAATTTTACAGCAAGACGTAAGTTTAATGTAAATCAGGGAGATTCAACTTTTACAAATCCTGCTTCAAATTGGGCGGTGGCCCCAAATGGAGACATTACTGATATTGGACAATTCCATAACATATGTGTTGAGGATGTTAAATACTGGATTTATGAATGTCAAGAGCAAGCAGTTGACGAAGGTTTTTGGATTTTATTACAGGTATTTGCGGATGGAATAAATGACAACACAATTGGACATAGTGTAAAACTTCAATTATTCAACGACCAGACAGGTAATAAGTGTTTTCAAACTTCTTTTGCACCATCTGCTGATTTTGGCGATGCTACTTTACATTACCCACTCCAAACTTCCCCTCCGTCTGCTTCTTACACTGTTCAATTTACAGACATTGCATCTGGATTTTCAGTACCAAGTAAATTGATATATATTAAGGTTGTTGATGACAATATATCTGAAACAGCAGAACATCTCGGACTACTATTATCTACGCCAAATAATGGCAGTTTTTATCAAGATATTATCAATGATGATATAAAAATAATGACAAGTTTTTACATTAATGACCTTCCAAGTGGTATTTTAGCTCTTGATGCGGAAAGGCTAAAGATAAATACTTTCCCAAACCCTTTTAATGAAACAATTTTTTTAAACAATAAATCTGAATATAAAATTCAAAAAATTGAATTGATTAATTCGTTTGGACAAACAGTGCTGGAAGAAGATTATCCCTCAAATATTATTAGCACAAGCGGCATTAGTAGTGGTTTTTATAACATAAAATTTACAACAAATGACAAAGTACTTTTTAAAAAAATGGTTAAAGAATAATTTCATTTTAAAAGTCGGAAAGCTAACCGCTTTCCTACTTTTATTGTACCACTTCAAAGTTGTAGGGCAATCATCAATAATGATTTCTCAAACAGCTTATAACAGTTTATACCAAACTACTAATTATCAGAATCCAGACACATCCAGCCAACAACAAAACCAATCAATAACAACACTTTCAGAAACTTTTGTTTATTGGTTTATTCCTATTAGGAAGAATAATTTTATGCGACCCGGAGTATTACTTTCTTTTAATAAATTTAAAGGAAATTCTAGTATACAAAATTCGGGTTATATTTCTTACAATTCCAAAGGTAGTAACACATTATTCAGAACAGCATTATCATTAGACTACGGTTTGCGTTATGTCCATAGTTCAAAACTTACAATCTTCTATGGTATTGGTTCGATTTTTAAATATACCTTCAAAAACACGGACATAGGGAAAGCTTATATCGTTAATAATCTAAATCAAAATATTGAAACAACTGCAATAACGGTTTCAAGCAGTGGTTGGGGAGTAAATGTTTATGCTTTCGCGGGAATTAAATATTATTATAAAAATATCTTTATTGGAACGGAATTAAAATTTGGTTCAGAAGTTTTACATGTTTACCAAACATATCAAACCACTAGTATTGAAGAAAAAAACACAACTAATAATACAACCAATAAATACGATTTTTCATCTCATTATTACACATATTCAAACTCATTTTTATCGTATTTTACACTTCCATTTATTAATATTGGATACACTTTCAATAAAATCAAAAATGAAAATTAAAAATCATTTACAGTTAGTTATATTATTTTTCTTTTTAAGCAATTCTCAAATCAATGCTCAAATTTCTGAAATATATATTATGGCAAGCCCAAGTTTAAGAAATTCAGCAACCGCAACCACTGTAAATGGCCAAAAATCAGATAATCACTCAACAAGAAAAATTACAGTTGTTCCAATACTTTTTGGTATTCAATTTAATATTAAAAAAAATGCCTTTTTAAGGATAAATTATTACTATCAAAGCTATAGTAGTAAAAACGTTAGCTATTACAATAATGATAATACCAAAAACAATTATTTAACCTACAGCGATGAAATTAAAACCCAAAAAATTCAGTCGGCATATTTCGACATACTCAAACAACAAAATTACAACCAAATACAATTCTACTATGGTTTATGGTTAGGTGGGTACTACCAAACACCTTACAATAGAATATATTCGAAGACTAGTTTCATTAATGGTACACAAGATGAAAAACAAATATCACAAAATAAATACCCAAGTAGTTACGGTGCTAAAATTGGAATTGTAATAAGCACATATTTTAAAATATATAAAACCTTTTATGTAGGCTTAGAAATGAGAAATGCTGTGGACTATAACATTTCAACAGGAACAGAAGTACAAACACAAACAGTCTATGATTCTCAAAATCGTTATGTCGATTCTCAAACCGCATCAAACACCACAAATTCAAAACAAACTTCATTACAATTATTCAATTCATTCATCTCTCTAAAATATACTTTAAGCCAATTGAAATCAAAAACGAAAAATAAGGATAGTAAACCATTCATAAAACAAAAAATACAAAACTAAATTGCAACTTCAATGAAAAACAAAATTATTACTTACGTTATATTCTTCACTGTCTTTTATACTTCAATTAATCACACGACCGCCAAATTTAACCGTATAGAAAAAAAAACTTACATTAAGCTTTTCAAAGCCTCAAGAACACTATCTCAAACACTTCCTCAAAAATTTTTGTATGGAACAGTTTCTATTACTGAAGATTCAAAGGAAATACCTTTAATTTCAGCAACTGTAACGATTTATAGTCGATATGATAGTATTATATCCTCTCAAACCGATTCATTGGGTCATTTCTCTATAAATATTACAGACCAATTTAAAAAATTGAATAACCCATTCTATCTGTTTGTAAGGCATCTAAACAATTTCAAAAACACAACTAGAATTTATAAAAATTTCAATAATCCGATAAAAATAATCGTTCCTAAATCAAATCCATCAAAAATTGGTAGTCAAGCCCGATGAAGCCCAAAACCTACAAATAGCAAGACGGAATTTCCATCTAAAAGCCCCAAATTAATATTTAAAGACCCGAGAACAATATCTGAAAACTCGAAAGTAATATCCGAAAGTCCGACATTAACATCTAAAAACAACATAAGCGACAACTAAAAGATCCAAATTAATTTCTAAAATCATTTGATAATCTATATATTTGATTATCAAAAGAACTAAAAACCCAAATTACATACTTAAAGGACATGGAATCAACTAAATGTGAGCAGCAAAATCCCCCACCCAAATTGCAAGCACATTTTATTTTTCCCAACCACACATGCCATCGCCAAAAAAAATAAAAAGAGCTTGCAATCCCCCGCACGGGTTCAGTGCAGACATTGTGCAAAACATAACACCTTTGTGCATCAACACGAAAAGTAGGGCTTCTTATAACAGCACCTACCCAAAAAAGCGGCACGACCAACACGCTTATTTGCCGCTTCTTCGGGTAGCTGCAAAACGTTACCTGCAACCCACCCTATTCCGCCACGACATTGACTTCCAAAGCTAACGTTTGCCTGCGGATGATAAATTTCTTAATTTGCATTGCTCTATGAAAGACCGTTCTTAAGATTGTTGCGTTATAGCACGAGTGCAATCCTGGTTGAAATGTAAAAGGACTTCCTGCTTCAACAGAAAGTCCTTGAGATGACTTCAGTGATGATACAAGCGGAGGCAAAGTATTAAGCAACAAAATACCAAAAGGAAGTAATCGACTTAAAATTGCGCTCCGAAATGCCGCCAATGCCATCGGCAATTTAAAAGAAACCCATCTTTCTGATTTTTTTAGACGGGTAGCTTATCGAAAAGGGAGAGCAACTGCTGTAAGTGCAACAGCTAGAAAACTAGGTGTAATTATTTGGACAATGATTACAAACAAAGTGGCTTACAAACCACCAACTGAATATCTATTTCTTGACCAAAAAAGAAAACAAAAACTGGTAACAAGAATTAAAAAACAAATCACTAAATTTGACCTATGAAAGTTAAAGTTTTTCATATCCGACTTACAAAAGAAAACTTGCAAACTGACCAAGACAATTTAAACGAATTCTTGGACAGCGTGACAACAAAAAAGACATCAACTCAACTTATAAACGGACAACCAAATTTTTGGTCAATTTTAGTTTTCTATGACGACCAAAAAGCAGAAAAATCAGAAAAGCATTCAGACAAAATATCCGTAATCTCCGACAGCGAATTAACGGAAGACGAAAATAGAATTTATGGCATTTTAAAACAATGGCGTTCTGACAAAGCAAGCGAACTAAACGTACCAAGTTTTATCGTTTGTCACAACACAGAACTAATGACAGTTGCAAAAATAAAACCACAGACACTTGACGACCTGATAAAAATAATAGGTTTTGGAGAACATAAAGTCGCAAAGTTTGGTGACGACATTTTAGCTGTCTTAAACTCTATTTGAGAAGGAAAATGAAAGACAAAAGACAACAACGAACGCATAACAGCACCTACCCAAAAGGCGGGGTTTCGTGCTTCGCAGACACATTTGTGCAAGGTTGAACATTTGTGCTTCGTATTGAAGTTTGGTGGTAATAATCCCGCACTGCGTGTAGCCCAGAAACGTTAGCCACAATGCAAAAAAACGACAAGCAGACAATTTTTTCACAGTTAACAACAATTAAAAATAAAACTAAAAAATGAAAAAATGAAAACAAAACTCATTTTATCAGTAATTTTTCTTTTAACACTAGTGAAAGAAAATTATTGCCAGACCTACCCAACATTTGGGACTGAAATTCCTGTAACCATAAGCGGGCTGACTTTTGATGCTATGGAGCCATCCATATCAGCTGACGGTAATTATATTTTCTTTAATAGTCTTAATGATGGCATTACTACAAGTCTTTATTATGCAACTAAAGTAAATGACTCTACATTTACATATACAGGAGCGTTGACAGGAGCGAATCAAACAATCACTCCGCGGCTTGATGCTGTTGCTTCTTCTGATTCGGCAAATAAATTCTTTTGGACATCTTTGAGAAATTTTCCTACTCAATTTGACAATTGTTTTCACGGTACTTTCAACGGCACGGATGTAGTGAATATTGGCAGACTTCACGGAACATTTTACATATACAGTGCTGGTTGGCTTATGATGGATGCAGCAATTAATTATGATGGGAACTTACTTTACTATACTAACGGCTATTTCGGCCCAACATACGCAGGTTGTGGAATCCCCTGCCAAGCTAAATTAGGAGTTGCACAAAAACAAAACGATTCTACTTTCAATAAACTAAGCAACTCAGATGGTATTATGCAAAATATTAATGACACCAATTACGTAGTTTATGCTCCCAATGTTTCCAAAAATGGATTGGAACTATATTACACCCGAATATTAAAAAGCAACGTTTCTCTTGGTACGCAAATATGTGTATCAGTAAGAACTAACTTAGCGGACACTTTTAGTTTACCTTCTATCTTTCACCCTTTTTCAACACTTACGCCCGAAGCCACAACCCTAACACGCGACCAGTTAAAAATATATTACCACAAAAAATCAAGTGGCTTATATAAATTATTTTTGCGTTATCGGACTTCAACAACGGGGATAAATGATACGGAAAATATTGTTGGTATTACTATTTATCCAAATCCTTTTACCACACAGACAACTTTGCAGCCAAACAATCTTTTACACAACGCAACTCTCACAGTGAACAATTGTTTAGGGCAGACAGTAAAACAAATAAAAAATATTTCGGGGCAGACAGTTACTCTGTTCCGTGACAACTTATCAAGCGGTGTGTATTACCTTCGCTTGACGCAAGGCAACAAAGTTATTGCGGTTGACAAATTGTTAATCACCGACTGACACAATCGACAGAATTGCACTATGGCTAACAACACCTACAATAAATTGGCGGTTCAGTGGTTAAATGAAGCTTTCCCGCTAAGGCGGGACAAGTCGTGCTTCGTATCAAGTTTTGTGGTGGCAGAAAGTTTAGTGCTTCGAAATCGCCGCCCTTCGGGTAGCTGCAAAACGTTAAACTGTCTAAAAAACCATTAGGAGGCTCTGTTTTAAGGGTATCCAAGCCCGTGGTAAGCCGCATATTTGAGCTGAGCCACTTCACAAATTACAAAATACGTTTGGCAAAAGAGCGCAAAATAGGTCATCAAAGCCCAAAGCTGCCAAGTCTAGGTTGTCTACAAAAAAGTCCATGCGCCGAACCGCACTGTCGGGCGATACCAGTTCTTCAAGTGGCTTGGTGAGGCCATTAGTGGCCCTGTTTTTTCTTGTAATAAATTTCATTTCATAAGTTGGAGCGTTTTCTTAGATTTGTGTTATCTTTGTATTGTTTAGTTTTTTAACGGACTGCCGTTATAAGCCATTCTCGGTGACAGTGCCACTATCGAAAGTTTGTGAATAAAAACAGACCAACTTACAGACGAACGACCTGTTTTTTTTGACTACATTTTACACAACTTTTATTTGAATTTGAAAATGGAAATATTAGGTAACAACCAACATAAAATTATTCACGGAGACGCTTTGGAAGTATTAAAAACACTACCAGACAACTCTGTGGATTTAATTTTTGCCGACCCTCCTTACAACATCGGCAAAAACTTTAATGGACACATTGAAAAATGGAAAACCGAAGAAGAATACTTGGAATGGTGCTATGAGTGGCTTGACTTATGTATTCAAAAACTAAAACCTTACGGCAGTTTTTATGTAATGACAGCGACACAGTTTATGCCTTATTTCGATATTCACTTACGAAATAAATTAACTATTCTTTCAAGACTTGTTTGGTCATATGATAGTTCAGGGGTGCAAGCAAAAAAATATTTTGGTTCAATGTATGAGCCAATTTTGTTTTGCGTTAAAGACAAAAACAATTATACATTCAACAAAGAAGATATTTTAGTAGAAGCAAAAACAGGAGCAAAACGCAAACTTATTGACTATCGCAAAGCTGTTCCGACAGTTTACAATTCCGAAAAAGTTCCTGGTAATGTTTGGGAGTTTTCGAGGGTTCGCTATCGTATGGACGAATACGAAAATCACCCAACACAGAAACCAATTGCTTTACTTGAACGAATTATCAAAGCAAGTTCTAATGAGGGCGACTTAGTGATAGACCCATTTTCGGGAACTTTTACAACTTGCTTTGTTGCAAAAGAACTTGGTAGAAATTCCATTGGCATAGAACTTCAAGACGAGTATGTAAAAATCGGTTTACGGAGATTACAATTAGCCAAAGAGTTTAAAGGTGAAAAACTACAAAAAGAAATCCGCACATTTGAAACAGAAAAGCTAGCTACCGCCAACACTTTAAGATTATTTGAAGAACCCAATGGAAAATATATTCACAGCAAACATTAAATCGATTTTAGAAAAACACTTTGGCAAAAATGCTGATGATATTTTCGATAAGAGCCAACTTATTCAATACATAAACGAGAAAACCCGTTCAGCAAATAAGGGTTCAAAATCTCGTTCGAGTTTTGCAAACCTTTATGCCATCTATGTAATTATAGAGGACTATATCGCCAATGGTTTTGACCAAAAAGACGATTACTCTAAGTATGAAGGTGCTTGGTTCAACAAACTTTTTGCAAGACAAAGACAACTGCCTTTCGGCAGTAAACTTCAAAATCACGCTTTGAACAACAGAATGAACTCAGAGTTTCAAAAGTATTTTCCAAGCTCAGAGTTTATTCCAATTCTTCGTAACCACGAAACAAATCGCTATTGGATAAATGAAAACCTTTTGAAAATAAAAGTTGGCAAAGCCAACTTCAATATCGCAAAGGCTATCATTGAAATTGTTGACGAGTATTCTAAGACCAAGCAAGATGCTTTTCAGCGCTTTGTAAAATCTTGTGAGGAGTTACAAGAGATTGGAAAAACAACTCCTAAAAAAATTGAAGAGTTTGTGATTGGTTTGCTTGCCCCAAATGTTGATGCAAGACTTTTTGAAATCGTTAGTTATTCCATTCTCAAATATTTCTATCACGACCAACAAATTATTTGGGGATTTGAAATGGACAAACTCAACACAGAAAATTTGAAACTTTACAAGACAGGAAGAACAAACGCTAATGATGGTGGTATTGACTTTGTGATGAAACCACTTGGACGATTTTTTCAAGTAACGGAAACATTAGACTTCAAAAAATACTTTCTCGACATTGACAAAATTCAAAAGTTTCCAATCACTTTCGTAATCAAATCAACCGAACCAACACAAGACCTATTAAAAAAAATCCGGGACAACGCAGGTAAAACCTATTCAATCAAAGCCATCGTTGACAAGTATATGGACTGCATTGAAGAGGTGATAAATATTCCAACCCTCAACGACAGATTTAACGATGCTGTTAAACAAGGTTACCTAAATAAAATCCTTGACGAAGTAGTAATTCAAAGCAAAGTTGAGTTTAACTATGAGGACACGGACGATGACGAAGAATAGAAGAACGGCACATAACACTCAGCGGAATAGAAGAAACGCCCCCAAATAACAAACGCCCGTGATGGGGCGTTTTTGCTATTCCGTGTTCAGCGAACACTAAGCGTGAGCATAGGTGCATTAGTAGCTTAGGTAGCTGGCTTTTTTGTGTTTAGTGGTGTTGGTCTGGTTGGCATTACATAGTGGATGCACATACCTACCCCTACCCGGAGAGCGG
>Ga0209181_10004324_pt1 | contig 21238 bp, 20 predicted proteins | sample MAT05_FD_187208 | JGI IMG/M metagenome (GOLD analysis project Ga0209181, IMG submission 187208) | Freshwater microbial communities from Lake Fryxell liftoff mats and glacier meltwater in Antarctica - MAT-05 (SPAdes) (version 2) | ecosystem: Environmental > Aquatic > Freshwater > Ice > Liftoff... | reverse complement strand
TATGGAATTTGTCCAGGAGGAACAGAATTTCGCTCTTTAAACTACAGTATGGGAATCGGTTCAGGAAAGAGACTATATCCTTGGTTTGACTTATACAACTGGACGACACCAGTCAATACAAAAGGTTCTCTCAATCCAGAACAGGGTGATCATCAAACTCACTTAGAAGCTAAACTAGCTAATGAATTAATGGCTGCTCTTTTTCGATATACTAATAAAAATCTGGAAAGTTTTGGGCAGGGATGGGTTAGTTTTTTACCACAAGTAAATCTTTCCGAAAATCTTATTCAAGTAATCGATGCAGTAATTAGAATGCTAGGAGTGCGTAAACAGCATACATATTCTATTTTTCATCGAATTGGAAGTAATCTTAGTTTGCCTAAATTCTCAGAAAACTACATCAATAAACTTGCTGGCACTTTTTCTATTCATGATATTCAGCAGATTATTCAGACCACTATAGGTAGTCCTAGTACCAACAATCTTATTCTAAATCCAGATAATCTTTACCTAGTACCTCCACCTACTCCAAACGATAATGGTTTAGTTTCAGGTTATCGTTGTGAACAGTGCAATGCTTTCTATCTTCACAATGCAGGAGGAATTTGTCCAGAATGCAACAATGGGAAGGCTTCTAACACCCCAATTATTCCTCTTGTACCAGCCACAATCACGACAGATTTTGACTACTATACCTACCTTGCACAAGAGTCAGGCGGGGCTTTTCGGATGAATGCTGCTGAACTGACAGGGCAAACAGACAAAGAAGAAAGACTAAAGCGCCAACGATGGTTTCAAGATATCTTTATCGAAGGTGAAGTTCCACAAGTTCAGGGTATTGACTTACTAAGCGTCACAACCACAATGGAAGCAGGTGTAGATATTGGAGCTTTACTTGCTGTCATGATGGCAAATATGCCTCCTCGACGGTTTAATTATCAACAGCGTGTAGGTCGTGCAGGCAGACGATCTGCGGGTGTCTCCTTAGCGGTTACTTTCTGTCGAGGTAGGAGTCATGATGATTTCTATTTTCAACGCCCAGAAAGTATTACAGGCGATCCACCACCATCCCCCTACGTTGATATGCGTAGCCAAGAAATTTTCCAGAGGGTTTTGATAAAAGAAATACTGAGGCAAGCCTTTACGAAGATTAAACCCAGTGAAAATCCTAGTCAAACGGAGATTAAACCCAGTAAAAATCCTAGTCAAACTGAAAGTGTACATGGAGAGTTCGGAACTGTTGATGAATGGACTGAACATGAATCAAAGATTCTAACTTGGCTGAATGATCCAATAAATGAAGCAACTATTTTATCTATCCTAAATGCTCTCAGATTTCAAACATTACTTCCCAATGCTACAGATCAGAAAATATTAAACGATCTTCGGATTAAACTTATTCCTGAGATTCAAAATATAGTCAGCGATTCTACTTATACTCAAGATACTTTGAGTGAACGTTTAGCCAATGCAGGACAACTTCCCATGTTTGGTTTCCCAACGAGAGTAAGGCTACTGCATACAAAGTGGTCTAGTAATGGAACGATTGACCGTAACTTGGATACTGCTATTAGCCAATTCGCACCTAGCTCGGAAACAGTTAAAGACAAAGCTGTTCATACAGCCTGTGGTGTTGTGGAATTACGTCCTGTCGGTAATGGAAATAGTGTTAAGTCAAGTTCAGGATTTGCTCCTGCTTTGCCAGATCCAAATCCATCATTATTAGGATTGTGTAGCAACTGTCAAGCGGTTGTCTATCCTTACACTACATTGGTCTCTCCTGCCTTAGGAAGCACAACAACACCAGTTGTAGAATGTCCTGTTTGCAAGAAACAAGATCATTCCCTGCGATGCTTAGATGCAAGAGAGCCAAAAGGTTTCTTCACAAACTTGCAACTCAGAGATTTTGATGGTCGATTTGAATGGCAACCACGTTCAACACGACCATCTATAAGTTTTGACTCAGCGATTATTTCACGACAATCCGTCCTAAATGCTTCTATCGCTGCTTTTAACGATCATATTCTTTCCGTCAATGAAAATGGCGATCAGGGTGGCTTTAATTTCCAAGCAGCGACTATCTTTGGTAAACCTAGCGATGGTGCTTATGCCGTGTTACAACCTACAGGAGGTCTAACACTTCTGGCGACTCGTATCGTATTGCGTTATTAGCCCGCCGAAAAACAGATATTTTACTCGTGGGCATTTCTGATTGGAGTAATGGAATATTTGCCGATCCACAAACAATAGAAGGACGTGCCGCCTTATATTCACTTGCATTTTGGCTAAGAGTAGCGGCGGCGGATCACCTTGATGTTGATATTGATGAGCTACAAGCAGGATTCCGTTCTTCTGTAGACGCAAATGGTAAAGTGATCGGCGAAGCTTTCCTATGTGACACCCTTGAAAATGGTGCTGGATATTGTCAATTTTTAGCCGAACCAAATGAATTTAAAAAGCTTTTGAAACAAGCAAATCCTAGTATTACTAAAAGTATTGCGAGCCTTTGGCTAAATCATAGTGATAATTGCGATACTTCTTGCAATCTATGCCTTCGCGATTATCGAAACCTTGCGTATCATGGTTTACTAGACTGGCGTTTAGCACTAGACATGGCAAATATTTTGTCTAACCCTAATGCTATAGTCGATCTAAATTCGCACTGGCAAAATGTGGTTCAAGGTTCAATTCCTGCTACTTTTAAGCGTTTGGGCTATGGCAATCCAATACAGTTTGGAAATTTAACTGGATTTGTTCACAGGAGTTCTCAACGCAACAATATCCGTATTTTGCGACATCCCCTTTGGACTGATGATCATTCAGATTGGATTAGCGCGATCGCTGAAGCAAATATTCAATATCCCAGTCATACAGTTGAATCTGCAAATCCGTTTATCGGATTAAGAAGACCTGGTGACTATATTTAGTTTAATGGGACTTTAAATTCATTCTCAGTAATTCATGAGATTAAAGATTTGATCTAGCAAAAGCTGGATGGCACTATCCAAATTGGGAATGAAGAGAATTTTTTCGATATATAAGCTAACACATCCTATTTACCAAATAATTCCATCAGAAAAATCATAGTAAATCATGAAAAGAATTCTCTCGCAATGTCGCAAAGAACTAGCGCAGTTTCGCCGCGATCGACTGACCTTGGCTTTGGCATTCTTATTACCGCTAATGACACTGCTGATCTTTGGCTTCGCCAATTCAAGTTTGAATCGGCGATTTCCCTCCTGCTTTTGCCTTTGGGCTTGCCTTTTACTAATTATTTTACCCTTCTATTACGAGCGGAATGTGGGCTAGAACAGAGCATTAAACACCTTGGGGCAATGGCACGCACCGCAGGTATCCATCTGATTATTGCCACTCAGCGACCTGAAGCTAAAGTTGTGACCCCGATTATTCGTTCCAATTTGCCAGGCAGAGTCGCACTTCGCACCGCCAGTGAAGCTGACTCGGCAATTATTCTAGGCAACAAACAAACTACGGCGGCGAATCTGCTCGGTAAAGGCGATTTACTTTTTCAAGCCAGTTCCGAATTATCCAGATTACAAAGCTTATTTGCATCGTCGATCGATTTAGGATGATCAGGGAGATTGACTGAGAGTATAGAGAAGTTTTGCGGCGAGTGCTTCGACCCATTTCTCGTCTTGCTTTGTATAGCTGCGTGGCGCATTTGCTCCCAATACCATCACGCCTCGATCGCCCAGTGGCTGCACAATCACTCCTTGCGTATTTTCAGGCAGATAATCAAATTCAAATTTACCTGGATAGAGCGCGAGTTTGACCAAATAGGTGGGCTTTTGCGTTTTGAGTACTCTCTGAGCGATCGAACCTGGTTGACTAAACTGGATCGGACTCAAAATCCCCCGCCGCAACAAGACTTTGCCGTCATACCAAATCACGACTACCTTGGTTGCACTATTCGTTAATAGCGTATGAGATGCCCAAGCTAATTCAGCTTTAACTGGCTCAGGCAAAGTCTCTTCTATTTCCAATCCTTCTTCACCAATCAAGACCACAGATTCAGGAGTCTTGGACTGCACTTGTTGCCACAATAAGCTGACCAAAATCAGTAACGCGCTCTCAATAATTCCCAGAGCATCTGAGCGAGATTGATTTGTCGTCAGCACTGGAGTTGTGATTCGATTTAGCATCAAAGCCAAACCACTGACAATTCCAACAATTAGGGGTAAATAACGAAGCATATGGATAAATTAAGTTTGCAATTCCGCTTGCGATTGACTGTTTTCTCGAATCCACTGTGATAGTCTTGCTTGCCCTACTTCTTGTGTTTCAAATTTCCCAGCCAAACCCAAAAAAAATGATGCAGCTTCTTCTTCAGATGCAGTTAGTTTAGACCCATTCAATATTAAAAAAACGTTGACAGCGACAAGAGCCATTCTCTTATTGCCATCAACGAAACAGTGATTTTTCGCAAACCCATAACCATAAGCAGCAGCAAGATCGAACAGGGTTACATTTTCCCCATACGCCAGAAGATTTTGCGGTTTGCTTAAGGTTGAGAGCAGAGCATTCTCGTTCAGGATTCCATAGCTGCCACCATGCTCTTTGATCTGATCGTCATGAGCAATCTTAATTACAACTTCGGGAATCCACGTATAGCTAGTCATTTTGCCAACTCATGGAGTGCATTACGATATTGTCTTTTCGTAGACTCATAAGCTGCCATCGCATCTGCAAAAGCTGGATCGTGCGCGGTGATTAAAAAACCGCCTGCTGTTTCGGTCAGAAATAGCTCATCACCTTCTTTTACGTTTAAGCTCATTAATGCCTCTTTCGGGAAGGTTGCACCGAGAGAATTTCCTACTCTACGAACTCTAAGATTAAGAACTGTCATAAATCCTCCTGGCATACTCAAAAATTGCTAAATAAAGACGCAAATCACACTTAACTTTTTCTACAGCCCCATTGCTGCATCACTTACGCTACTTGTATTACTAATGTAATAACATATTATCATAATAGTTTGTTAGCTAATTTCTTATCGATTAAAATATGCGTAATCAATGGAGAGCAAATTCTGTTTCACCCATGCCAAAGCCAGTAAACTGTCTCACATATGGCTCATGAAATGCCAAAACAATATCTTTCTTCGGTACACCCATCTCAAATAGTTGATTCGCAATACCAATCTCTGTACCATCATGTTGAATCCAAATTTTTCCATCTTTAATATCAAGATGTAAAATACAGCCAAAATCGCGTTTGTTTCCACGCCAACCAACATAAAGTAATTGATAGTGGTCTCGTTCAGTATCAAAGATAGTCTGGATTTCATATTCTTGCAGATTTCTCTGCATTGAAGAGAGCTGAGCGCGATCCAAGAAAATCTACTGAATATATTGCCTATATTGTTCTACAGCCATTGCTCAATTACCTCCTGTTGCACATTGTAAATGACTAATCGCAAATCCACACCATCAACATTAAGTTCATAAGGATCATCAGTAATCTGCCACCCTTCTTTTTCTAGGGCAGTTTTAACAACATCGTGAAATCGATCTTTGCCCATAGTTTATTTGCTTTATCTCTTTTGATCTTAAATATTCGGGCTTGTATAACATAGCTTCTATTGAAGTTTCTATTATGATTATAGCCAATTTCCGAGGAGAACAAAAGGAGCCCAGAAAAAGGGATGTTTGTAATTTGGGGTTTTAATCAGCGAGAGTTGGGCTTGCTTCATTACTTCGGCTTTTGTGAGCTTCTCACTGGCGAGATTACGATAGAACTCAGTCATAAAAGAAGCCGTAGCATCATCACTGACCGACCATAGTGAAGCGACCGTACTCCGCGCACCTGCTCTTACTGCCATTCCCGCCATACCTAGAGCCGCACGTTTATCACCAAGCGCGGTTTGACAGGCATTGAGAATTAGCAGTTCTACAACATTATTTGTGGCTTGCCCTCTCACTTGAACTAATTGATTTAACTGCTCAATATCAATCCGACCATCCCATGTCACCAAAAATGTTTCTTCGGCAGTAGAGCCAAACTGCCCGTGAGTGGCTAAATGGATCACAGGGAAAGCAGATCCTTGAATTGCTTGCTGAAAATTAGCCCCAGTAAATGACTGATTGAATAATTCTTTATTTGGCACGCGCAATTTAATCTCTTTGATTTCCGACTCCACATTTGGGAGAGCCGCAAAGCCTTGACGAGATTCAGATAGTCCCGCCGTGAGAGCCGTGATTTTCTGGCGTGAGAGCGGTTGAGGGTTGAGGAGTTGTAAGCCTGGGGTGAGCGCAATATTGTATTTCTCGATTAGATATTGGTTGCCATCTTGAGCTACAGCAAATGGGATGTTTCGCAATGAACCATCTGGCACAAATACGAGCGTTTTAATCCCATGTTTAACCAAATCAGCTTCGGCGGGACGAATTAGCCAATCATAAATCTTTCTGGCGGCTGGCAAATAATCTAACGAGCCTGGATCGCGTAAATCCGATCGAAAGTCGCTGACCAATCGATCGACTTGAGCTTGAGTGATTTGAGTGGAATAGTGGCGTAAAGGTTGGTCAGGGATGCTGAGAATAATTTCGATTCGATCGAGCAAAATAATCGGATAGATCACGGCGGCGGTGCGGTCTACTTTAGCGATTTCTACAGGTTTGGCATCGAAGCAGTCTGCCCGAAAGAAGTTAACCAGTTCTGCGAGTTGGAGCGATTCGATCGAATCCTGAGCTAGTTTTAATCTTTTTTGGTTGTTAGGATCTCGATCTGACTGCAAAAGTAGGCTTACTAGTTCTCGGTACACAGGTTCGACACTTTCGCGGAAAGAGAATTGCACGCCAGCATCGATCGCCACGAGGTCACTCCGAAGTTCTTTGAGATTACTGACGGCATCGGTATATGCGGCGATTGCACCTTCTAGATCTCCCTGCGCCTTTAAAATTCGCCCTAATTGCCACTGCCAACGATAGGCGATATCTCCCGCATTAATCGACTGCGCGATCATGAGAGCTTGTTGGGTGAGATTTTGAGCATCTTTGAATTGTCTGGTTTGCTCGTATAGCTTGCCCAAACTGCCCAGAGCATAGGATTCTGCTCTTTGGTCTTCGATCTCTTTGGCTTGTTGAACTGCTGTTACCAGAATTTGAGCGGGTTCTTGAAATTGTCCATTCAATTCGATCGAGTTCTGAGCAAAGTTGATTTTGGCATAGATCGCATCGCGGCTGGGAGAGAGGCTATTTAGTTGCGATCGAATTTGAAGAGATAAGGCTTGAGCCGCAGCAATGTCTTTTGTTTCTACTAACAGACTAAATTGATTGATTTGAGCTTGGAGTTTAATCATGCCCAAAGGAAGATTAGCAGAAGAATTAGCCACATCTTGATAGAAGCCTAGGGCAGATTTGGGATTTTTCTGCGACCGTGCCAGATTACCAAGACTGAGCAGTGTCGCACTCAGATCGAGATCAGAAGTACCTAACCGCTTGAAGATATCTAGACTTTGATTGAGTGCTTTTTGCGATCGATCCAGATCGCCGATCGAGCTTAAAGTATCACCCAAACTCCGAAGCTGATTGGCTTTGATGCTTGAATCTGGTTGAGATCGAAGCATTTGGCTGACTTCATCCAATGTTTTGATCGATCGACGATAAAATCCCAATGCTCGAAAAGCCTGTGTCTGATTCAGTAAACCGCGAATCACTCCTATTCGATCGTCTGCACTCTCATAAGATTTAGTTGCTTCTTGCCATAGATTCAGGGCATCTTCGCTCCTACCTAAAGCGAATTTCAGGCTACCCTGTGTGTTTAAGACTTGCGCGAGGGTCTGAAGTTGGTCTTTGCTCGGCGGTATGCTTTTAATTAGTTTTAAGCTTCTTTCGATCGATACCTCTGCATCTTTCCACTTACCTAGTTGCTGTAAACCTAAAGAGAGATTACTTAATCCGATCGACTTTTGTAATGGATCTGTCTCTTGCTGTACTGCCTGTTGCCAAATTCTCACCGACTCCGCAAATCTTCCCATCTCATAGAGTTGTCTACCTTGCTGAATAGATGATGAGTTTTAAGCTACCTGACTGCTGATTTCTTGTGACTGAGCATTTACTGCTGAGCATTGACCGATTTCTATCCCAACAGCTATCCAGGTCAGTGACAACAAAATCAGAGCTTGTTTAAATTGATTTGGTTTCATTTTTTTGATACCTTGAGAAGTGGGACAGTAAATCAATCACGTAAAAGAATTATTCATTGAGAGGTTAAGTGATCTGCTGCCAGATCAAAGCTAATAGTACTGCGGTTAAAGCTCCAATCGCGGTATTAATCCCATTCACGACTTCATTTGTCATCCAATCATAACGAGATTGTAACGTTGCACCGATCAAGCTTTCGATATTTGTGGCGACAAAAGCCGCGATCGAACACCAGAGAATATCGATCGGACTAGTAATCAAATTCACAGCAAAGGCGAGGAGAGCGATCGCCAACGATCCAACGATCCCCGCACCTGTACCCTCAAGACTTACCGCGCCCTCTGTCCCCGCAGGAACTGGTTGCAGCGTCGTGATCAAAAATGTACTTTTGCCGTAGGCTTTGCCAATTTCGCTGGCGGTGGTGTCAGATAGTTTTGTACTCAGGCTGGCGACATAGCCCAATAACCAGAACGGATGCGGTTCGATCGAATAGCCCACAGCACAAATTGCCCCCGTCAACGCCGATCCCCACAAATTTTCGGGGCCGCGTGCGCCATCCCTTTTTTCGGCAATCCCCTTCGCCTCCTTAATTGCCTTACCGACGCGAGTTACCAACGATCCAACGACCAAGTAAGTCAGGATGACAACATAACCTTGCCAACCCAAACAACCCCAGATTAAAATGCCCAAACCCCAAGCGTGAATAATGCCAGTTGTGGTCAGGATCTTACGCGGTAAGAGCAAGGCGATCGACCCTAAAATTGTATTTAGCCCAATGGCGATTGCCCACTTTTCTAGTACAGGATCTAGCATAGGATTACTATAGGATTTTAGAATTTAGCTAATAATGAGAGTTGCCAGATGTCACCAGCTTTAGAACTATTCTTTCATAACTTTGGTTGGATGGGATGGAATCTATTTCTAGCTATTATCCCCCTTGGGCTGAGTTTTATTTTATTTGTCGTCGGATCGGATCGCAACCCAACTCGCAATTCATCCGATCGCTTATCTCATAATTCACGGCTTAATTTGTGGTGGCGAGTATCTTGGGGTTTGGGAATGATTCCTTTTATCCTATTCTTACCCAACGCCGCTTATATTGTCACAGACATTATCCACTTTGTTAGCGATGCGCGTGACTTGGAGGTAACTCAAAACGGGCTGATTTTTATTATTATTCCACAGTACATAGTTTTTCTGCTTTTAGGATTTCAATGTCATGTATGGTCTTTGATCAATTTTGGATATTTCTTGCGGCGGAAGAACATCGTCAAACAACTAATTGTCGTAGAACTATTTCTCAATCTATTATGCGCTTGGGGTGTATATCTAGGTAGATTTAATCGCCTTAATAGCTGGTATCTCTTTACAAAGCCAGATCGGCTATTTGAAGATGTGATTAACAATCTAGATCGAGGGCATTTTGTGTTTGGTACGATGTTATTTTTTATCGTGATTACTTTGCTCTACTATCCATTTAAATGGGTGAATTTATCGATTATGAGCAAATGGCGATTGATGAAACAGAATTAGGATAAGTAATACGATAGTTTATAGTTATACTGCCATTAACTGCTCAACCGACAAAAAATGCCCCGCTTACCTAAAAGCTTTTCTTTACACAATATCTCCCTACGGTGGGTGCTAATTGTGCCATTTGTGTTGCAAATTGTTGGAGCAGTTGGTCTAGTTGGCTATCTCTCCTATCGCAGTGGGCAAGCAACCGTGGAAAATATGGCAAAACCTTTGATGACTGAGGTGGGCGATCGAATCGACCAAAATTTGGGAGATTATCTCCGTACTCCTACAGAAGTCACTAGAAATAGTGCCGCCGCGATCAATCTTGGTATCCTCAACTGGCGAGATCTGCCAACGTTAGAGCGTTATTTCTGGCAACAGACTCAAATTTTCAATCGAGCAACTTCAGTCGGGATCGCCACGGAGCAAAAAGAGATTTTAATCATCGAAAAGCGAGATGACGGCTCTCAAGCAATCCAAATAAGGGATAAGTCAACCAATTACAATTGGGATAATTACTTAGCCGATCGTGAAGGAAAACGCATCAAATTAGTCAGACGTTCGAGCACTTACGACCCGCATAACGACCCACCTGGGAACCCTTGGTATCAAGAGGCGAAAAAAGCGGGGCGATCGGTTTGGCGATTAGTAGTTTCGAGAGCAGAAATGAATAACCCCAGCCTGCTTGTTGCTAATTTTTTGCCATTCTACGATCGCAATAATACTTTTCAGGGGGTTTTAGCTTCTACAGTATCTCTGGTGCAGTTGGGCGAATATCTCAAGAGTTTGAAGATCGGTAAAACTGGACAAGCTTTTGTAATCGAACTCAATGGTTTATCGATTGCGAATTCATCGGGAGAAACTCCTTTTCGGCAGGGTTCGTTGGCTCCACCAACCCCAAACAACGATCGCAAAAATCTCGACCCAGCGAATCGAAGGCTGAATGCGTTAGATAGTCCGAATCTGCTCACTCGAAAAACAACTCAATACTTAACCGATCGCTTTGGGCATCTCGATCTGATTCAAGACAGAAAGCAGATTACCTTTGAAATCGATCGCCAACGCTACTTTGTCCAGATCGTGCCATTACGCAAACAGGAATTAAAATGGCTCACAATCGTGGTGATTCCAGAGTCTGACTTTACGGCAGAAATTCAGGCAAACAATAATTTAACGTTTATTTTGTGCGGGATCACACTCTCGATCGCCACGGTGATCGGTCTGCTCACAGCACGTTGGATCGCCACGCCTATTTCTCGTCTAAGTCGAGCCAGTCAAGCGATCGCCGCAGGAAATCCACATCAATCAGTGCTATCCACTAGCATTGCCGAAATTCAGACATTGACGATCTCATTCCGCCAAATGGAGAGCAATCTTCAGGCAGCAGATCGACTGCGTTTAGATTACGAGCAAGATTTAAAACTACAAGTTGAGGCAAAAACGATCGCTCTGACCGAAGCCCAACGGATCGCGCGCGTGGGGAGTTGGGAGTTTGATGTCGCAACTGGAGCGATTACTTGGTCGGCCGAACAATTTCGCATTCTCGGATTCGATCCTGCGATCGATTTACCAGAATATCCCAATTTTTTCGATATCCTTCCGATCGACGATCGCCCCAAACTTCGGGCAGTAATTGAGACCGCGATCGCCGATGGCACACCCTATACGATCGAACATGGCATGATCCGTCCCGATGGTTCGATTTGTTATATCATCAGTCGCGGCGAACCGATCTATAACGAACAGGGACAGGTCGTTAAACTGGTTGGCACAATTACTGACATTAGCGATCGCAAACAAGCCGAAGATCTACTCCGAAAAAGTGAGTCGGCACTGGTTGAAGCTCAGTGGGTTGCGCATATTGGGAATTGGGGATTTGATGTCCAAAATCAGAAAATCAATTGGTCAAAAGAGCTTTTCCTCATGTTTGGGCACGATCCAAGTGAACCAGAACCAGCCTATGCAGATTATCTTCAGTTGATTCATCCAGACGATCGCTCCTTGCTCCAGAGTCTTGTAGAACGTGCGATCGCAGATGGAACTCCCTACTCGATCGACTATCGGGTAGTTCTATCCGATGGCTCTATGCGCTATCACGAAGGACGGGGAGAAGTCGAACAGAACGATCTCAAACAGGTGATTCGACTGTTTGGCACGGCCAAGGACATTACCGATCGAAAACTAGCAGAGATCGCTCTAGCTCAAGCCAAAGAAGCAGCAGAATCAGCCGCAAAAGCAAAAAGTGAGTTTCTGGCGAACATGAGTCACGAAATTCGTACACCAATGAACGGCGTACTCGGCATGGCACAGTTACTTTCAACGACTAATCTTGACAGTGAGCAGCAAGACTTCGTTCAGACGATTCGAGATAGTGGTTCGGCTCTTCTCACAATTATTAACGACATCCTTGATTTCTCTAAAATTGAGTCGGGGATGTTGAATTTAGAAGAACGGGCATTTGTCCTAGAAGATGTGATGGTCTCAGTATTTAGTCTTCTACGTAAACAAGCCCTCGATAAAGATATCAGCCTTCAGTACTCGATCTCTCCTGATGTCCCTGCTGGGCTGCTGGGAGATAGCTCTCGATTGCGCCAAATTTTGATTAACTTAGTCGGAAATGCGATTAAATTTACTAAACAAGGTGGCGTTTCAATCTCAGTTAGTAGCTCTCAGCAGGTAGTCGATCGAACAGTTAAATGCCGCTTACAATTTGCGATTAAAGATACAGGCATAGGAATCGATCGAGATCAGATCGATCGACTCTTTCAAGCATTCACCCAAGCTGATGCCTCGATCAGTCGTAAATATGGTGGCACTGGTTTAGGTTTAGCAATTTGCAAACGGTTGACTGAGCTAATGGGCGGCACAATCTGGGTTGAGAGTCGTGGTTATATTGGCGGTAGTCCTCCTTTAGATTGGGAGGTGATGTCTGAAGGTTTAGATCGAGGCTCAATATTTTACTTCACTTTGATCGCGAAAGTTATCTCAATTAGTGAGGAAGCTCCAACTAATGTCGATCGAGATCCTCAAGTAGAAGAGACGGTTACACCACCAGAACTCACAGAAGTATCCCCATTAAGAATTCTGTTAGCCGAAGATGACTTTGTCAATCAAAAACTCGCGCTCTTTTTTCTCAAAAAGCTGGGCTATGCTGCTGATGTTGCCAACAATGGCAGAGAAGTATTGGATCTCTTAAGACTTAAGCCTTACGATCTGATTTTAATGGATATGCAAATGCCCGAAATGGATGGGATCGCAGCTACTAAGATTATTCGTGAAGAAATAGAGTCACAGCCTTGGATTGTAGCGGTGACAGCAAATGCTTTGTCTGATGATCGCCAAGCTTGCCTCGCAGCAGGGATGAATGATTTCCTGACCAAGCCGATCCAAATTGAAGATATCGATCGAGTTCTATCTGAATACAGCAATCGATTAATATCTTCGATCGATTTACGCTAATTCAGCAACCTTGTCAGCGATCGACTGAGCGATCGAACGTAAAGCCACCGCCGATGCCGATTCGGGATGTCCTAAAACGATCGGAATCCCTCGATCGCCACCTTCACGCAAACTAATTTCCAATGGCACACAACCCAGCAAAGGCAAATCTAGTTCTTTCGCAGTTTTTGCACCGCCGCCTGAGCCAAAAATATCGTATTGCTTATCAGGCATATCGGGTGGGATGAAGTAGCTCATATTTTCGACAATCCCCAGAACAGGCACACCCATCTGTTGAAACATGCGTAAACCTTTACGCGCATCTAGCAGAGAGACAGTTTGTGGTGTTGTGACGATAATCGCGCCAACTAGAGGCACAGATTGGGTGAGCGTAAGTTGGGCATCACCTGTACCAGGAGGCATATCGACGATCAGGTAATCCAATTCACCCCAATTGGCTTGGTATAAAAATTGCCTGATCGCGCTATTTAGCATCGGCCCCCGCCAAGTTACAGGCTGATCTTTGTCGATCAAAAAAGCCATCGAAATCATCTTCACACCGTGATTAAACGCAGGTTCGACAATATCTAGACCATTGGCATTTCTGGTCACCTTGATGTCTCGAAAAGCATCCATGCCCAGCATCACAGGTACATTTGGTCCATAAATATCTGCATCCAAAATGCCGACCTTCGCGCCTGCTTCTGCCAAAGCCACGGCAACATTTACCGCCACCGAGGTTTTACCCACGCCACCCTTGCCACTAGAGATCGCAATGATGTGTTTTACGCCTTCGATCGATACGGTCGAAGCCCCTGACGGTTTAGGTGGAATAGGTGCAGCAGTTTCACTCACTTTTACCCAAACATCAGTTACGCCTGGCAAAGTCTTGATTGTCGCCTTGCATCGATCGATCAGTGTTTGTCTTGCCGCAGGTTCAGCATCTGTGAGCAATGTGAAACTGACTACACCAGATGGTTTAATCGTGACATCTCGAATCAGATCTAACTCAACTAAACTCTTACCGAGCTTCGGATCTGAGATCGGGACAAGGACTTTGATTACAGCGTTGAGATCGGGTAAGTCTGGCATGGAATTATTAGCGGTGTGGTTTGCGATGTTTAAGCGGATAGCCATCGATTATTATCGAGCAATATGTAGTTCAGTTATCTAGCAAATTTGGTAACTTTGGGCTTATTGTTAAGTCTAGGAGTTTCGATCGATCACCATGTGATAAAACCAATAAAGAAGGTAACTAAGATTAATTTTAGGGGAAACCACGCATGAATTCTGAAGTTAGAGTAATTCAACCATTAGGAAGGCTAGATGTTACCAGCGCTACCAAGTTTAGACGAGAAATCACCGAGGTTGCGGCGACTAAACCCAAATATTTGCTGATCGATCTTACTGATGTCAGCTTTATGGATAGTTCTGGCTTAGGGGCTTTGGTATCAGCCCTCAAGTCGATTCGCACGGTTGATGGTGATATGTCAATTTGCTCCCTGAGTGAACAAGTACAGATGTTATTTGAATTGACCAGTATGAGCAAGATCTTCAAGATCTATAACGATCGAGAGGATTTTAATGCCTCAATCACATCATAAATTAATCATAGGTGTCAATGGGGGAGCAAGAGCAGATCGTCTTTGGCACTGATGGTTGGCGTGGCACGATCGCTGATGATTTTACGTTTGCCAATGTCAGAAAGGTGACACGGGCGATCGACAAATATCTCAGTCAAACCTACGATCGAAATCGACCAGTTCTGATTGGATATGACACGCGGTTTCTTGCCGATCAATTTGCCCAAGCAGCGGCGGATGTGCTGGCAAGTCTGGGTTGGACTGTGCAGATCGCGAATCATGATTGCCCAACGCCAGTGATTGCCCATGCTGCCAAACGCCTAAATACGGCTGGGGCGCTGATGTTTACGGCTAGTCATAATCCTGCTGCTTACTGTGGAATTAAGTATATTCCTGACTATGCTGCCCCCGCACCACCTGAGATTACGGATTCGATCGAAGCTTATATTGCAGACGATCTTGTGCCAGATCTAGATCCTGTCACAGATCGAAGTCGCCGAAACATTACCTTTTTCGATCCCAAGCCAGATTATTTAAACTCGATTTACAAGTTGATCGATCTCGATCGAATTAGGGCTGCCAAACTCAAAGTAAAATTCGACGCGCTGTACTCCACTTCCAGAGGCTATGTCGATCTGGCTTTGCAGCACTGCGGCTGTGACACAGAATCCCTCCATGATTATCGTGATGTCATGTTTGGCGGTGGGATGCCCGATCCGAAAGGCGATCGACTTAAGCATTTAGTTGCAGCCGTTACAGTCGATCGGGCTGATTTGGGATTAGCCACCGATGGCGATGGCGATCGAGTTGGCATTGTTGATGAACTGGGCAATATCCTCACACCCAATACTGTGCTGATGATTCTGGTCAGGCATCTGGTGAAAAATAAAGGTAAAACGGGGTCGATCGTCCGCACTGTGGCAACGACGCACTTGTTAGATCGGCTTGCCTTGGAGTACGGGCTGGAAATCTATGAAACACCAGTTGGTTTTAAATACATTGGTGCGATCATGCGGCAGACAAATGTGCTGATTGGTGGCGAAGAGTCAGGTGGACTCAGCGTTGCAGGACATATTCCTGAAAAAGACGGCATCCTCGCTGGGCTATTGGTGGCAGAAGCGATCGCCTATGAACAGAAACCACTTTCCCAGATTGCGCATGAATCGATCGACGAAGCAGGTGGGCCGACTTTCAATCACCGCCTCGATCTGAATTTGACTAATGCTCAAAAAGCCGCGCTCATTCACGCTTTTAGTCATACTCCTCCAGCGTCGATCGGCTCTCTGTTAGTCGAAAAAGTCGGTCGTAAAGATGGGATTAAGCTTTATCTCGAAGGTGGATCTTGGGTATTGCTGCGTCCGTCTGGCACGGAACCACTGATGCGTGTATACATGGAAACAGCGTCGATCGAACAACAGGTGTCGATCGAGCGATATATGCAAGCTCAAATCGATGCGATCATTTTCACATCTGGATCGAGCTGAACTAGTTCTTGGGCTTGATTTGCAGGAATACTGTAAAGATTGAGAGCAGCGTGTCACAATATTCTAATCATGTCTCAACTAGGAGATACACTAATGACCTCCCTATAACAACTCAAAGGTTATCTCGACTACCTGCTCCAAAATCAGCAGACGTTTCTGATGATTGAAGCTAAAAATGAAGACCTCGAACGTGGTTTTGTCCAGCTTGCGATCGAACTGATTGCACTCGATCAATGGCTAGATTCTGACCAAGCAATTTTGCAAGGTGCGATCTCGACTGGAAATATCTGGCAGTTTGGACAGTTCGATCGTAACTCTCGTCAAGTCACTCAAGACCTCGATCTCTACCGTGTTCCTGCTGACTTGGACGATCTTTTACGAATTTTAGTCAGAATTCTTGAACACATTTTTGAGCCTTAAGTACGGTAAGCCGATCTAGTAACATGCTAACCTCGCACCCAAATTTGCAGTATATTAGCACTCGGTATAGGTAGAGTGCTAAATCGGAAATCCGAATAGGCCTGCCATATTTATCAGCACGATAAACAGGGAGATTTTTAACCGTGGCATCATTAACACTGCAAGGTAGCAAACTGCAACCTCTCGGCGATCGAGTTTTAGTCAAAATCGTCGAAAAAGAAGAAAAAACCGCAGGTGGCATTTTTTTACCTGACACCGCAAAGGAAAAGTCTCAGGTCGGCGAAATCGCTGCGGTCGGACCAGGTGCTCGTAACGACAAAGGCGATCGAGTCAAGTCCGAAGTCACTGTAGGCGACAAGGTAATGTACTCCAAGTATGCTGGCACCGAAATCAAGATTGACGGCACAGAATACTTGCTACTTACCGAAAAAGACATTCTCGCAATCGTGGCATAAGTAGCCATTCCTAGATCTGGCATAAAAACCTTAACTCCTAATAACTAACTAAAAATCATGGCAAAGATAGTTGTATTTGACGAAGAATCCAGACGGGCTCTAGAGCGTGGTGTTAATGCTCTGGCTGATGCCGTGCGCGTTACCCTCGGTCCCAAGGGTCGGAATGTCGTACTTGAGAAAAAGTATGGCGCACCCCAAATCGTGAATGACGGTGTGACGATCGCCAAAGAAATCGAACTCGAAGATCCACTTGAAAACACAGGCGCTCAACTGATCCGTGAAGTTGCCTCTCGTACCAATGATGTCGCAGGCGATGGTACAACCAGTGCTACCGTTCTGGCTCAAGCTCTAATCCGCGAAGGTTTACGTAACGTTGCCGCAGGTGCTAACCCAATCAGCTTGCGTCGTGGAATCGAAAAGACCGTAATCAACCTGGTCGAAAAGATCGCTTCCTACGCTAAGCCTGTAACTGGCGATGCGATCGCTCAAGTCGCGACAATCTCGGCAGGTAACGATGACGAAGTTGGGGCGATGGTTGCCAACGCGATGGATAAAGTTGGTAAAGATGGCGTGATCACAGTCGAAGAATCGAAATCACTCACGACCGAACTCGAAGTTGTAGAAGGGATGCAGTTCGATCGAGGCTACATTTCGCCTTACTTTGTCACAGACACCGAGCGCATGATCGCAGAATTTGAGAATGCCAAAATCCTGATCACCGACAAGAAAATCACGATCATCCAAGACTTGATTCCAATTCTGGAGAAAGCCGCTCGATCGGGTTCTCCTCTAGTACTGATCGCTGAAGATGTCGAAGGCGAAGCCCTAGCAACTCTGGTGGTCAACAAGCTCAGAGGTTCACTCAACATTGCCGCAATCAAAGCACCTGGATTTGGCGATCGACGTAAAGCGATGTTGCAAGACGTAGCCGTTCTGACTGGCGGGCAAGTGATCTCCGAAGACATTGGCTTGAACCTAGAAGCAGCAACGCTCGAACAACTTGGGACTGCGCGTAAAATCACAATCACCAAAGACAAAATCACGATCATTGCTGGTAACGAAACCAAGTCTGATGTCGAGAAGCGTGTGGCTCAAATCCGCAAGGAACTCGATGCCACTGATTCTGAATATGACAAAGAAAAGTTACAAGAACGTCTGGCAAAACTGTCTGGCGGCGTAGCTGTGATCAAAGTCGGTGCTGCAACTGAAACCGAACTCAAGGATCGCAAACTGCGGATCGAAGATGCGCTCAATGCTACCCGCGCTGCTGTGGAAGAAGGAATCGTGCCTGGTGGTGGTGCGACCATGATCCACTTGATCAAGCACATCGCTGAGTTTCGTTCCAGCCTAGATAGCGAAGAAGCAATCGGTGCAGACATTGTGGCTAAAGCGCTCGAAGCTCCTCTGCGTCAGATCGGTGACAATGCTGGTCTAGAAGGCACTGTGATCGTCGAAAAGGTGAAGGAACTCAGCTTCAATATGGGCTTTGATGCACTCAAGTCTGAATATGTCGATATGATTGCCAGTGGCATTATCGACCCCGCTAAGGTCACACGTTCTGCCTTACAGAATGCCGCATCAGTTGCGGGTATGGTTCTGACCACCGAAGCTCTTGTAGTCGAAAAGCCTGAGAAAAAATCCGCCGCACCTGATATGGGTGGCATGGGCGGTATGGGTGGCATGGGTGGTATGGGCGGCATGGGCGGCATGATGTAGCCTGTCCCCAACTAAATACTTAAAGCAGGGGCAGCTTCACGGTTGCCCCTGCTTTTTTATATCCTCTAAATATTTTTTATACCCGACTGCTTCCAATTGGCTTTGCTTGGCTAAAACTGACTCAGATAGGGATTTGCGATATTCTTGGACTTTTATCATTAACTGTGGATCGTGGGTCGCCAAGATCTGAACTGCCAACAAGCCAGCATTCTCAGCATTCCCGATCGCTACGGTGGCAACAGGAATCCCTCTGGGCATCTGCACGATCGAATAGAGCGAGTCCACGCCATTAAGCTGCTTTGTTGACACAGGTACGCCGATCACTGGTAATGGAGAGAGCGCCGCCACCATCCCAGGTAAATGCGCCGCTCCACCTGCCCCTGCAATAATTACCCGAATACCCCGTTCATGAGCGTGTTTGGCAAACTCCACCATCCGTTCTGGGGTGCGATGCGCTGAAATAATTGCCACTTCACAACTAACGCCAAATTGTTCGCAAATTTCGATCGCGGCTTGCATTGTCGGTAAATCGGAATCGCTTCCCATGATGATGCTGACTTGCATAAGATGTAGTTAATAGTTTTCTCAAGATTCGATCGAGCGGTAAGTTCTCCCTTTCCATGCGCCACCTTTGCCGCGCCAGTGGCGGAAAGCAGAGTCTAGTGTCATTAGAGTATAGAGGAATGCGATCGAAGGCAATAAAAATGCCATCCAGAACGGACAGGCGTAGAACCGCAATGTCGGTAAGTAGGCGATCGACATTAATATCCATGCCACTAAACCAGCGATACCAATAGGATAGTTTCCCATGATAAATCCTGAGATCGCACTGACAGGAGGAATCAGATAAATAATCGACATCCCGATCGACGTTCCCAACAACATCAAAGGCGAGTAATCTAATTGGGTATAAGCGGTACGAGCTACCATATCCCAAATCGAACTCAGAGATGGATAAGGACGCAGGCTGAGTGTAGTTTGGCTCAGTCCTAACCAGATTGGATTCGATCGAGATTTTACAGCTTTAGCAAGGGCACAATCATCGATTAGAGCGTGACGGATCGCGGCAATCCCTCCAATTCTAATCAATGCTTCACGCCGAATCAGGATACATCCCCCTGCGGCGGCAGCGATCGAATTTTTAGGATCATTGACCCAAGCAAATGGATAGAGCTTTTGAAAGAAAAACACAAAAGCAGGGATGAGTAGTTTTTCCCATATGCTCTCACATCTCAGTTTTACCATCACCGAAACCATATCTAAATTTTCGGTTTGGGCTTTTGTGACTAACTGGATCAGATGATCTCGATCGTGTTGGATATCAGCATCGGTCAGCAAAATGTAATCTGGGAGAGATTTCTCTGCGGCTCTCACCCCTTGTTCCATTGCCCATAACTTCCCCGTCCAGCCAGCAGGTAGAGGTTCAGCCGCGATCAGATCGAGTTGAGATTGCTTGCCTAGCTTCTTGGCAACTTGTTGCGCTACCATACCAGTACCATCAGTGCTTTGATCGTCTACGAGGATGATTCGGATTGAACCTGAATAGGTTTGGGTAAGGATCGATCGAAGGGTCATAGGCAATAGTTCAGCTTCATTACGAGCGGGAATCACCACACACACCGATGGATAATTTCCCAGATTATTTACTTGCCTCTCAAGCTGCCGATCGGTTCGCCAAAAGCCTCCCCGGAATCCCAGTAAATAGATCCAGATGATTAGGGATAAGCTGGTTAAGATTAGTAAGAAACCTAATGTAAATAATTCCATAGATTAGCTAAGTAAGTGTATATGATTACAACGGTACAATAGTTTAATCAAGCGGTCACTCATTGTTAAACATGAGTATATCGATGGATATGTTTATGCAATGGCTGGGGCAAACGATCGTTACGATCGCAATGCCCCAAACTTTATCAGTATTATTTTAAGATGTCATAAAAATGCCACAAAAATGGTTGTCGATCGTAGGGATCGGCGAAGATGGAATCGAGGGATTGAGTGCGGTGGCGCGATCGATCATCAGTACGGCAGAAATCTTGGTCGGTGGCGATCGACATCTAGCAATGGTACCTCGATCGAATATTCAACAAGAGCGATTAGTTTGGACATCCCCAATTAGTGAATCGATCGAGCAGATTCTCTCCTATCGCGGTCGCAATGTGTGTGTATTGGCAAGTGGAGATCCGATGTGGTACGGCATTGGCGTGACCCTGACTCGCAGCGTGTCGATCGACGAAATCACGATTATCCCTGCACCTTCTAGTTTTAGTCTGATCTGTGCGCGGTTAGGATGGTCGATCGCTGAAGTTGAAACCCTGAGTTTGTGCGGTCGTCCAGCATCTTTACTACAATCCTATGTTTATCCCAACGCTAAACTTTTGATCCTCAGTGCAGGGCAAGAAACTCCATCGATCGTTGCCAAGATCTTAACTGAGCGAGGATTTGGTAAAAGTGCGATT
>Ga0209181_10004323_pt1 | contig 21240 bp, 17 predicted proteins | sample MAT05_FD_187208 | JGI IMG/M metagenome (GOLD analysis project Ga0209181, IMG submission 187208) | Freshwater microbial communities from Lake Fryxell liftoff mats and glacier meltwater in Antarctica - MAT-05 (SPAdes) (version 2) | ecosystem: Environmental > Aquatic > Freshwater > Ice > Liftoff... | reverse complement strand
TTGCCGTCACTTCGAGCAGGCGCTTTTCAGCACGAATCTTTTCTTTCTCCTCCCTTTGAATTTGTGCTTCCACAAATTCCGCTCTAGTTCCCAAGCCGGAGACAATGCTTGGAAGAAGCTCGCTTCGTCCCTTTTCCAGACGCTGAATGCGCTGTTTGGCGGTGACACTCAGAGGGTGTTCAGCTTGATAGCGCAGGGCAAGGGTATCCAGTTCAGCCTGCTGCTTTTCGATTGCCTGATTGAGGGCGGAAAGTTGCGAATTTGAGACGATGCTTGCCAAGCGCAGCAGCATGGCCTCGTCACCTCCTGCAGATGCCGAAGCATCCGCATCCCGGCGAAGTTGTTGTAACGTCTGTTGATCCTCAGTGATTTTTTGTGAGAGATCTTTCACGGCTGCATCGGCCTCGTTCAGCATGGCATCGAAGGATGGGGTCCGCTCTCGCTCCCGGAAACTTTGCATGGCTTCCTCGGAAAGCCTAAGATTGTCTGTGAGGCGCTGGGATTCTTCGACAAGGAACTGGGCGGCAGATCGTGTCGCCTCGGTGCTTTGCTCAATGGACAACCGCAAATATTCATTGGCGTATCCGTTGGCCAAATCTCTTGCCACCGAAGCCGAGCGGCCTGTTGCTGTGATGTCAATGAGCCGGGTCCCCTTCCGGAACTGCACATCAATCATCCCCCTGACCCTTCCGGCTGCCTCCTCAGCGCTCAGTTTTTGGTCTGCTGCCCCGATAGACGCCAGAAATTCCGGAGATTCTGAAAGATTCAAGCGCTTGGAAACCCGCAGGGCGAAGGGATACCCTTGGAGGGAATCCACGAGCGTGTTCATCATTTCCTGAGACCGCACCCGGACATCCCGAACCGCCTCAACCCCACTGAGAATTTGCTCCTTGTCGGGCTCAAATAACAAAACCGACCGGGCGCTGTAAAAGGTCTCCTGCTTTTTGAGATGATACAATGAGCCAGCCAGACCAATCAGACCCGTGAGGGCAATGATCCAGAATCGATCCAGAACCGCATGGTAATACTGCCGCCAATCAAAAGGGGGCGTGCTATCCTCTTTGAGGCTCTCAAATACTGGCGAATGATCATCCATGAGTCTTAAAAATACCTCCGTCGGTTATCAGGTTCCACGAACTCACTCCCCGGGTTTTTTGGCTGCTGATTTCTCACGGGGAATTCCAATGGGTGTCATTCCTAGAACCAGCTTTCACCGATGGTGATGATATCTCCGGGCAGGATTTCGAACATCTCGAGTGTGCCCTCAGCCATGCGTTTGGCGTTGAGCTTAAAAACCTGGTTGTCGGCGCCGTTGCCCCGCCGGACAAGGACCCGTCCACGGTCCGCGATCCGCGTGAATCCGCCTGCCATTCCAATAGCTTCGAGAAGGCTGAGGGATTGGCCGCCCTCAAGCTGATAAGAGCCGGGCTTGGCCACCTGGCCCATGATGGTGAACTTGCGCTGGGCGAATTGGGTCACACTCAAAAAAATCTGAGGATTGACCAAATACTTCTCGCTGTAAACTTTGGTAAGCAGAGCCCGAGCGTCACGCACGCTGAATCCCGCAAGTTTTACCTCCCGAATTAGCGGCAACTGCACGCTTCCATCCCGCGCAATTGCCGAGCGGGAATTTAATTCAGGCTCGCGGAAGACCGTCATTTCAATGGTATCTCCAGCCGAGAGGACATAATCTCCCTCGGCCGAAGTGAGGACTTGGGAGCTTGGGATTGCGGGGCTGGCATCAGCAGGGATCGTTGCATCCTGTGTTGGAGCTTCTTCCGGGGCAACAGGCTCTTGTTGGGCGACGGCGACACCAGCCCATAGCAGACCCCCGAGAACAAGAAACCAGCCTCGCCGCCGATACCTGCTTTTCTGCTTATTAAGGTGCCCATCCATCTGACTCACAAAGCCGGGTTATCGCTCAGAATGTCAAATTAAAACTCACCGTGGCACGGGTTTCTGGCGAGTTCCGTGAGCCCTGATTTGAGATGTTTCCGCCACTGCTCCACCAGGTGGCGCTCCACGAGGACCAGTCATTCAACTGCCAAAGCAGGGACGCGGTCACAAACGTGTAAGCATCATCTGCCCCGGTGGAATCCTGGGCATCTGCTGAGAGGTTAACATTTTCCGTTTGTTGCCAGCCCCCGGAAAAGCTAAGGGAAATTTTTGTAAAGAGCCGCTGGGACAATGTTCCGATGACGCCGCGGGAGACTTGAACTTGCTCAGTTGTGGTGAGCGAGTATCCCTGATCTTGATAAACGGCCAAGGATAGCCCGGTATTGACCCGTGGCTGCCATCCCGCTTCGAGACGGAAGTTTGGGCGAATATCAGCCCCCAAGAGCGACAGGCTGGCCGTGAGAGAGGTTTTTTCTGTGGGTCGATACGCAGCGGAGGCCAGGTAGCGAGGCTGGATCCCAATGTCTTCCCCATTCTGAATTCCCTGATCCTGAAGATACGCCAAGCCAATGCCCCCATCAAATGAGAGTTTTTCTGTTGGCGTGTAGGCCAAGGTTACAAGTGTTTGCACAAAATTTCGTGCGACCCGCTCCTCGCTTTGCAGGGCTTGCGAAGATTGGCCGGCATCAAGCTGCCAGCGCAAACGTGATTTACCGGTCGCTAACCACTCCATCCAAACCCCGCCATCCAACGTATCGAAGTTCCCGTCTCCAGAGAGGTCCTCGCCCTCGTTGCTGATGAGAAACGAATAATTGGCTTGGGCTCCAACATCAACGTAGGTCGTCAGGGTGTAACGGTAATCCATCAAGGCCTTCAAATTTGTTTGAATCAGATTTTGGCCGGCAAGCACGTCGAAGCCCGTTCCGCTGCTAACGGAACCGATCAGGGTGAGTTGATGACGTGATCCCAGATGGCCGATAGAAACGGAGGATGTTTGGTTGAAAGGATTCCGATCCTCGCCCGTGCCGGCGGCCGTGTATTCGGGATTCAAATAGTACCGGTAGCCTGCCGCGTAATTTGCCGAAACCGACCATGGACCGATTTCGCGCTCATATCCGAGGCCAATGGTGGGAGCAAGGAACCAGCTATTGTCATCGGAAGGTGTTGTCGCAGGGCCGCCGTCATCCCGACTGGAATATTCCCATCCCGCAGATAGTCCAACATTCACATCGACTGGACCAATTCTTAAGCCGGAAAGCAACGAATCAGCGGCGCTTTCCAGATAGCCATAGTTTGGATCGCCGGGTTGGAGATTGGCCAAACCGCCCGCCGAGCGGGGTTCCCGCCGGTCGGCTTGAACGCCTTCCCAGCGCGAACGAAATACGGCCTCAGTCACCGTATCAGGCCAGGCCTGGGCATGAAGCTCCGCGCAGGCCAGAGCCGTCATTCCTAACGTCAGCAGAAAATGAAAATGCCTTCTCTTCACAAGTTGGATGGTAGTTTGTGACCGGAGGTCTTCAGATGGGCAATAAGTTCCTCATAGGCCGCTGCCCAGTCGCCTGCCTCCGCAGCAGTTGCGGCGGCAAGCCGGTGGGCCGCTGAACGGCGCTTGCCGCCTGACTTGAGGGCCTCGCTGAGAATCCTTCGAGCAGCCACTTGGTTACGGGCTGATACCAATTCGACATATTCTTTCTCCAAAGGAAACGCAAAAGGCCCGGAGGCTGAGGGGAGTTTTAACGGAACAGAAAACATGGAGGAGAGAATGTTTGCAGCCTCTTGATAATTTTTTTCCTCCACGAACTTCTGAATTCGGATGCCCCAGGCCGCCGCTTCCCAGCCTGGATGGGATTTCAGAAATTCCTCCATGGCATCCCTTTCGCCGCGAGTGCTCCAAAGTGCCAAAAATTCTGTTTTCTCCGCGTTGGTCATACGGGCAAGAAACCCGGGATTTTCCGCCAGCCTAAGAATGTGAACACCTCCATCACCAGCAGCACGAATCCAAGAAAAATGAAGCGCAGGCGCGAATGTTGGCGGGGGTCTGAGCAACTGAACGGCTTCAGAATTTTCGCCGACGCGGGCCAGAATCTCGCCGTAAAGTCTGGTGCCCGGGACCACGTCTTGATTCAAAAATTGATCAATTTTAGCCTGCCGCCGCACCGATTCCAACCAAAGCCCAGCCGCCTTATTTTTATCAACCTGATACCAGGCATTGCCCATCGCGCGTGGCAACCGGGGCCATTTTGGGCTCAGCAATGCGGCGGCCTTAAACGAGGCGTCCACCTCGGTTTCCGTGCCCTCAAAGTGCAGGGCAAGAACGCCTTTTTGATAGTGCAGGTCCTTATCCATTGGGTGCCGACCGCTCTCCTCAATTGCGAGATTCAGGGCCTCCTCGATGCGCCCCGCCGTGTGCATCTCAAGAATCTGTTTTGTGGCTTCTTTGGCCGCGTATGGCGGGAATGCTCGACCTCCAAACCATTCCGCAGAAATAAGCAGCCATGCGAACACTCCCATAAAAACCCCCATGATCGCAAACGCCACCCGCTGCCAGTGAAAATGTCGGGGCACTTCCTGCGGGTTAGGTCGCCGCCCCAGCCCCAAACAGAGCAACACCATCACCCACCAGCCCAGCTCGATCCGATGCAGAGGCACATCAAACACCCCGTGAATTGACGCAATTGTTGCCGCCGTGATGAGCGCCCAACGCACGCTCCACCCCTCCTGCGCTCGCAGGAAAAAAATTCGCCAGCCCACACATAAAAGAAGAGCAATCACTCCCGCGATTGCCAGTGGACCTGCCTCAAGCCCCAAGAGCAGCCAATCACTATCCGGGTGAATTGTGGTGACCTCTGTCAAACTCGCATCAGCGTAAAAAGGATAGAGGTATTGATAACTCCCGAGCCCGGCACCGGTCAGAGGAAAATCCGACCACATCCGCAAAGCGTCCAAGTAAACTTTGAGGCGGTAGTCCGATAGCGCTCCCGCTGGGGAACCTCCCCACTCCCCAAAAATCCTGCGGGCCGCCGGGTTGTCGATTCCTAGAAAAAAAACCAAAGCCACCACCAATAGGGCGAGGGCGGTCACGACCACTGGTCGCGTGATCGCGCGTCTCCCCAATCCTCCCAGCCACATAGCAACCCCTGCCAACAAAAGAATCACACCGGCCCGGGAAGGAGAAACCAGAAGAATTGCCCAAGCAGACACCCCAATGCCCACGGCTCCGCAAAGCACGGCGAAAGGTTTGCTTTTGCTGATACCTCCTCGCAGAGCACCAATGCCTGTCAGAGTGCCCGTTATCAACAAAGTGGCCACATGATTACGATTGGCAAAAAATCCGAAGGAAGGCCCGGCATCAAAGACAGATTGCCATCCGGTTTTATCCGCATAGACCGCCAATCCGGCATACGTTGCACAAAATAACGAGGCCCCGGCAGCAAGGCCAAGCATGGCCGTTGACCCGACCGGTTGCGAGATGAGATAAATACTCACCACTAAGGTGCTCGCCAGAATGGTCATCCAAAATGCCGTTTCTTTTGGTACTACACTGATGCGATCAAGTGTCCCAAAACTACCATCAGCAAGCATCGCCTGCCTCCAAGGCGGCGCTTCCAGAAGCGATGATGGCAACAGCGCCAGTCCTCCCGCCACAAGCACCACGCAAGCAACGAACCAAACCACAGCGGACTGGCGGCTTTGAGGCGGAATCAAAACAAGAATGACCGCTGCGACGCCAAGAAAAATCCCCAGACTTCCCTGCGGCATTCCTCCGCAAAGCAGGATGCTGGCTGCCGCAGCCGTCAGCATTCCTGTCTGCGCCATCAAGGCTCGGGGAGCCGAAGCTGTGGCCAAAGCAGAGACTTTTTGACTTGTGGACCGTGAAAACCTCATCTGCTATGCTTGATCTTTGATGAAACGTCCTGCCTGCCTTGTTGCAATCTTTTTGATAGCCTGTTCCTTCCTATCCCATGCCAATGAGCGTGTGCCCCGAGGTATCGTCATCGATCCCACGCCCCCCACGGAGCCAACGGCTGGGGGACTCTGATGACAACACACAGCAAAGGCGGTGTTATACGACCGACTATTTAGGTAGTTTTTCAAAGATTGACAATTTTAGGGGACTGTAGGACAATCGGTCGCATGAAGGGGATCAAGGAAATACCGGCAGATTGGAGCCCTGAGAGTGATCCTCAACCTGTTGAAGATTCTATTCCCCTTGCGTGGAAGCGTGGCGTCAAACGGTCGGCTTTTCAACGACTGAGCACACAGAGCCGCTGGATTGTGCCTGCAGTCCAACTTGGGTTGGACTTTGCAACTTGGATCGGGCTGTACGTTATTGTCTCGGCCTTTTTTCCGGGCAATGAGTATGGCCTGCCCGAGCTGTTACTCCCCGCCATCGTCATGGCCATTACCCTGAGCCTCATCGGAGGATACAAATTTCCAGGAAACATGGCGTCTTTGAACTACGCGGCGGAGCACATGATTGCCTGCCTCTCGGGATTTGTAGCGTCGTCTTTGACACTTTTTCTGATCGCAACCTACGACTCAACCATCAACTCGAGTCGAGCTGTCTTTGCTCTTTCCTCGATGGGTTTTTGCGTTGTTGCCCTTGCCCAGCGGCGCTTTCTTTGGTTTGCCCTGCGCAGTTTGCATCAGAAACGCAGTTTGCTCATCCTGGCTGATGCTGAAACTGGAGCCCAATTTTTGAGGGCTTATCGTGCCCATGGACAGGAACAGGGGCTTGAGTTTGTCTCAGTGGATCCCTCGCTTGTCGGCGTGGAGGTGGATGGCCCGGATTCTCCCGTTTTTGCCTTCGCAGCCGAAGACCTGCCCAAATTACTTCGTGAAAACCCCCAGCACATGCATGAGGGAATTGTGGTCGCCGCCGCCGATCAGAATCTTGCCCCCAAAGTCCTAAGCTTTCTTGCAACGGTTCATTTTCAAGACATGCCGGTTTATTCCACCCAATCCTTTTATGAGGCGTATTGGGAAAAGGTTCCCTTGCATCTCCTGACGCCAACGTGGCCGCTTCAAGCAGGATTTCATTTGGTGAAACACTCCGCGTTTGCCGCCATCAAAAGACTATTGGACCTGAGCCTCTCAACAATAGCCTTGGTGGTATTCTTTCCCGTCATGTCAGCCATCGCCGTCATGGTCAAACTGGATAGCCACGGGCCTGCCATTTTCCGTCAGTCTCGCGTCGGCCAGCACGGTCGTCGCTTCCGGCTCTACAAGTTTCGGACGATGAAAGTTGGGAGCGAGCATCAGGGGATTTACACGAAGACCAATGACCCGCGCATCACAAGAATCGGCAAATTCCTGAGGGTCTCGCGGCTTGATGAGTTGCCACAGCTCATCAATGTTTTGCGCGGAGAAATGAGCCTGATCGGACCGCGGGCAGAATGGGTCAAATGCGTTGAACAGTATGAGGATATCATTCCACACTACCATTTCCGTCATCTGGTTCGTCCCGGAATCACGGGTTGGGCGCAAGTGAACCACCCCTATGGGGCCAATATGGAAGACACGCTCGAGAAGCTTATGTATGATCTCTATTACATCCGTAATTTCTCGCTCCAATTGGATGCGGCTGTGATCCTCAAAACCATCCATGTGATGGTTTTGGCCAAAGGGCGTTAGCCCACAACCCTGGTCACTTTTGTGGACGCTGCCACCACTGCGGAATTTTTCTCAGAGGCTTCATCAGAAGCGTCCAAGGAAACGGACGAATGTGATTTTCTGACCATGCCCGTCGATCGTTCTTGTTCGCCAACAGCCGGGCTCTGACGGAATGGTTGCTCATACCGCCCTCACGCATGGCCACAAGCACACGAGGAATATAAACCATCGGCAGCCGGGCTTTAAAAATGGCTCTTAGCATCCATTCATAATCTGCGGCGGATCCAAAATTCTTGTTAAAAGCTCCGGATCTGGCATACACCTCCCGACGCACAAAAACAGTGGGGTGGGGTGGCATCCAACCATGACGAAATGCCAACCTGCAATACGCGCCAGCTTTCCAGTATCTCTTCACTTGATAATGGTTTCTGTCATTACCAGCTTGGATGTAAATCAGGTCGCCATAAGTGCCAGAGATGGAACGATCCTCAAAGGCGCATGCCACCCGCGCAAGAGCCTGCTGATCAAAATAAAAATCGTCGGCATTGAGGATGCCGACGATGTCGCCTTCTGTTTCTTGGATCCCTGAGTTCACGGCTTCATAAAATCCGTCATCCGGTCGGGAACGAAAGGTTCGGTTCGGGCGGTCCCTGGCCCATACCTTTAAAATTTCCAGAGTACCATCAGAACTGCCACCATCGACAATGTGATGAACGATGGAGACACCATCAGGAACAACCTGCTCAGCCAAAGAGTCCAGGCAGTCCCTGAGCACTGGCCCCGGATTCAACGTGGCTGTGAGGATTGTGATTTTCAACTGAATGCCATTTTTTAACCACGAATTTCTCGAATGGACACGGATAGATGTAGGGAAGAGAATTTCAGGTGAATATACAATTTCCTATCCGTGACAATTCGTGAGATCCGTGGTTTCTCTATGTTTTGTAACCACGGATTTCTCGGATAGACACGGATAAACGCAAGAAAGAGAATGTCAGGTGAATACGCAATTTCTGATCCGTGAAAATTCGTGAGATCCGTGGTTTCTCTTCGTTTCAGAATTGGATTTTCCGGATAAGCTTGGCGGGATTTCCGCCAATCAACTCATGCGGCCCAGCGTCTTTGACCACCACGGCTCCCGCCGCGCAGACCGTATTTTTCTGCAAGGTCACGCCCGGTCCGACAAACGATTGCGCTCCAATCCATGAGCCCGTGCCAATTGTGATGGGATGGCAGATTAAATCGAAGGTTTCTTTTGAAAAATCGTGAGAGCCAGAGCAGAGAAACGCCCGCTGGGAGATACAAACATGAGATCCGATGTGGATGGGGGCCAGCGAGAGAATCAGAACCTCATCACCAATCCAAACATGATCGCCGATCTGAACTCTCCATGGAAAGGTGATGTTCACGCGACTTCGGATCACCACGCCTTCCCCAATCTCCGCACCAAATGCTCTCAGAGCGGCGACCTTGAGCCGTGACGGGACAGGATACCAAGGCGCAAAAAATAAACTGCGCACCACCCACCAGAGCCCCTCTTTCCATGCGGAAGCGCCTCGTGAAAACTCGGTGTTTTGAAATTTGGACAAGTCGGGCATGGATTAGAAGGCGGGGAGGTCCACGTTCGCGGGCACGCATTTGCGATAAGCGTCCACATAGCGGGGTGCCAATTTCGGCCATGCAAAGTGATCCGAGGCCCGCGCGGAAAGCAGTTTGCGGTCTGCCTCCGACCAGCCCTTTTGAAGCCGGGCCGTTGCCTCCCCAAGGGTTGCTCTGAGGGAGGAAATCCCAGGCTCTGCGATAAACACCCCGTCAACGCCCTTCCACTCAACCCAAGGTGTGGCGGAGGTGGTCAAAACTGGTGTTCCACAATGAAGTGCTTCCAGAACGGCTATGCCAAAGTTTTCGGAATGCGTGGGAAGACAAAACAAATTGGCAGCCTGGAGATACATCCACCGCTGATCATTCCAAATCGAACCGATCCAATCGATCTTTGGAAGGGACGGTTGGAGGCGGCCGGCCTGTTTGTGGAGGGTCGCCAAATATCCAGGCTTTCCATCGCCCACAATCACCAGCCGCCAGCTTGAAAAATCAGGCGCACAAAGCGCGAGTGCCTCTAAAAGCAGATGGAGGCCTTTTTTCGGATCCACCCGTGAGAGAAAAACCATCACAGCTTCGTCCGGGCTCCACCCAAGAGCAATTCTGGCGCGCACCTCATCCGGCGAACGCACGTCCCGGCATCCCAAAGGCAGGATTTCCACTCTGGGATGATCGAGAATTTTTTGCAGGTGCTCGCGTTCCATGGGACTCGCGACAAACAAAGCCGCCGCTCCCATCAAAAACGGCTTTTCCCGCAGATGAAAGTAAGGCCATTTTTTCCACCAGCGATGTCGGAAGGCCCAGGGTTCCAGCATTCCGTGCGGTGAGACCACATAGGGGCGACCCGCTTTTCGCAAGACACCCGCAAGCCTTGCATGGGTGAGATTCCACAGGCCATGGAAATGATGCACCGCGGTCTTGTCAGCACTGTCTGCACCATCCACAACTTGGGTGTTCGAAGCAATCAGAGCCTGACGCAATCCCTCCACGGCGTTTTCTATTCCCCCGGTTTGTTGGTTTTTTGGAGGCAGAAGCAAACGGATGGTGAGCGGTTCTTTAGGCTTAAGCTTAGGAGGTTGGGGAATCACATCAACAACAAGCGGATCAGTTATGTTATCCCCGCTCATCGTCTCTTCTCCGCTATTTGTAAGGTATAGAGTTTCAAAAAAGCCTTGGCCATCACTTCCGTGCGAAAATGAGATCGATAAAGTTTGGAGGAGGCCTCTCCAAATTTTTTGCGTGCTTCTTCGGAGGCCGCCAACAAAAGCCATTTATCATCTTCTTGTTTGGCCGTGATGACGGTTTCTTCATCAAACGCATCCATCTCTAACGTAATCTCTTTGGATAGCACACAGGGAAGCCCTGCCGCCATTGCCTCTAAAATCGCCAAGGGCAGGCCTTCAAAGATGGCGGGATGGAGATAAAGATCTGCGCCAGAAAGCAAGGGCCGAGGATCCGGAAGCCAACCCGTGCAATCGACTTTCCCAGTGAGTCCAAGCTTGGCCGCGTGTTCCAAAAACTGTTCCTGTTCCTCCCCGCCCCCGATCCAAAGAAACCGCGATACAGGCTCCACTTGGAGGAGGGCTTTGGCCATTCCCAAAAACCGCTTCGGATTCTTTTGAGCCACAAGCCGGCCCACACAAACTACCAGCAGGGTATTGGTGGGCCAATCGCGTGACGTGAGAATCTCTTTACGAATGACCGAGCGATCTGAAACCGGAGGATCGCTCACGGCATTGTAAATGACAGTGATCTTCCTCCCAATCACCCGGCCTAACTCCAAAGCCCGCGCATCGCTCACCGCTGTGAAGCAAACATCTGAGGTGCGTCTCAGCTCACGAATGGCGACAAAATCCCTCAGCCTGCCGCCTATGGCTCCCAAGGATTGGCTGGTTTGAGTGATATGAATGGTGGAGACGAGCGGCTTTCCTGAAAGGCAAATGGCTTTCAACAAGTCCAATCCGTCTTCCAGCGTTTGCTTGTTCAGGTGAATGACATCGCAGGACATTCCCCTGAATCGTTTGGCCAAACGATGAATGGTTCCTTGATCCCATACCGCCGACAAAACCCTCAAGCGCCGGTCAAGATAACTGTTTGGGTAGTCATCTCTCGTGACGGAGCCCAGGACCTCAAAACGCCGGGCCAGTTCGTCCATACGTGGATCAGAGGCACACCACAGCATGGGTTCGTGGCCCGCGGCCTTGAGCGCGTCAGCAAGATACAAAAGGAAAAGCTCGCCGCCACCCCGCGAACCAGAGCTGGAACTCACAAGAAGAATACGCATGGGGAGAGGATCTATCCCTGCCTGGCAGAGTGCGGAGTGGGTTCAGGAGGAGCCCAGGAATCACATAATACCTTCATCCATTTATCAGCGATGAGGGCCGGCGCAAGGCTCATTGATTTGTTTGTTGCGGCAGCCGCTTGACGCTGCCTCATGCCGGGGTCGCAGGCAAGCTCCCGCATGGCCTTAAGTAAGGGCTCAACCTCGCTGGGAGGGACATGGATTCCCTGAATGCCATCGTCCACAAGGTCTCTCCCCGCGCCCGCCGCCGTGCTTGTGATCACTGGCAAGCCCGCGCCAAGGGCTTGGTTAATCACAACCCCCCAGCCATCATGGCGACTTGGCAAAACAAAAACGTCGGCGTTTGAAAAAGCCTCTGGAAGTTCTTTCGGCTGAAGAAATCCATGATATGTGACACGGTCACGAACTGCGGATGTCAATTCAGACAGCCAGCGGTGCAGTTCCCCTTCCCTGCCAGCCAGGTGGAGTTCTACGGGATGGCTTTCGGCAACCAACCGGGAAAAAGCCGCCAACAAAACGTCCACTCCTTTTCTGGGGATCATCTGCCCCACGAACAGGAACCGACATGCTTGCTTGGTGGCACGATGAGTGGCAGCCTTCTGAAAATTGCTAAGGTCGCAGGCATAGGGAATATCATGGACAATTGCTCCCGAAAAACGTCGTTGGTAATCGCTGCGAGCGATGCGGCCAATCGCAACAATCGCACGGGCGTTTTTTAGGGGGGCAGCCAAGGTCTTTTGAATATATCCCCGCCATCCTGATCTCCGCATTAGTTTTTCACCCCAAAAAAACCATGCCGGGGAACTCTTCTTGGAAAGCCTGCGAAAAAGCGCCTGAGTGGTGAGTGCGGTGAGGGGAGCATTCACGATGACCCGATGGAAAACCGACACGTCCGGCAAGGGATAGTTCCAATGACAGCGAACCCGTCCCTTTCCACAAACCCCTCCCGGCATCACGGTTTCCCATGGCTCCAAGGTTTCCGGCTGCCACGGCGAGTCATCAGCAGACTTTTCATAGTAGGCAACCTCCAGCGCACATTCCCCCCTTGAAGCCATAGCACGAAAAACGTCCCTCTGATACGGGGATGGCGTCACACTCAGAATTAAAACGTTCACTGGCTTTGCTCAACCTTTGCTTTTTGGATCCTTAGCAGAAAGATGATTATTAGCGAAAGAATGAGGGCCGGGCACAGAAGCTTTTCTGTTATTGGTTATCGGCCTCTGCGCCTGAGTTCGTCGTAAAATAGCAGCAATAGCAAGCAACCCGAAGATGGGAAGAATGGCCGTGCTGAAGGCAAAAAGACTCCGCATGGAAATCGCAGCCGGGAAAAATCCTGCCGCATATACCAATTGAGAAAAAGGATCCCAGCGTCCGCGAAAAAGAGAATTCCAAATCCCGCAGAGTGCGCCAAAAAATGCTCCCGCCAGCGCGACACCCCAAGCGCCCGCCGCCATGTAAGCCTCACCGACAAAAGTGATCGAAAGGGTGAGCCCTTGCAAACCTGCAGCCTCTTCAATCCCCACACTCAGCCCTTCCGGCTTTCCGGGCCAAATTGCCCTTGGAATCGGCCGAACAATGGCATTATATGGCACTTCCCATCCCAAATAAGCAATGCGCGAAGGAACTGACTCCATAACCAACGCCATGTTCAAGAGATTGGCATCGATAAAAAATGCATCTTCATTGTTCTCCCCTTCATTTGGGCTTCCAGACTCCAGATAACTCGCCAAGCCGACCTGCCGGAATGCCAGCATCTGATTTGTGGCGAAGTAAAGCAGACCTCCCCCCAAGAGTGTCGCAACAACCACATGCCGGATCTTCAGCTTTGGCAGAACAAGCAGGTAGGCCCCGATCATGCCTGCCACATACGTCGCAAAAACATTTCTCGTTCCCGAAGAGAATCCGTAGAACAAAGTGAATCCTGCAATCAGCGTCGCAAGCCAGAAACCAAAAACCGGCAGTTTATTGCGCTGGGCAAGAAGGATCCCATATACCGGGGGAATCAAATAAATAAACAGAGAAAGTTCATACAGCAAAGCCTTCCAATCCCCAAATTTGCCCCGTCCCCATGGTTGGCTGAAACGGGCTCGCATCATCGCATCAACCATCTCAAAAATATTAAAATTTACAGTAATCAGCATGTAAAAATATCCAAGACCTGACGCAATCCAAAACAGCCCCATCCATTGATTGGGGCTCAAGCCGGCCACTCCGGAGAGGTGTGGCAATTCCCGAAACTTGGAACGAAATCCCATGTGTCGGGTCAAAGCCAGGCAGCCCATCCCTAATATCACCAACTGAGAGGCTCCCAATACATCGTAAGTCGCCGCCATCTCATTAAATTGCGGTTGAGGAAAGAGAAACTCGACATAGGTCAGAAAATAGAGGGCGGAAAGGCAAACAATGTCCGTTCGAATCAAGTTTCTGAGTCCCCGGCGGTAGTCAAGAGCCACACTTGCTGCCAGCCCCAAACCCACGGCAATCGCCTGATTTCTTAGAGTGCCCGTCAAGCTCTCTCCTGCATCGCTTCCAAGAGTGTATGCAATCAGAAGACACCCCAATAATACCAAAGTTCCTGGCAACTCAGGCTCAAGGGGGTTTTTGTCCGTCCCGGACGTTCTCGTTTGAGGATGGTTACTATGAGTTGATGCCGTTTTCATCTTGATGGCCGCCCGGTGCTTGAGACCCGCACCCTCGATAATTCCAGCAATTGATCAGCTGGCTTGGCCCACCCCCAGTCCCCGCTCACTCGTCGAGGTTCGTTAGCCCAATATTTTAGCGTTGCCAATAGGGATTGAGAATCATTAACCGGAAAAATCGAGCCATTCAGGTTATCGCTGATCAGGTCTTTTGCCCCCACCATTGCGCTCACGGCGCAAGGAAGCCCGCAGGCCAGCGACTGAACAACAACCAAACCGAACCCTTCCTCCAAAGACGGCACCACCAGCAGATCACTCTCCCGCATGGCACAGGCGAGAGCCGATTGGCTGATAGCCCCATGATAAACCACAGGCACTGCCCCTTTGTAGGCTTGGCGATCGCTGCGGGTCTCTTCCAAGATCGGACCGATCACATCGAGCTGCCATGATACGTCTCCAGCCATTTCTAGGGCCGTCAGCAAATGGCGGATCCCTTTTCTGAGGCTCAACTGACCGGCAAACAAAATCCGAAAAACCTCTCCTGGTTTTCTAGGCGGACGCGGGGGGCCTGGATTCCAAATCGCGGCATCTGCGCCGTACGGCACGACCCAAATCATTCGATTGTCGATGCCTTCCGCAATCAGCTGCTCCCTCACCACCGAGGAAGCGCAGCAATGGATATCGGCCAAAGCAAATTCCTCAGCGAGCCGTGACAAATAGGCAACGTCTAGCCCTGCCTCCTTGGAGACCGTCATTCCCAGTCGGTCGTATTCCGATTGGAGAATCTTTGCGGCCTGCCCCGCAGGCCCGGTGGCGTGGTTTAGGACGGTGCAGATTCCCAGGTGCTTGGCCATTTTAAAGCTGTCCCGACACTGACCTGGGATTCCATGAAGGAAGTCCGCAGGCTCGAGAACCTTGGCAACCCAGCGATCAAATCCCTCATCCTGCCAGCGGAATAAGGTTTGATTGGATGGTCGGAACCGCTCCGGCACTCTTCCATGTAGCGCATACGTCACCAGCGTCCGGAAGGAATGGGTGCGTAATCGCACTCCCGCAGAGTCTGGAAGTTTCCACCCCGGATAGCCGGAGTAATAGACTCCCAACTCTCCCAGACGGTGAAGCTGTTCGGCCATCGCCCACACATGGCAGGGGTTTGTCGCTGCGATAGAAATTCTCACAATTGTGACGCATCGAAAGAATCAGCTGTGAATTGCGGATTGCTTCTTTGTGAAAATTGATTCCGGCCCCAGACCAGCGTTTTTTTTTGCAGCACTTCTTGCTTGGCTTGAGCCAACACAGGCTGCGATGAAAGCAAGTGGGGATTTTAAATTCGCTTTGACAAAAATTGTGTTTCGCAAGACCTGCTTCAACAAGAGCCTGCGTTGACCATAATCCTTATAGCGATAATAGAACAACCATCTGCTGTAAGCTTTCTCTTGATGCGTGAAGGGATTTCTTGGATCACTAACCCGAAGACCTCCCATGGGCGACCGTAAATGAATCAAAACGGGGCCTGGCCGATAGACCAGCCGGTGTCCCTCATTCTGCAAGCGCATAGCAAGATCGTAATCGTCACCATAGGAGTTTCCACGGAACTGCTCATCAAACCCGCCGACGTCCAAGAATGCCCGCCGCAAGATCGAAGCGTTGCAGGTACAAAAAAAACATACGTCCATTGCAGTGGAAGTGCCCTGCCGATCAAAAGACAGGCACTGTTGCAAAGGGTTTCCTGATAATCGCCCGGAACTCGACTTGTCCAGTTCGGAAGGACAATTGAGCCACCACTGGCTAACACACTTTGAAACCAAGTCATTGTGAGCATCAAGCTCTCTACCGCTAACTGCCGAGATCGTCGCATCATCATAGACCCGGACATGCTGCTCCAGAAAATCAGGACCACCAATCAACACATCATCGTCAACAAATACTAGCAAATCTCCCGACGAAGCTTCCACGGCCATATTTCGGGCACGCACCACTCCGATCAAACCCAATTCCAACCATAGCACACGCGGTTCTGTGCGGAGATTTTTCATCGTTTCAATCCATCCTTCGGGCCAGCAATCGTTCTGGTCGGATACGACAATTTCAAGATCAGCGATGCTGCTTTTCAACAAATCACCTATGGTCCTACACACTTCCTCATAACGATGCAGAGTCGCGATAATGACTGAAACCTTCATTGCCCTGGGCTCAGCATTGTTTTGCATCGATCAACGGGTCTAGGTGATTCGCGCAGTTTCAGCCAAGAAGCCATTTTATCAGGTCCCAAAGGCTTACGGAGGTGTCGATAACGCCACAGGTGGAGAGGGGTGCCAGCGATTCCCATCAAAGCACCACGATAACGCTTCCTCGTGATATTGTCCCTGAACTTATTCAACCACTGCAAGAGTCCCCTGGGCCAGTAGGACTTTGGATACCGGGTCCACGCCAGCAGCGCCTGGTTCATGATCGAGCCGGCGGCAATGCGCGGAGTGTCATGGTGAGCCAAATCCGTATCGTGAAACACTTTGAGGTCTGAGGTTTCAACAATAGAAATACCAAGCTCATGAAGCTGAAGAGCGAGGTCTACTTCTTCCATGCCGTAAGCCACCTTAAGCGGGATGTACCCTTCTGTCCTAACAAAGGCCGCCTTTCGATATACACAGCCACATCCCACGAATGCAGCAACCTCACAATCTTCTTTAACCGGTGGAGAGTCACAAATAGGATTTCGGTGACGGACCGTGCAGGCAATCACCCCGGCCTTAGGATTTCGCTGGATCACTCGCTCCAATTGCGCGAAATAGTCTGAATCTTCAGGATGGGAGTCGTCGTCGAAGCTCGCAATCCACTCGTGTGCGGCTTCACGGATAAGCGTGTTGCGGCCCCCGCCCGGACCCACATTGCGGTCGGACCTGATCACCCTTACCCCATCCGGCAGCGGAAAATCCGCGCCATTGTCAAGGTGTACTAATATTTCGGCCGCAGCGGGAGAACACGCCTGCAACCGTCGGACAGTCTCTCGCGTCGCCTCCTCACGGTTGTACGCAGCGACGATCACCGAAAAAGGAAGGGAGTTCATTTCCGTGCCGACCACGATGAAGCTTCAAGCAGACGCGCCGGCACTCCTGCGACCCTTGCGCGGGCTGGCACGTCTTTGGTCACTACCGCTCCTGCGGCAACAACGGCGTCATCGCCGATACTCACACCTTTTAAAATCACGGCGTGCGCACCCAACCAAACGCGGTTTCCGGTCCGCGTGGGACTTGAAATGAGCGGCTGAGATCCCGGGGCCTGTCCGGGTGCAATGACATGATCATGATCTGTGAGGTAGCACCCCGGACCGACCATGCAATCCTCACCCAGAACGATGGACTCTGATGCATCAAAAATGACATTTCGATTAACGTAACTTCGAGCGCCAATGACAATTTTGTCGGGCTTCGAAGCCGCGCTGCAGAGCAGTGTCACGCCATCATCAAGGGCCACTCCAGCCTGAAGGCGAATATCCCCCCATTGCCGTGGAATCGATATTCGACGAAGCCAGCAGTAACCCTCCAGACGCACCCCGAGAAAACGAAACCAGAGATTTCGCCGGCGCGAAGCCAGGCCCCCGGCGATTCTGAATCCTGCGGCAATAGTCATGGCTTGGTAACAACTATTGCCCGTGTCAGGAAGCCGACAAGGAACTTCCACCGGCCCAGCGACAAATGCCACCTGAGCATCCCCCGATAGAGCTGCCACGCTTCACGTTTGCGACCGTTCGCGAGACAATCCAGCGCCACAGGACGAATATGACGTGTGATGATTTGCCAACGCTCTCTGGCCCGTGCATTGCTGCCAGGATACCGCCCCCTCTGCTCCTCCATAAGCATATGTAGCGCTCCCGCAACCGTTCGATCTGATTTTTTCATCTCGCTGACCTGGTGCTCACGATATCCGAAAGTCACTGGCGAAGTCACCTGCACAAAAGCACCGTGGCCCCCCAGTCGCATTGCCAGGTCCGCGTCCTCACCGTTGATCCAAACATCGGCAAATCCTTTAACTTCAAGAAATGTTTCACGTTTAATGACAAATGACGAACAACCCCACCAGCGCCAGGTGTCGCCACTGGCAAGATAATCCGGGAACACCTCCCACTGCGCCTGCTCTCTACTAACTCTTTCAAGTTCTTCACTCTTTCGGAAGCGGAATGGCCGCCCGGCGATAAATGCTGCTCCGGTCTTGGCAATGATTTGCTCGTAAACCCCAATTGTCCATGGAAACCACAGATCATCGCTATCGAGGAACGCCAAGTATTCACCGCGTGCGCTCTGCGCCCCCGCATTGCGTGCCGCACCGGGACCCTTGTTGGGTTGCGACAACAATCGAACTGGCGAACCATACGCTAAAACAGCTTCCGTTGTTCCATCAGTCGAGCCGTCATCGACGACAATCACCTCTTTCGCGGGATCTTCTACAGAGAGTAGGGACCCGAGCGCCTCAAGAAGCAGTTCGCGCCGGTTTCTTGTGGGAATGATCACCGTCAATTCAATCATGGGATGAGAAAGTGGAATCTGGCTCAACCCATCGAATAATTTCTTCCCCTTCGTTCAGCCAAAAACTTTCAAGGGGATCACGTACCAGCAGGCGCTTAATCATACCTTTTGTCCATGCTGCCAACAGCTTACCGTTCCAGCCGCGCTGAAACAACTGCCCACAGTCGGCGAGAGTCAGAGAAATTTCTTTTGATTCAATCCCGGCACTTCGCGCCAGTCTCCCGGCTGCTTCAACGAGGGCTTCCCCATGATGGGATAGAAGACGGCTCAGAATCGCCTGGCGCCCTCGATTGAATCGCCGATTCGCGAGTGTTTCCCGTCTCGTGGAACCATCCGTGGGAAGACTGAATACCGCAAGTGGTTCAGCTCCGAACCAGACTGTTTCCCTACATCTCAGGGACCGGCAGTATTCCTGCATTGGAGAAAACTTCACTGTCGAGCCGACGACAAAGGAGATTCCTTGGTTGAGCGCCCAGAATATGCCGCCGTTGGAGAGCCCTTGGGAGAAGAACGCTGCCGAGCGGACCTCGAGGGGACTTAGCTCGCGATCACAAACCCCAAACACCCCGCCCCGGGTGGTCTTAGCAGTCAAGCAGGGCTCCTGCTCAAGGCGCTCTTCCGCGATCCATTGATTGCGTAGTAGAACCCGGTGCGCTGTTTTGGCCACAGCATCGAGATTTGCATCGAAGAACTGCGGCAACAACCAATTGTCATCTTCAAGAACGCATGCAAAATCTCCGTCCATCAGTGGCTTATCTGAAAAAGCCTGGTCGAGGTTCGCGCAACAGCCGAGATTCAAGGCGTTCGGTTGATAGCGAATCTGCGTATTTCGAAACTCCGTGACAACAAGTTCCCCTTCTCTATCCGGGGAATCGTCCATGACCACCGCCACCCAATTCCTATAGGTTTGCGAAATCACCGAAGCCAGGCAACGTTGCAGCATTTCGGGACGCTGAAACGTGGGAATCCTTATCTCAACCAGTGGGCGACTCCTCAATGGTAATTCAGCGCCCTTCTAACTCCGCGTTGAATGGATGCCACCTTCTCTGCCATTGGATAACCGAATGTGCGGCAAAGCATACGGAAACCCCAGGGAGCTGCGGTCGGGTCAAAGAGTCCTTTCTGCGTACGTTCCGTTGCGTAGTCGAACGCTCCTAACGGGTTGAGCACCGCGAGTTGGCGAGCCATGCCAAAGCATGCCTGCGCCGCCAAACTTTGGTGGATCGCATGTGCCTCCCCCTTGGATCTCAGCCAATCCATCATGTCATCGATCAGCTTTGTCTTGGTCTCAACCAAGCGCTCCAAATTGCTCCTACAAACTGAGCTCGCCGACCATATCCGGTAAAGCGATCCGGCATCTTCGCTCCGGTCAAACCGCAAGCCATTCTCGAGCGCCCTCAGACACACCTCGTTGTCCTGACAGCACGCGAAGTTTTCGTTCCATCCACCAATGGCTCGCAAAGAACTCGCTCGCCAAAGCACCGCCCCGGTGTGTGCCAATTGCCATTTTAGCCAATGAACCTCCGGTGCAAGCGCTGCTTCCGGAAGTGAAACACGGCGTTGACAAACCTTGCCCCCTTCCCACCATTCCAGTGTCACACCGCCGTAAACCGCATCAATGCTGCTTTTAGTGAGCGCCATCTGACATTCAATCTTGCCCGGAAGCAACTCGTCATCTGCATCCAAAAATTGCAGCCACTCCCCGGTGGATAGTTCAAGAAGCCTGTTGCGAGCTGCATTTCCCCCCCGGTTCGGCCCGGTCTCCAAAATTATACGGCTTCCAAAGCTTTGACTGACATCCAGAGAATCGTCCGTCGAGCCATCATCTACGACAATAACTTCAACGTCACCACCGCATTGCCCTAGCGCGCTTTCGATGGCTCTTCCAATCCAGGCACCTGCGTTGTAACACGGAATCAGAATGGAAACTTGTTGGCCCATCATTTCACCCGTAGCTTTGTCCATGGGCTACGAGCCACTTGCCGGATGTGGTTAAACTCGCCTGAGACCCTCATTCCCTTCCCGCGTTGTCCGTCATTGTAAAAACAATAACCAGCATCCAACGCGCCAATCAAAGGACCCCTCCGAAATGTCATTCCCGCCCAAATGAGGTCGTACGAAGCGGCTGGAACTCGTGCTCCAAATGCATGAATCTTTCCAGGTGTCGGAACAGATAATATTCGGAGATTCCCTTTTTCGGTCTCGGACGCGACGATTTTGTGTGTCCAATCTGTTGATCCGCTGTCCACCACAAGAATTTAACCTGAAAATTCGGAGCCCTCTAACGAACGTTTGCACGATGCGATTGCCTCTCCGATCGTTCGTTGGCCGTTTCGTGTGCAAATGAGGAGAGTGATCGCCATAAGAGAGTAGCAAAATATAATCTGAAGGCACCTTTACTGAATTTTTCTATCTTTACGAAACGCGCGGTAATAATCGCGAATCGAGTTCTCGAAGATCAGGTCTGCAGATTTGATGGAATGAATGATTGCGTAACCTTTGTTCAACATTTCTTTCGGAGTTCTGGGGAGACGCATCTCGACCCCAAATGGTTGGCCCTCTCGATTAAAGTCCGATGCTTTGAGACCGCAGGCATAGCACAACAATGTCATGACGACGTCCTCCCCAAGGTAGAAGTCCCTGAAAAGACAAATGTCATCCAAGAATCCAT
>Ga0209181_10004322_pt1 | contig 21241 bp, 19 predicted proteins | sample MAT05_FD_187208 | JGI IMG/M metagenome (GOLD analysis project Ga0209181, IMG submission 187208) | Freshwater microbial communities from Lake Fryxell liftoff mats and glacier meltwater in Antarctica - MAT-05 (SPAdes) (version 2) | ecosystem: Environmental > Aquatic > Freshwater > Ice > Liftoff... | reverse complement strand
GCACCATCCATATACAATGGGTGAAACTGCGGAAAACGTAGCTGACAAATACAATGTAAGTCGTGAGGCTCAAGACCAATTTGCTTATGAAAGTCAGTTAAAATGGAAATCAGCCAATGCAAATGGCAAATTTAAATCCGAAATTATACCAGTTATCATTCCACAAAAGAAAGGCGATGCCATTCAATTTGAGGTAGATGAGCACCCAAGGTTAAGCGGCATAGAAGTTTTGGCCGGGTTAAAACCCGCGTTTAAAAAAGACGGAAGTGTAACTGCTGGCAATTCTAGCGGCATAAACGACGGTGCGGCATGCATGATTTTGGCATCAGAAGAAATGGTGGTGCGGTATAAATTAAAACCCATTGCCAGAATTGCTGGGATAGGTGTAGCAGGTGTAGCACCGGAAATTATGGGAATTGGCCCAATACCGGCTTCACTAAAGGCGATGAAAAACGCCGGAATCAAAGCTTCTGATTTAAGTTTGGCCGAATTAAATGAAGCATTTGCCGTGCAGGTTATTGCCAGTATGCGCGCATTGGAGATTCCACAGGACATTGTAAATGTAAATGGAGGGAGCATTGCTATTGGTCACCCATTGGGGGCTTCAGGCACAAGGATTACCGCTACATTGTTGCACGAAATGCAGAAACGCGACGATGCACGGTATGGTTTGGCAACCATGTGTATCGGTGTTGGCCAAGGCAGTGCTATTGTTTTCGAAAAAATGTAATCCTTATGCGTTTCGCTTTGCGGTTATCATACAAAGGTACCCATTACCATGGTTGGCAATTGCAAGAAAATGCAAATACGGTGCAAGCGGAAATAGAAAAAGCCCTAGCCACTTTGTTCCAAACAAATATGGAAATAGCTGGCTGCGGACGAACAGACACGGGTGTGCACGCTAGAGATTATGTTGCGCATTTTGATACCGACAAACCTTTACCCGATCGGTTTTTAAACCGCATAAATTCATTGTTGCCAACTGATATTTCAGTTTCAGATTGTTGGGAAGTACAGGACAATTTTAACGCACGTTTTGATGCCAAAAGCCGAGAATATTCTTACTATATTCATTGCCATAAAAATCCATTTTCGGAAGAAATAAGTTGGCAAAGAAACGGAGAATTAAATATTGAAAAGATGAACCAAGCGGCACAATTGTTGATTGGAAAAAAGGCATTTGCTTGCTTCTGTAAAGGCGAACCGCCCAATGGAAGTTATATATGTGATGTTTCTGATGCAGCATGGATAAAAAAAGAAAATCAATACATTTTCACCATTTCTGCGAATCGTTTTTTGCGAAATATGGTAAGGGCAATAGTGGGAACTATGGTAGAAATTGGGACGGATAAAATGAGTATAGAAAGTTTCAAATCTGTCCTCGACAATGGCGCACGCAGCGATGCAGGACAAAGTGTTCCCGCGCATGGATTGTTTTTAGAAAAAGTAGAATATGAATTGGATTAACGGAATTAAAAAAAGCACATATCGATTTATTTTTACTGCAATTTTCCGTTTGTTTTTTATTTTATTATGGATGAATCCACTTGGTTTACAAGGCCAATCGGACAGTTCCAAAGTGCTTGAAACGGTAAACATTTCGGAAGGTACAATCAAAAAAAGCATTGAAAGGCAACCTGATGTTGTGGGTACATATATTTATGCTGGAAAAAAGAATGAAGTAATAAACCTACAGGGTTTAAATGCAAATTTGGCAGAAAAAAACGCAAGGCAAGTGTTTGCCCAAGTACCGGGAATTTTTGTTTATGATATGGACGGCAGCGGCAACCAAGTAAACATTGCCTCCCGGGGCCTAGATCCGCACCGTGGATGGGAATTCAACATTCGTCAAAATGGAATTCTCACCAATACGGATATGTATGGCTATCCTGCAAGCCATTACGTTGTGCCTTTTGAGGCTTTGGAAAAAATAGCCGTATTGCGTGGAACCGGTTCATTGCAATACGGGGCCCAATTTGGCGGAATGCTAAATTACGTCACACGAGAAGCAGATAGTTCCCGAAAGCTGGGTGGCAGATTTGTGCAATCCGTTGGTTCTTTTAACATGAGCAGCACTTTTATTTCGGTGGGTGGTAGAATCGGCAAATGGCAATACGATGGATATTATAACCGACGCACTTCCAATGGTTATCGACAAAATTCAAATTCAAAAGCCTCCGCTTCGATGTTTCAGTTGACTTATTTCGCCTCCAAAAAAGTTAAAATCAAAGCACAAATCGGTAACAGTGATTACTTATACCAAATGCCGGGTCCTTTGACAGACAGTATGTTTTTGGCAAACCCAAAAGCGAGCAGTAGAAGCAGAAACTATTATCGACCGAATATATTTATTCCTGCTATATCGCTAAATTGGAATCCAAGTATAAATACATCTATATTTTGGAATATATCAGCCGTGTTGGGGCAAAGAAGCAGTGTGATGTTTGACAAACCTGCCAATTTGGTGGATAAAATAGACCCTGCAACAATGCAATATGCAAGCAGACAAGTAGACATTGATCAATACCACAGTTACACGAGTGAAATGCGGGTTTTGCATAAATACAAATTGAGAAAATTGAAGGGTCAAATAGCCACAGGCTTTCAGTTAATGCGCAACGATTTACACCGCATGCAACAAGGAAAAGGAAGCACTGCAAGCGATTGGAACATTGCATTGCAGCCGGGTACAAGCTGGGGAAGAGATATGCACCTTCTTTCCAAAAATATAGCATTGTTCGCAGAAAATAGAATTGAAATTTCCGAAAAGTTTTCCATTTGCACAGGAATACGGTATGAAAATGGCGGATCAAAATTGAGTGGAAAGATTGCTTATCTTCCCGCAGAACAGGTTCCAATAAACATTGTAAATAAATTCCCCTTATTGGGGGCATCAGCGCAATATGGCATTGCCAAGAATAGCAACTTTTATGCAGGTTGAAGCCAGGCATAACGACCCATAATTTTTAAAGATATCATTCCAGTATCTATCTATGAAAAGGTGGCACCAGGTTTAAAAGATGCATACGGCTATAATGGTGAAATCGGTTTCAGAGGCTCATCAACACACTGGAAATGGGATGTCAGCGCATTCCAATTGCTCTACAAAAACCGTATGGGGACCATTGCCCAAATAGATACTGCAGGGAAATATATCGTTGTACATACCAATATTGGCAATTCGCGCTGCTATGGTGCCGAAATATTCGTTCAATTTAACCAACATTTTTCAAAATATTTTTTAATTTCCATTTTTACCAGCACTTCACTGATGGATGCAACTTATATAAAAGGAATTGTTAAACAAGGGAATGAAAATAAGTCCATAGTGGGCAACAAAGTTGAATCTGCACCCGCCTATATTAGTCGCAATGGAATTAGTTTTGTTTATAAAAAAATCAGTGGCACTTTTTTGTATTCTTACACAGCAAAAACTTATGCGGATGCTTTAAATTCTTTGGCGCCAGATGCTGCAGGTGCAGTAGGCGTGGTGCCATCATATTCGTTGATGGATTTAAATTTGGCCTGCCAATTTACCAAAAGTATTTCGTGTAAACTATCGATTAACAATTTAAGCAACAAATCTTACTTTACAAAGCGCCCGCAGTTTTATCCTGGTCCTGGAGTTTGGTCCTCAGATGGTAGAAGCTTACTAGGGTCAATTACTATGCTTTTTTAATGGGTGAAAATTGTGTAATGTATATCTTTCACAATATTATTTTCTTATAAATCGAAGCCATACTAACCTGTCCTCAATTTATGTTCTATCCGATTCAATATTTCCAATTGTTTCGCCTGACTGTCGAATAGTATTTTTATTTGTTCTTCCAGTAACAAGTCCATTTTCTGGTGTAAACTTCGCAATTCCAATTCTGCTTTAAGGTTTATCAAGTAATCGTTTTCATTTCGCTTTCTGTCTTTTTCTTCTTTTCGGTTTTGACTCATCATAATTATAGGAGCCTGCAAAGCTGCAATGGCAGACAATAGCAAATTCATTAATATAAAAGGATAGGGATCAAATTCAGATCCTTTTGGAGAAAGTGTGTTGAACAAAATCCAGATAAATATTATTACAGAAAATACAATAATAAATTTCCAACTACCTCCAAAAGTCGCAACTTTGTCAGAAACATTTTGCCCTGTACTGATAACCTCTTTAGGTTGGTGTAAGAGATTCTCAACAATTAATTTTTCCTCCAAAATAGCTTGCTGAACTATTTCTTGAAGTTTGGCCAGTTGCTTGTTTTCGGTTTCTAGAAGTTTGGTGAAATCTTTGTTCATTGGGTGTTTAATCTTAAAATACAGATGCAAAAAAAAGTGGTACAAGCCTAAAGAGGTTCAATTTGCCAATTCTCTCCAATCCGTCCAATTTTTTAAATATGTACATTAAAGTTTTAAGTGCATTTTCCATTGTCAATGTCAAAAACGTAACTCCAGCCCACTCATCTTGTGTATGAGATATACAAACTTTGTTGGATGTTACTTATCCTTAAATTTGAACGTAAAAATAAAATTTCAACCATACTGTTTTGCCATTATTTACAGCGACAGCGCTGCACGTTGAACTTTGGTGGCAAAGGTCGCCAACAATCCAAATGCAAGTATTGCATTTGGATTTAAATTATATGCAAAAATCACATATTGTACAATAGGCAAAGCTTTTACTATAAACCCAATACAAATTTCCATACCTAGAAAGAATGTCCTCCATTATTCTAAAATATAAATATCCTTTTTCTGTATGCCAAAATCTTTTGCAAACCTTGGCTGAGTTTTTAACTTTAATTTTGAAATCTGTAAGATTTTTTTTAACTCATGAACAGATATGGAAATTTCTTTTTAAAAGGCTTTAATATTTGAGAATGATTCTCATTTCTCAGTTTTCCCCATGTTATTTCCCGTTTGACATTGCTCATTTTTTCTGCTTCAATGATATCTATAAAAAATATTTCTTTGATATATAAATCTAAACTAAACAACACAATAAATAAATATGTAACGCCTTGGGAATGTTTTGACAATGTTGTACATTCCGCTGTGGTTGATGATGCCTTAGAGTGCGATTTTACTTGTATTCTTTCACCAGTTGGCAATTCCACATCCCATGCTTTTTTACTGCTAGAAACAGACCTTACACCGCCGTAATATTCCGAAGCTATCCATTCAGCAAGTTCCACATGAAGTGGTTTTTCATGCAATATTATTTCTGCTTCTTTTAGGCCCACTTTCCCAAGTCGACAATGCTCAATAGCTTCGGCAACAAATGCTGCGGATTTGCTTTTGACCGCTTTTTTAACAATACCTTTTTTTTGAACGGCTTGCTTTGCTTCGGATTTTACTTTCATTATAGCTTCTAAATTTGGACAAATGAAAAAACAATTGTCAGCAAATTTAGAAAATAATCCATTATAATACAAACTTATTCGCAATCAAAACCTTTGTACAATCAAAAAGTAAATGGGCATACCAACCGTAATATTAACTGGAAATGTTACTGCAAGTGCCATGGGTAAAAAAAGCCCAGGATTTGCTTTTGGAACAGAAATTTTCATTGCCGCTGGAACCGCAATGTAGGAGGCACTCGCTGCCAGAACAGCAAATATAAATCTACTGGTTATATCGCTTGTAACAAATGAACTCAGCATGGCAACGGCGGAACCGTTAATCAACGGTATGAATATGGCAAATGCAAAAGGAAACCAACCAAATGAAAAGAAAGACTTTAATTTCTTACCGCTAGTAATGCCCATGTCCAAAAGAAAAATAGCCAAAAATCCTTTAAAAAGATCATTGGTAAATGGCTTTATTCCCTCCGCCTGTTTGGCACTTGCCAAATAACCTATAATTAAACTTCCCAAAATAAGCAATACACTTCCATTCGTAAAAGAGTGTTTTATAACCGAACTTTTATTAATCGTATTTGACTCTTCTTTGTTGAAAATAGATATCAATACCAGTCCAATAATAATTGCCGGCGATTCCATTAAAGCCATTATAGCTACCATGTGCCCGTGAAGACTCAGTTGCTGAGATTCCAAATAGGAAACAGCGGTTACAAAAGTTACCGCACTTACTGATCCATAGGCCGCAGCTATGGCTCCTGCATCAAACACGTTCAATCTCCTTTTTAATATAAAAAAAGTGTATAATGGGATGGCCAAAGAAACGCAGATACCAAACAACATAGACAAGGCTATTTCGCTGGTAAATTTTTCGTGAGACAATTCTTGTCCACCCTTAAATCCGATGGCAAATAATAGATAAAGTGAAATAAATTTGGAAGAATTGGGTGGTATTTCTAAATCACTTTTTAAATACACAGCGATGATTCCAAGCACAAAAAATAGCAATGCAGGGTTCGTTAGATTTTCAATCAATAAGTCAAAGTTCATGTCTTTTGTTTGCTTTGTTTGTTTTTTTATTTTAACCCAAAATCCGCAATAGCAATCTATTGCGACTTTGGGTTTGATATTTGTTTTATTTTTTCTACCTTATTTTCGAAAATTTTAACCTCATCCCTTTCTCCATTTCATTAAAAATGCCGTTATCATAAACCAAGGCTCCATTTACAAAGGTTTTCAATACTTTGCTCTGAAAAAATTGATTTTCAAATGGAGACCATTTGCATTTGTACAAAATATTTTCAGGGTTTACTTTCCATGGATTATTCAAATCAACCAAAACCAGATCTGCATAGTATCCTTCTCGAATGTATCCTCTATTTTCGATTCTATAAATTTCAGCAACATTGTGACACATTTTTTCCGCTATTTTTTCTAAACTAATTTTGCCCTGGTGGTAAAGATCCAACATCGCAGGCAATGCATGCTGAACCAGCGGACCACCAGACAACGCTTTGAAATAACTTCCGCTTTTTTCTTCCCTAGTATGTGGCGCGTGGTCGGTAGCAATAATATCAAGTTTATTTTCCAACAATGCGTTTAAAAGTCCATTTCTATCACTTTCAGTTTTTATGGATGGATTCCATTTTATCTTGGCACCCAATTTCTCATAATCTTTATCCGAAAACCACAAATGGTGAATGCATGCTTCTGCGGTAATCCTTTTTTCTCGAATCGGCAAAGTTTGGTCTAACAAATTGGCTTCTGCCAAGGTAGAAACATGAAACAAGTGAAGTCGGTTGTTGTGTTTTTTGGCTATTTCCAATACACCCTTTGTTGCATTTACACAAGCCTCTTCGCTGCGTATAAGTGCGTGAAACTTAAATGGAATATCGTTATTGTAAATTTTACGGTATATTTCTGTATTGTTTCTAATGATAGCGTCGTTTTCACTGTGCAATGCAATGAGTGATTCGCTTCTAGAAAAAAGTTTATCTAGGTAATCGGGGTAATTTGCCAATATACCTTCGTCATTGTTAAAATACAATCCATCGTCTGTGATTCCACAAACATTTTCATTGTCTGTCTTTAAAGCTTCTTCCAAATTATCTTTTCCTATCCCCATAAAAAATGAATAGTTGGCCAGCGAACTTTGAGCCGCGATGGCATATTTTTCTCCCAACAATTCCTGGGTAAGCGTGTTGGGAACGGTATTGGGCATATCCATATACGAAGTAATGCCTCCAGCGATGGCCGCTTTTGATTCTGAATAAATATTCCCCTTCTGGGTGAGACCCGGTTCCCGAAAATGCACTTGGTCATCTATAACTCCAGGTAAAAGATACAATCCCTCTGCTTCAAAAATGGTTGCATTGGGATCCGAAATATTCGAAGCAACTTTTTCAATTCTTTCGCCAATGATAAGTACATCTGCAATAGATACTTTTCCTTCATTAACAACACTTGCCTGTTTAATTAAAATTCTACTCATAATTGTTACTTAAGGATTGCACAAATCACAATGCATGGGATTTTCCGTCATTTTTCCGTTTGGATATTTTTTTTCTTCGCTAAAATTGCACTTCTTACAAGTATAAATAGAACACAATATAGAACGCGTTGGAAAATCACACACTTCGCAAGGTAGTCCTTTTTTTGATTCTTTGATGCAAAAGCCTGGGGTATGACATTGCGGACAGAGAGACTTTATTTGCACTGCTAATTTCTGCGCAGCCCTTTCTATTGCCAACATTCGGGTTGGATTGTGCATGGCACGCATATCTGTTTCGGCATAAACCTTGCCGCCAGTATTCATAAAAAAACGATACCCTTCTTGCAAGGTGCTCCAATCCGAAATGCCCTTTTTTATATCTCTAAAATCACCAATATGCCTTCTTAAAATCAAAGCGTGGGAAGGAAATTTTGCAATGTTTGCAAAGTCCTTCAGTTCTCTTTCTGAATGGATTTCTGCACCTCTAAAATTTGTTTCTGTAGTCAATTCACGTGCAACAATTTCCAAATCGTTTTTCATGTCCATAAAAAGCAGAAATTCATCATCGGCTGGCACAAAAAACAGGTCGGGATGCGGACCAAAAGACCCTTCGCTTGCAATGGCCATATCGCAATTGGACAATTCCATAGCCATTTTGCATTTGTTCCTTGCTGTGGTTATTGGGTCATCTTTTCTTGCAACTTCACCCGTAAAAGTGCCCAATTCATCGGTATCTAAATTTAGGTCAACGGTGCAAATTAGGCCAAATTCTTTTTCTAAAATAGGTGCAATTACTTTTTCCTTTCCATGTTTGGTTGCAATGATTACTTTTCTGTCTTTCAGCATGTAGTATTTCTCTTAATCTATTTTGCCGTCAACTCCTATTTCCAAACTCGCAAAATTATTTAGAGAGTTGTATGCTCATTGTTGCCCGTTTTGTTTCGACCCGATGAACGATGCAACACAAAGGCTCCAATAACAATGCAAAGTGAAGCCATTATTTTTCGCACTACAAAATCGCTTGTAACAAATGCCAGCAGTACGAAAAGTATCATAAGCACAAAACTTAAATGTACCCACAATTCTGACTTTCTCATTTCAAATTGATAATTATGTTTGCCTTTATGCTTACACCTTTGGTTGGATCACTAAAACTCTCTCTGATTTCAAACAGCTCTTTTTGAAGCATTTTAATTTTTCTTTCGCGTGCTTTTATATCTTCTTCAATTTCACTTTTGCTAATTTTATTTTCATGATATTTTATTTTTATGTGTATCATTTGGGTGACCAAATCCAATGCATCACTGGTTTTAAATTCGCCTTCTATGAGTTGTATATTCATGGTTTTTCTATTTATTTTGATTACTGACCTTGACCTAAAGAATACGCAGCTTTGCCATCAAACGCATACAGATTCTCGGTTTTTATTGTATCAATATTTTGCTCTAATGCGCTTTCCAAAAGACCAATGATATTCGCTTTATTTATTTCGGACCCTTCATTTGGTTTAAATCTGCACCGCCAATGGTCTGTGCAAAAAGTTTCTTTAAAACCATCGGGCCATACTTTAATTCCTCTATTGGTAATCATAGTAAGGGAAATTCCATGGCTCTCAATTTTCTTTACTTTTTCCGCCAATTCATCTGGGTTATTGCCAGCCCAATGGACAAATATATCCACGCCTGCAAGTTCTTTCTTGGCTGCTGGTTTGCGGGTGTATTTTGGAAGGTTCAATGCCGCACTATTTGAATACGAAACAGATTTTAGAATAGCTGGTTTATTTCCCAAGTTGGCAATTACTGCTTGAGCAAATTCTCTGGTGCCCAATTTTTGCTTACTTACGCCGTCTTTAAAAATATCGTAAGTATGTTTGCCATCTTCGAGGGTTTTTAGCCATGCATTTTGTACTTTTTCTGCCACGTCGGTTTGCCCAATGTGATTCAACATCATAATAGCACCTTGCAATAAACCCGACGGATTTGCCGCATTTTGACCGGCACGTCTTGGCGCAGAGCCGTGAATTGCCTCAAACATAGCACATTCTTCACCAATATTGGCAGAGCCAGCCAAGCCTACAGAACCCGTAATTTGTGCAGCAACATCGGACAATACATCGCCGTATAGATTTGGCATAACTATTACATCAAAAATTTCTGGTGTATCGGCCATTTTTGCCGCCCCTATATCTATAATCCAATGTTCGTTTTCTATTTCTGGATATTCAGCAGCGATTTCATCAAATACCTTATGAAACAACCCGTCGGTCTGTTTCATAATATTGTCTTTGGTAAAACATGTTACTTTTTTTCTGTTTTGTTGTTTTGCATATTCAAAGGCGTACCTTACAATTTTTTCACAACCTGGCCTGCTAATTAATTTTAAGCATTGCACCACTTCGTCCGTTTGTTGGTGCTCAATCCCTGCATACAAGTCTTCTTCGTTTTCGCGCACAATCACAATGTCCATAATTGGATGTTTGGTGCTTACAAAAGGGTGCAAACTCATGCAAGGACGTACGTTAGAATACAAACCCAAAAATTTGCGGGTCGTTACATTCAAACTTTTATACCCACCACCTTGGGGTGTGGTAATAGGCGCTTTTAAAAATATTTTGTTCCTTCGAATGGTCTCCCAAGATTCTGAGGCTATGCCGGCTGTATTGCCAGCGAGGTACACTTTCTCACCTACTTCTATTTCTTCTATTTTAAGATCGGCACCCGCTGCCATAAGTATTTTTAGGGTGGCGTCCATTATTTCAGGGCCAATGCCATCGCCTTTTGCAACTGTTATTGTAGTCATGTTCTATTTGTTTTTTTTCGCACCACAAAACTGAACATTTCCATTCATAAGTTTTTATTTATCTTTGTAATGTATTCCATTAAATATTTTTATGAACTATACCTTAAATCAACTTCGAATATTTCTAAAAATTGTACAGACAGAAAGCGTTACCAAAGCATCTGAAGAGTTGCATTTAACGCAACCCGCTGTTTCCATACAGCTAAAAAACTTTCAGGATCAGTTCGAAATTCCGTTAACGGAGGTCATTGGACGAAAGATTTATATCACCGATTTTGGGCGCGAAATTGCCGAATCCGCAGAGAATATTCTTCAACAAGTTTATGCCATCAATTATAAAACCCTCGCATACAAAGGACAGCTCACAGGAAGGCTAAAAATATCGGTGGTTTCTACAGGCAAATATGTAATGCCCTATTTTCTTGCCAATTTCATGAAAGAACATGCGGGAATAGAGTTGATGATGGATGTAACCAATAAAAACAAAGTGATAGAGAGTTTAGAAAACAATGAAGTTGATTTTGCCCTCGTATCTATTTTACCCAATACACTAAATATTGAGAAACTAGATTTACTGCAGAATAAATTATATCTCGTGGGGAATACGCAAAAGAAATTTAAGAAAGGGGTTAAAAACATGGATATTTTTGAAAATTTACCGCTTATTTTCAGAGAAAAAGGTTCGGGCACACGGCAAACCATGGAGCATTTTATTTCAAAAAATAGCATAGCGGTTTTAAAGAAAATGGAACTTACATCGAATGAAGCCGTGAAACAGGCAATATTGGCTGGTCTTGGCTACTCTATTATGCCGCTAATTGGAATCAGAAACGAATTGCACAATCAAGAACTACAAATAATACCCGTAAAAGGGCTTCCCATAAAAACTACCTGGAGTTTAATTTGGTCTAAGGGAAAAAAACACGCCCCAGTTGCATCCTCTTTATTAGCATATTTAGAAAAAGAGAAAACCAAAATTGTGCAAGAAAAATTTAGTTGGTATGAACAGTATTAGTTCAGTTGCCCAAATTTAGCGGAGAGGAATAAATAATAGTCTGCAATTGCATTCACAGACTTAAATTTACCGGTGCAATGTATAATTCACGGTAAAAGTCGCCGAATTCATCCAGCCTTCACCTACCCTATCGCCAATTGTAACGACATTTATTTCCCTGCCAAAGCCCAATGTGCACCCCATATTAAGCCTGGTATTTCTAATGTTAAAAAGATAGCCTACATCTACCCAAGGCTGCAAAACCAAGGTTTTAGTTGTACCAGATGTCGGCTGGGCCGTATTGAGATTGTCTTTCCATTTCGTGGTCATATTCCACAAATCTGTAGTTATTCCAGCGGTAAAATGGCCTAGTTTAAATGGGTAGTAAGTAACCAAACCCACACTGCCCCCGTATCCTACTGCGGTTTCATTGTCATTGTATGGACTCCAATTGCGTCGGTTTGCAAAATTTCCTCCAGCCCTGAATCTCAATGCAATCCCATTGTGAACAAAATAATTGCATGTAAGTGTGGGTATTAAACCTGCGGGATATCCCTGAAGTTCAAATCCCAAATCAATCCTACCTCTGCTGCACTTTAATGTATCATTCGAACTGGCATATATCTGAAAAAAATTTAGAAATAAAACAATCACCCATATCTTTTTCATTTTAAATTTTAATTTATGTATTATAGCCAAACAAAGATTGCATTAAACCTTCATAAATCTAGGATCTAACTAGAAGCACCTAGCAATATCATTTTCTCCATAGTTGGGCTTTCAACTCCGCCAATTTTTTCAATGGTAACCGCAAATGCGCTTGGCATTTTGCCTCCATTGGTTAAAACCAAAACTTTCATTTTGCCTTTTTTGTGGTCCCCGTCGAATAAGCCAGCATTTACAGGCTTGCCATCTACAATTGCCCACAATTGGTATTGATAACCTTTTTCTAAATCGCTGCTGTTCAGCGCATAGGCATCTATTAATATTTCTCCGGTTTTAGAATTCCAAAATACATTTGCAGCAGCACTTGGTTGGTTTTTAGTGCCCGCCATTTGAACCAATTTAACGCCTGGTGATTGAAGTGCACTTAAAGTTACTTCCTGCTTTTTAACCGTATTGGCCAGTGCACCTTTGTCAGAAAGCAAACTTGCGATCAACTTTTCTTTGTGGTCTAATTTGTTAAATAAATAACCATTGGCAAACAAACTACCGATGAGCAAAATGGCCGCCGCTGCTGCAATACTTCTGTAAGATTTTTTGTAAGAAATTTTTAATATTTCGGCTTGTTTGGAAGTTGAAACACCGGGTGTATTTTCTTTAAATGTTGCCAAAATATTTTCCCTTGCAAAAGCTGGTGGTTCAATTGCAGCTTCAAATGCCGCATTTTCAAGCGATTTTTCGAGATCCCCAATTTCTTGTTTTATTTCTGGAAATTGTTTCGCCAGATTCATTACTTCCATGGATTGGGCAGAATTCAATTCTCCCAACACAAAGGATGTTAATACTCCAGATTCTATATATTCCTTTACATTCATTGTGATACCTTATAATATTCTTTGAGTGAATTAATACCTAGCCTCACCCTAGTCTTTATTGTTCCCAGCGGTATATCTAGCAATTCTGAAGTTTCCTTTTGTGTATAGCCTTTGAAATACACATACGCTAAAGCTTCTGCTTGCGACTCTGGCAACCTATCTAATAATTTTTTTAAATCTATGGTATTTATGTTTAATTCAACCTGGTGATTTTTATCCAAATAATGGGCTGTATCTTCTATAGTTCTGTTTTTTTGGTCATTGTGGTTGGCTTTGGAACGCAAAAAATCAATGCTGGCGTTTCTGGCAATATTCATCATCCAAGTAAATAAACTTCCTGCTTCTGCGTTGTAATTATCTATGTTTTTGAATATTTTTACAAATACATCCTGCAAAATATCTGTAGATTGGGTTTCTTCGGAGATATTACGCTTAATTACCCCGTACAAGGCACCCGAATACTTATCATACAAATAAGCAAACGCAGATTCTCTCTTTTCCTGCAATTGCACTACCAACATAGCTTCAGGTATAATTTGTGTATTCGCCATTTTGGAACAAATAGGTGGCAAATATAAGACTTATTTTTGTATAGAACTTGCATTTATAGGTGGTTGAATTTTTATCCGTTGCTTATTAAAAAGTAAGTGTACATTTTAATTTTGCAAAAATCGGGGTACCCGGCGTAAAATGAATTTCAGTCGTAGGTGCAGATTCATTTTTTAAACGAGATTCCGTTGCAAATTGTGCTTCATTCCAGCGGGTATTAAATACATTTTCTACCACAACACCCAACTCTAATCTTCGCCATTGGTAAGTACAATTGGCATCGGCCACCAAATAGCCTTTTGCAACAATCGTATTGGTTTCATTCGCAGGTCTATTGGCCATAAATCTCCCTTGTAAGCCCGCAGTAATGCCTGTTTTTGTGACATAATAAATGCCCGAAGTTGCAGTAGTTAATGGGGCTAGTGGTATATAGTTTTCAGCCCGTTTTTCATCCAAATACTGCGGGTTGCAAATGTTTAAATTAACATCGGAATAAAGTGCTTTAAACCATTGAATTCGGGCTGAAACATCCATCCCTATTCGTCTGCTTCTGCCATTTGGTTCAGTTATACCTTCATCGCCCACGTACACAAACTCTTGGTTTGATTTTAAATACCAAATTCCTACATTTAGCAAAGCAGATTTACCTATTTTTAGGGTTGTCCCTAAATCTAAAGAATAAGCCGCTGGGAGTATGTTTTGGTTGGTTTTTGAAATTACAAGTCGTGTATCATTGGAATGAAATCCTTTGCCCGCTTTAAGATAGAGACTAGCAAAATCATTTAGAATGCGGTAAACCACTAATTTAGGACTTAAAACCAAGGCTTTATTGTAACCTGAATTTTGGACTTCCAATTTATTGGCGTAATAAAAACCAATATGATCAAGTCTCAAACCCAAATCATATTTCCATTTGGCGCCAGTATGGGATATTTTCGTAAATATAGCCGAATTCATCTCAGTAATATTACCCAATTGCAAAGGATCAATTAGTTTGGTCCGTAAAAAAGTATGAGAAAGCTCGGCATTTTGAACACAATCAAGTCTAAAATAAAGTCCAGAACCAATCGCAAATTGCTGTTTGGCTATTTTAATTGAATTGTTCATGGAATTCTGATAGACAACCATATCTCTCTTTTCAGCTTGCTTTATTTGATCTCCATTGAGGGAATCCTTCAAGAAAAAAGTAAAATTAGAAAACAAATTGAAATCGTACTTTGCGTAAAACATTTTTTGCTGAAATTGTGATGTTCCTATTTTTGTAGTCGTTGATACTGAAAAATTAATTCGAGAAGTTTTGCCACCTTCATTGCTATCTATGGCTCCAAACCTGCCTATAGTTCCATTTTGCACAGCCCTCTCGGGAATCTGCCCAGAAGCTTTCCATTGACTTGTAAAAAAGGAAGACGTAAATTGCAATTTTGTATTTCTATTCAACAAGCAGTTCCACTTTGTGTATGCGTTTATTCTATTGAAATTTTGCGGCAATTCGAAGGGTCCATTTGATTTTAAACCTTCAAATGCAAATATGGCGTTTGACCGTGAATGCTTAAACAAATTGGCCAGTAACAGCAACCTCTGTGTCTGAAATTGGCCATATTCAAAAACTATTTTATTTTTTTGAAAATAATCTGTGGTTTGAAAATCAACATAACCTGCTGTGGCAAAATTCCCTTTTTCTGCATTGTAAGGACCTTTGTCAAAGTCGATTTTTTTTACCAATTCAGGAATTAGGAAATGCAAATCGGCATATCCTTGGCCATGTGCATGGCTCACCATATTTACTGGCATGCCGTCCACCGTGAGAAGAATGTCTGTGCCATGGTCTATGTCAAAACCGCGCAAAAATATTTGTTCTGCTTTACCCCCACCTTGATGCTGTGCTATAAAAAGGCCAGGTACCAATTTCAGCAAATCCTGTGCTGATTTCGCTGGCTTTAGATTTAAATCTATTTCAGCAATACTGCTATTGTAACTTCTCTTATTTATTTTAATCTCAGAAATATTAACAATTATATTTTGCATGGGAATTTCCAAGTTGTTTTGCATATCTACAAGTTTAAAAAAATCTTCGTATCCTCTTTTTTTAAATAGCAAACCCGATTTATTGGAAATGTTCATTTCAAAATTACCACTGTCATTTGTAGTAGCCAAAAGCTCTTCATTGGCGGAAAATATGGAAACTTCTGCAATAGGCTTCATAGTATTGGCGTCAAATACATTGCCAGAAATTGCATTTTGAGCACCCAAACTGTGAAACAGCATTGAGGCAATAATCCCCAAACCGTATTTAATTCCATTACAATTCATTCATTCCCTTTTTTAGAATGTCTGCATATTCTGGTCCCAATTCAAATACACTTTCTTGGGCTAATTCATAGTATTTTTGGGCTTGTTTTTTCATTCTATTTGCTGCGGATATTTCAGCTATATGATACAATGCATCGGGTTCAAAGTTTTTGTTAATGACATTTTTATTCATAATTTTGTAGGCCATTTCTGTATTGCCATTTTTGTAATAGGCCCAAGCCAATAAGTTATAAGATTCTGGTGTGGGTCTATTGTTCACCTCAACTTTAGCTATCTCCAGGGCTTTAGGATAATTTAAAAAATCTTCGGTCATTAGGTAAAAAATATATTTGTTGTACATATCCCCATATTTGGGATTTTGCACCTTACCCATGAATGTTTGCATTTGCTTTTTATATTCATTGGTGTTCTTTTCTTCTTTGTATATTTTGGATAACATCAAATTGTAATCTGGAATTGGATGCTTAATAGAGATACTTTCTAATATCAGTTTGGCCTCGCTAAAATTGTGATCGTAGGTAAAAGCAATCCATGCAATGCCCTTTAAACAATGGTAATAATTAGGGTTTATTTCCAATACTTGTAGATATTTAGCATACGCTTTGTCAAATTCATTGTTGTGCGCATACATATCTCCCAAATTGCTCTGCACCCAGCATTGCAACTCCTTGCTTTGGGCCACCTCCGGCTTACCCGCAGCCATTTCTGCAAGTTCAATGGCCTTTGAAAGGCTTCCTTTGTGATCTTCCAATTTAGCCATTCTAATTAAATAATTGAATTCGTTTTTGTCGTTTAATTGTGCCAAAGTCATTTGGGCTACTGCATAATTCCCAAGTTCCAATTCCACATCAAATTTCATCAACAGGCTGTTGTATTTTTTGTCGCCCAAAACGAGTGCACTGTCTATGTATTTTTTGGCCAATTTAAATTTATGTTGGCTGATACAATTCTTGGCTAAACTTCTAAAGGTACCAGAGGATGTATTTTTTTCTAGTGCATGCTGCAAAAGAAAAAAACTGTCAGAAACAATGAGGTCTGAGATATTGCCTTCTGCCTCAAACTTACTCGCCTGCAATGACCCTAACATAGAATAGGCAATCACATCTACCTTGCCATTTTCCAATCTTTTTTTCCAAAATACAATTTCAGTTTCTAATTTTTGGGGTGTTTTTGATACAGCAATTATGTATTTACTATAGTCTTCTGAATGTGTAATTTGTTTTTTATTTGCGCATGCATTGAATAGTATTAAAATGCACAATGCTATTCCTATTTGTTTCATTTTCGAAAGATTATTTTGGGTTAAAAAAAAGTAGCAGACTCTATTATTTAAATAACTTCACCTGCTACTTTTTGCATTTAATGATTAAAGATTAAAAAGGACTTGCCAAATAGGGAAATGTACTTGAAAAGGCTTTGTCATTTGCATTAACATGGTCATCGGTTAACCCGGGATTGGATGAGCCTGCAGGTCCGCCAAAGATTAACAACAATTCTACATTAATTACATCATCCGCCAGTGCTCTGCCAGTAAGTACGTTGGTACCATCAAAGAAAGTTGTTTTTTTGGTCATGGAAGCGCTTAACACATCTGTTGCCAAAAGGCCTGTGAATGCATCTGCGGTTTGTGTCAATGCATTTGTAGTATAACCTGTATTTAGAGCCAACAATTTGGTTTTAAATTTTGCCTGGTATGCACCGCCCATAGCTGAAGGGGTTGTGTTGTTAAAATTGTCTTTATCCGCTGCATCTACAAACACAGTGTTTATAGCTGGACGCCCCATTTGATCCGATTGCATGTAGTATGTTGTTGCTGCTGGATCGTCGGTTTTTTTCTTTTTGCAAGAGGCTACAGAAATGATGAATGCAATGCCTACTATTAAGAATTTCATGTTATTTTTCATTTTTTTATTTATTTAGATTTTTTAGATTAAATTTTCTTTTTGGTCTCTAGCCAAACATTTATGGAGGCAGCGGTACCTAGCTTTGATTTTGGAATTTCTACGACTGTGCTCATAACATTGGTTCCTGCAAATGCATCTGTACCAGAAGCATTAAAAGATGTTGCTGTGCCACCAATAATTTTTTTGTACTGTGTTAAGTCAAAGAAAAATGGATCGTCGCGCGGTCCTGCAAAAGCCCACATTCCATTGCTTTGCATAGTTGTGGGGCTTGAAGCGCCGTAGGAGGTAACACCTACTTCTACTGCAGCATTGCCTTCCAATTTACTGCGCATTCCTATTTCAGAAGGTTTTACGGGACCATACACCTTCATTTTGTTGCTTGCGCCATCATAAATACATTGAATCACAAGATCTTCAACATTGTCGCCATTGTTGTCGATGTTAAATTCAATTAAAGTGTTGGGGTCAAATTTGGCAGATCCTGTGGAACCTGGGCTTAAAAGGCCTTGAGTATTGGCAACAAAAACCAAGTTGTTGGTGTCTTGTCCTCTAAATACATAAAGGTCTGTGATGTCTTGAGAACTACCAGTTACACCTGGCGCATCAATGTGGTCAGCTGCGAACAACATGCCGCCTAAAGCAAAGGCACCTGCAGCTAAGATGAGTTGAACTTTTAGTTTTTTCATTTTTTTTAGTTTGTACAGTCATATACGAGGAAAGATTTTTCTTGGATCTTTTGCATGCAAAAAAATAAACCAAATAGGAATTGACTGTAAAATGAATAAAGAAATGCGTAAGATGAATAACACTGGTCGCGGATTTGCGACCTTGGCCTGCTGTAAATACAGCTAGTGCCCGCCAAGGTTAGCCAACCAAAGAAACGCTTTTAAGCCTCTTTGGCTTTGCGAGCAACACAGGTGTGATTTGCCTTGAATTGCCAAAATACTGAGACATGGTTAACCTAGCAAGGAGATAACTTAACGTAGACTCGGCCCCTTGATTGAGGTTAATGTGACCTTCCTCCAAACCATCATAACACCCTCCTGTACATGGATTGTAAACAATTTGACGAAGGTGGTTTTGACCTAAAAACCAATGAAATGCGGTTTCCATTTTTTGCAAATAGTCTTTTGTTTTATAGGTATCATAAAAAGCCCCTAAAGCCATTATCGTATAGGCCACATCAATGGGTTGCTCGCCATAATTATTGGAAAGTTTTCCTTTAATATGCCACCCTTGGTTAGAAACTACTTTAATTTGTTGGTTCTTAAAAACAATGGATAATAAAAAATCAAAAGATGTTTTGGCAATGGTTTTAAAAACTACATTTCCTGTACATAAATAGGCGTAGTGCATAGCTTCGGGCAACAAACTGTTTGCATAGGTTAAGTATTCTTCGTACCAAAACCATGTATCATCCGACACGCCCCTGTACTTAGAAACCAAGTTATCTGCCAAGTTTGTAATTAGGCGCTGAATGTTTGGATTTTTGTGAACCAAATTGTAATGATAAAGTCCTTTTATGGCAAAAGAAATGGCCCTAGGAGAATGTAAACCAGAAACGTGCTGTAGAAAATTTTCAAAAACCCCTGTTGCTTTTTGCACCTTATCCTTTTGAAACAAATGGCCTCGAGAAATAAATTCTCCCAAAGCCCAAAATGCACGGCCATTAGAATCTTCCAAATTTTCGTCGCTATTTTTTGCATAAAATGCTCCATCCAAATCCACATAATTCAAAAATTTGCCGTTGGGTTGTTGGCAAAAAGCCATAAAGTTTAGGTATGTATTTATCAATGTTAGGTCCGAAGATTCGCCTGTTAATTGATAGTGTTTAGCCACCGCCAACAGGGCACGAGCATTGTCATCTAAAGTGTACCCTGAATTTAAATCTGGGATAGAAATGGCCGCAAATTGTATCATTCCTTGTTGGGTCGTCATCCTATGAATATGGGCTAAGGAAATTTCGGGTATTTCATATTTTAGGGTAAATGTTTTTTCAGCAATGGTTTTTGCAAATAAATCGCAATGGGCTATGGCCGAATTTTGCCAAGAAGTAGGGCTAATTTTGTGCAAGGCATTCAACCGCATTTGGTGCAACAACTCGTGGTCACCAAGCAAGCGGATGGCAGCACCCGCTAGTTGGTGTGCGTTCTCAAAATCAAATATAATACCGGCACCATCCAACACTTCGGTGGCATGGGGAATAGGGGTAGAAATGATGGGGCACCCGCAGGATAAGGCATAAGCAAATGTGCCACTGACCGCCTGAAAAGGATCTTTGGATGTAAAGAGGTATATATCGGTGCATTGAAGATATTCCATCAATTCCCCCAGCGATAAATATTTATTTACAAATTGCACATGATTTTGAAGATTTAAATCGACAACTTTCTGTTGCAAAAATTCTCTATATATTTCCCCATCATTTTTAACAATTCCGGGATGGGTTTTCCCAATAATTAAATACAAAACATTGGGAAACTGCTCTACAATTGCAGGAAGGGCATCCAAGGCCGTTTCTATACTTTTACCCGAACTTAGCAAACCGAATGTAGATAAAACCATTCGATTTTTAAAATTAAATTTTATTTTTTTTTGTGTTGTTTCAAAGGATGAAACCAAATGGGTTCCATGAGAAATAACCGTTATTTTATTGGAAGGAACTGCATAATCTCGGCCTAAAATAACAGCGGCATTGTTTGTCATCACCATTATGTTTTGCGATAGGGTTGCAATTTTTTCTACCACCTTTTTTCTGCCTATATTTGGATTGGGCAAAATGGTGTGAAAGGTTGTTATCACCGGTTTTTGAAGTGCTGCTAAAAATTCCAATAAGTAGTCTCCATATTCACCGCCAAAAAGACCAAACTCATGCTGGATAAAAATAAGTTTTACATTTTTATCGGCATTTATGCGCTGCGCTAAAATTTTGTATTGCTCCAAACTGTTTGTTTGCAAAACAAAAGTGACGTTTTTTGGATATTCTCTTTGTATCTTTTCGGTTTCCAGCGCTACAACCTTGTATGTATACGATTGCCCGAATTGCTTTTTCAAGGCATTCAACAAATCTAAGCTGTAGGTCGCAATTCCGCATTCTCTTGGAGGATAGGATGTGACAAATAAGATTTCTGGTAAATTATTTGTAATCGCTTTTTGCGCTTCCCCGGGTATGATTTTCAACAATTCTGTGGGTTCAAATCCGGGAACCAGGTTCGGCCACGCTTTAAAATCAGAAGCATTTCTTTTGGGTCTTAAAACAATATCAGTTTGCATGTTTTGGAATATGGGTTAGTAATTCGTTCACTAATTCTTTT
>Ga0209181_10004321_pt1 | contig 21243 bp, 15 predicted proteins | sample MAT05_FD_187208 | JGI IMG/M metagenome (GOLD analysis project Ga0209181, IMG submission 187208) | Freshwater microbial communities from Lake Fryxell liftoff mats and glacier meltwater in Antarctica - MAT-05 (SPAdes) (version 2) | ecosystem: Environmental > Aquatic > Freshwater > Ice > Liftoff... | reverse complement strand
CCAGTCGCAGATGATTACTTTCTTTGAAATTAAATCCACAGCACCGTAGGTGTCATTAAAACTACCTTCCCATTCTCCAATACCAGTTGCCCGGCCGTCAAGTAATCGGTCTCCCCAAATCCATAGGGTTCTGTTTTTTTTGGAAAGGTGGTTTTGTATTTTATTGACTTCACCAGCAAATAATGCAGCTTTATTTTTACCAGCACATCTTGTACATTTTGAATCACCGATATAAAAAACTTCGTCCATACCTGCATGAAATGCATTGGTTTCAAATACATCACAAATCTCATCCACTAAATCAAAAACGATGGCATGTACATCTGGGTGTAATGGACAATAGCTTTTACAGTAAAGGCTATCCGCATTTGGCCAAACGTATTGTACAGGCATTTGCACATGCGGTGTTTCATCAAACCGGGGATACACTTTTAACAGGTTGGTTATTTTAGATGCCCAGGATTGGTGGCCGAGTAAATTGATTTGTGGTATCAGGCGAATGTTATTTTGGCTGCATGCATTTACCATTTGTTGTACCGCTGATTTTGACAGCGCACCACTGTCACGCAATTCAGGGTGGCTCAGAAACTGGTAGTTAAAATCTATCCGAAGTATGAGCGTGTTGATTTTATTGAGTGGTAACTCTTCCTTTATAAATTGTACAAACAGATCCAGTTTATCAGGTTTTGGGGCAGCGATACAAAATGCTCTTACCGGCAAAAGTTTATCCAATGGAGTTTGGGCATTGGCATCATTGGTAAAGAATATAAAAAATGACAGTATATGTAAAACTGCGAAGCAAAAGTTTTTCATGATTGGAGGCATGTTTACAAATGTTGTTTGCAAACTACAAAAAAAATCAGTCAATAATCGATGGGAATTTTATTTGTGCGTACTGAGGCTCCTTTAGTTTTTGTTTTAAATTAATAAATGATTCATACGGCCCGGCAGTGGAAAACATGTTTAAAATCCAGGCGGGTACATCTTCTCCGGGATCGAATTGGATTCTATACTCAACCTTATATTGTGAATTGCTCACAGGTGTTGCGATCCAGACTGCATTAGAATATTTAATTCTTACTTTATCTTTTTTAGCAGGTAGGTAATCGTCCACATTCTTTGCAACAATCGTCATTACTTTTGTTTGTGAATTTTGCTGAACGGTCATGTGTACTGCCATATCCCGGTTATTTAAAGGCCATGGAACTTCAATTTCCGTATAGTAAAAAATGTCTGTGGCAGTTACTGTTTGGAGTAAATCAGATTTAGCTGTTTTGTAAACCCAGTTCTTTTGATTTTTTATATCAAAAATTACCGCCGCCAGTTGTGAAATTTTTCCTTCTAATAATGCTTCTACTTTTAATTCATTGAACTTGAAACCTTTGTTTTTTCGGGCAAAAACTTTGATGCCATTTTTGTCTTTTTTTAAAGTCCAGTGTTCCTGACTTTTTTCCGGCGGTTGAAAAAATATGCATATCGAAATTAAAATGGCGGTGAATTTCATTGAACGTTTGTTTGAGATAAATAACCACTTATATCTTAAATAAGCTTTTCTGAAGTACCTGAGATATGGATAAATTTACACCAAACTTTCCTGATTCAGCAGGCGCTAAAGTAACAGGGTTTGGTTGCTTTTTTCCCTGCCAGCAAGTTACAATGTACAATTGATATATTTTCATCAGTTTAAATGAAGGTGTCAAAAAATCACAGTCTTTATAACATCACCCCTATTTATTTCCCTGAAGAGATGGTTTGGTTTTCTACATATTACGATTACCTGCGTGACTAGATTTATAAAAAAAAGCTGCCATAATCAGGCAGCCTTCATTTTATAAATTTTGAAAAAAAATTAATCTTTTAAATTCCAAACCAGTGCGCTGGCGCCTAGTATCGCAGCATCGGCTTCTTTCAATTCACTAAACAACAGTTTTACTTTGTTTTGGAAAATAGGAAGCAGGTTGCCTTCCATGTGTTTTCGGGTTGGATTTAGTAACAGGTTGCCGGCCTTGGTAAGTCCGCCAAATAATATAATGGCGGCGGGGGAAGAAAACATTACAAAATTGGCCAATGATTCACCCAATATTTGTCCGGTAAATTCAAAAATACGATTGGCGATAGAATCACCTTGCATGGCGCAATCGTACACAGTTTCGCTGGTAAGTTCATTGATAGTATAATTGCGTAGCAAACTTTCTTCTGACGGATAACTGGTGAGCATTTCAAGCGCAGTCTCACGCACACCGGTAGCCGATGCATAGGATTCCAGGCTTCCCCTCATGCCGGTAGATTTGTGTATCCTTCCGCCCGGACGAATAATGGTATGGCCAAGTTCACCGGCAAATCCATCATGACCTAACACAATTTTTCCATCAATTACAATACCACTACCTACGCCTGTGCCGAGGGTAATGGTAATAAAATCCTTGATGTCTTTGGTGCAACCGTACATCATTTCGCCTACTGCAGCAGCATTGGCATCATTGGTAAGTTTGGTTACAAGACCGAATTTTTTTTCAATCAGTTCAGCTATTGGGATGATACCTTTCCATTTTAAATTAGGGGCATATTCAATGGTACCAGTATAAAAATTCCCGTTGGGCGCACCTATGCCAATGCCCGTAAAGTCATCAATTCCTCCCAGCTTTTTGATCATTGGGTAAAGCCTGGCATACATATCATCTATAAAATCTTCTACCACCTCATGTTCATTACTTGGTACCCGATCCTGTTCAAGGATATTGCCATTGCGGTCTACCACACCAAATTTTGCGGTAGTACCTCCTACATCAATTCCAACTGCGTATTTTTTTTTCATAAATCCAATAAGTTACTCTTTACCTGTTAAATGAATGATATTCTAGTGACCGCCTTCTATTTGTTCATCAAAATTAAGCCCTTGTTTGTGCAAAATGCTTTTCAACTTTAAGGCAAGAAATGCAAGAAAAATAAAACAAGCGGCTGCTAGCAAATATGATTTATGATATCCAACCGGTCCAATATCTCCAATTGCACCTTGTAGCGGAGGTAAAATAGCTCCTCCTAATATCATCATTACTAAAAATGCGGAACCTTGGGAAGTATACTTCCCTAAGCCGGCAACCGACAATGAAAATATACATGGCCACATTACTGAACAAAACAATCCTCCCGCCATAAATGCATACACCGAAACAATTCCATTTGCAAAAACACCAACTGTCATTGAAGTAGCGGCAAGTACTGAAACTGTTACTAAAGTTTTTACAGGTTTTTCCTGTCCATAGTAAAATCCCGCAACAGCAATTGCAACACAAATAGCATAATAATACAAATCACTTACATCACTGCCATTTAAACTATTGACAAATAAAACCAAAGCGAATGCAGCAAAAGGGACAATTAACATCATTATTTTTTTCAACTTTTTCGATAAATTAAAAACACTTACTGCTCCAGTCCATCGACCAATCATAAGGCTTCCCCAGTACAATGATACATACTTTGAAATTTCACTTTCATCTAAACCATTAACCGTTAGGTATCCTGGGGTCTTAAGTAAGGCGCCAAAATTATTATCTATCGTCACCTCTACACCAACATAAACAAAAATCCCAATCATCCCATAAATTAATTGCTCATATTTCATCGCTCCCCAGCCTTCGCCTAATTTAGTTGCTTTGGTATTAGAGTAAAATAAAATTGCAATTACAAAGATCATTATCATTAAAAGCAACGGAGTTTTTTGAATTTCAGTTAGCTGGCCCAGAACAATGACACCAACTATCGTTGCCGTCATTAATGCAAATGATGCAGCAGCTTTATTCGCTTTTTCAAATTTCTCATCATTTTTACCGTCAGGCAATTTTGAAATTGCAAAGAAAATGGCAACAGCAGCAAAAACACCGGCAACAATTAAGTATAGTGTGTTGATGTTAGTAACGGTTACAACAACATCTGTAGCACCAACCCTTCCAAAAAGAAAAAAACTAACAATTATTGGCCCTAACGTAGTTCCCAATGAATTTACACTTCCACCTAAATTTAATCTATGTGATCCGGTTGATGGATCGCCTAATGAAATTGCAAATGGTTGTGCGGCTGTTTGCTGTAGGGAAAAACCAAGGGCCACAATGAATAGAGAGACTAAAATAGCCATAAATGATCCTGCGTTCGCTGACGGTATAATAAGTAAAGCTCCAACAACAGAAATTAACAAGCCATAAATAATGCCCTTTTTGTAACCTATTTTATTTAATATATCGTTTCCAATTAGATTAGAAGAAATGAATAAAATGAGTGAACCAATAAAATAAGCTCCATAAAATGCGGAACCTATAAGTTGAGACTGAAATTGATTTAGGTTAAAATGTGTTTTGCAAAAAGGGATTAGTATGCTATTTGAAGCAGCTATAAACCCCCAAAAGAAAAATACAATAACCAAATTGGTTAGGGCTCCGTAGTTTGTTGGAATTAGAGGCGGTGTTGTTGATTTTTCTGAAAAATCCTTTGAATCAGTTAGCATATTTTTTATGTTTTAGAAGACTATAAAGTGTATAAAAATTTTCTTTTTATCGGTTTGAAATGGCGAAGGGAAGGGGATTTATTAGTGCTCCCGCCTGTAACCAAAGCAAAATTGGAACTTTCATGCCCGCTCCAAGGGTGTGAGCGAACTACAGCTCGTCTTTCAATATCCATCTCTGGCTTTTGCCAAAGCAAAGTTGTATGCCGGGGCTGTCTATTTTGCAAGTTTTAATCTACGCTCTGCATAATATTTTTTCAGCTCTTCAAAATTCATATTCTGAATTTCTAAGCTTATTTTGTCCCTTGTGTCACGCATGAATTTTACTGCATCAAATTCCTTTTTTACTATTTCTTTAGGCTTCATTGTATATAATTTCTTTTGGTGAACGAATGTCAATTGTTTTGTAGCCAAGTTTCAGATTTACAGCATTGTAACCCCTAATTCTTTTTACGTTTACGATATGTTTAAAATTCCAACTCACTAAAATATCAACTTCATTTATAGTAGCCATAGCAATATGAAAACAGTCCGACCTACTTGTTATTCCAACAACATTTCCAGCTAGATAACTATCAGCTAGATTTACAGCTTCTTCTGTAAGTTCAACTCTAGTTTTTGATGTTTCTGCTAGATTTGAAAGTAATTCTTGAACTCTTTCTGGTGCTGCAAGTAATTCGTCCTCCGTTGTAGTTGAATAAACAACTTTAAACTGTCCCAATTTAATTTTCTCAAATAAAATTTGTGTGTCTTCCTCAAAGTCTGTGTCGTAATAACCACCAAATACAGAAGTGTCTAAATAGATTTTTGCTATTCTATCATTCATTGAACAAATATAAATAAGTTATCAGATTTTGTTGAATTTTAGATTTTGAACTCACCTTGCAGCCAACGAAAAAAACGCTAGATTGAATATATTAAAATATGATAAAGTTAACGAAGGTTGTATCAAGAGTTCCAATTTGTCATTATTTTCAGATTTACTTTGAATTAGGCTTAAGGAGTTGCATAAGGTTGGCTGTTGACTCATATTGAAGGTTGTTTTTTAGTGGCCGAAAGTAATTTAATTTTACCATTAGGAAAAATATTCAGTACTTAATTTGTTTGTAACAAAATCCTTCTTAATTTGAAGGCGATTATCAAATCATATATTCAATGGAAATATTACACGTTAGTGCCGAATGTTACCCGGTAGCCAAAGCTGGAGGATTAGGAGACGTTGTGGGCGCATTGCCTAAATATCAAAATCAACTTGGACACATTGCAAAAGTGGTGATGCCAATGTATAGAACAAAGTTTTTGTATGAACATGAATTTGAATTGGTACACAAGGGCTCCTTTGGAATGGGTGCCTATTGGTTTAATTATTCTATCATCAAAGAAAAAACAAACCTGCTTGGATTTGATTTATACCTCGTAGACATCAACGGTCTCCTGGATCGGGAAGCCGTTTATGGCTATGGCGATGATACCGAGCGCTTCACTGCCTTTCAAATAGCTGTAGTAGATTGGGTTGCTAAATGGAATCATCACCCGGATGTAGTGCATGTGCATGATCATCATGCCGGTCTTGTTCCATTTATGATGCAACATTGTTTTGCGTACCGCCACTTATCCGCTATACCAACGGTGCTTACCATTCACAATGCACAATACCAGGGAGGGATGGATTGGGATAAATCAACTTATCTGCCTGCCTGGGATTCATGGGAGTGGGGTAAGCTGGATTGGCAAAATAGGATTAATCCATTGGCCTGTGCAGTTAAATGTGTAAAAAAAGTTACTACTGTAAGTCAAAGTTATCTGGAAGAAATGCGCCATGCTGCCAACGGACTGGAGAATTTATTTGAATTTGAAAGAGGGAAATGTACCGGCATATTAAATGGAATTGATGCTGCTGTTTGGGATCCGGCCATTGATACTTACATTGAACCCAACTTTTCTAAAAAAGATGCGGCAAAAGGAAAGCTCGCCAATAAAAAATTCTTATGCGATTTATATAATCTTGATATTGAAAAACCACTGTTTATTTTTATTGGCCGGCTAGTACATGAAAAGGCAGCCGATTTGCTTCCGCAAGCCATCTACGATGCTGTTTATCACATTGAAGGCAAGATGAATTTTCTGGTATTGGGCAGTGGCGATCCTTCGGTGGAGTGGCAACTCGAAAACATGAAGAGCCAGTTGGTAGGGTATTATAATTCAAAAATAGGATACAACGAAAAGTTAAGTCACCAAATGTATGCCGGGGCGGATTTTTTATTAATGCCCAGCAGGGTAGAACCTTGTGGCTTAAATCAAATGTATGCAATGCGATATGGTACCATTCCGATTGTAAGAAATACCGGTGGGTTAAGGGATACCGTAATTGATTACGGTGATCCTGACGGCTACGGTATACGCTTTAATGAAGCGTCAGTAGGCGACATCACTTATTCAATTTATCGGGCCTTGCAGGTTTACAACCAACCGAAACTGCTTAAGAAAATGATCAGTACCGTCATGGAACTCGATTTTAGCTGGGAAACAAGTGCAGGAAAGTATATTAAATTATATGTGGGTTTAAAATAATTGTAATTAAAATTTGAATATGTTTGTAAACCTAATTTCTAATCATTCTTTAATAAACTAACAACGATTCACATATGGAAAGCGCATCAGTAATTGCCATTGTTTTAGGCGGTGGAGCAGGGTCAAGATTGTATCCCTTAACTGCCAGCAGAAGTAAACCAGCAGTACCCATAGCAGGTAAGTACCGTTTGGTGGATATTCCCATCTCTAACTGTATCAACTCCGGTTTAAACAGGATATTGGTGCTTACCCAATTTAATTCTGCATCTTTAAACAAGCACATTAAAAACACTTACCAGTTTAGTCTTTTTAGTAAAGGGTTTGTTGATATATTGGCGGCAGAGCAAACGCCTGATAATCCAAAATGGTTTCAGGGAACTGCAGATGCGGTGCGCCAGTCGCTGAGGCATATCGTTAATTATGATTTTGAGTATGTGTTGATTTTAAGTGGAGATCAATTGTATCAAATGGATTTTGAAGCCATGATTGATAACCACATGGCTAAAGGTGCGGACATCACCATTGCAACCATCCCGGTGGATGACCGGGATGCTCCGGAGTTTGGTATTTTAAAAACAAATGAAGAGAAAACGATCACCTCATTTATCGAAAAGCCATCAGCAGATTTATTGCCTGAATGGACCAGCGAAACTGGCGATGAAATGAAAGCAAAAGGGAGAAATTATCTTGCCTCAATGGGTATTTATATTTTTAGCAGAAAGTTGTTATTTGATTTGCTGGAAACAGAGAAAAAAGATGCAACTGATTTTGGAAAAGAGATCATACCAAATTCTATTGAGCAATATAAAGTAATCAGTTTTCAATACGAAGGTTACTGGACTGACATTGGAAATATTCACTCTTTCTTTGAGGCAAACCTTGCATTAACCCTGGACCTGCCTCCATTCAATTTGTTTGATAATCAAAAGCTGGTTTATACCCATGCAAGGATGCTGCCCCCTGCTAAAATTAGTGGAACTACTTTAGAAAAAACCATCATCGCAGAGGGGTCTATCATCAATGCCAGCCGGATTGAAAATAGTGTGATAGGGGTGAGAAGCCGCATTGGACAAGGTTCTACCATTGTAAGTTGTTATATTATGGGAAATGATTTTTATGAAACGTTGAACGAAATTGAGCGCAATACCGAAAAAAATATTCCAAAAATAGGTATTGGCGACCGTTGCTATATTAAGAATGCAATAGTTGATAAAAACTGTCGCATCGGAAACGATGTCCGCATCAATGGTGGCGAACACCTGGCTGCAACAGATCATCCTTTATACGCAGTGAAAGACGGCATTGTGGTGTTGAAGAAAGGAGCCGTATTAACAGACGGATTTGTAATATAAAATAAAATCAAAAAAACATCCTTTTAAAGGATGTTTTTTAATGTAGTTTTACCAATGTGTAATAAATACACAATTAAACCATCTTAAACGATTGCTATGTCATTTTCAACAACAACATCTTCCTCCTCGGGTTCTGTTAAACCACTCTTGAATTTTTGGAAAATCTGGAATATGAGTTTTGGTTTTTTAGGTGTACAAATTGGTTACTCACTTCAAAATGCCAACACCAGCCGTATCTTATCAGCCATCGGCGCCAACCCGGAGCATTTAAGCTATTTCTGGCTGGCAGCTCCGCTTGCCGGATTGATTGTGCAACCAATTGTAGGTTTATCAAGCGATAAAACCTGGACACGACTGGGACGTAGAATTCCATTTATATTAGGAGGGTGTTTTGTATCGGCACTGGCCATGTTCTTTATGCCTAATTCTGAGCATTTTGCATACTTGCTGCCGCCGGTTATTTTTGGTGCCACCATGTTGTTGCTGATGGACACTTCCTTCAATGTAACCATGCAGCCGTTTCGTTCTCTCGTGAGTGATATGGTGCCGGATGGGCAAAGAAATATTGGTTATTCAATACAAAGTTTTTTAATTAATACGGGAGCAGTCGTTGGTTCTTTGCTGCCGTTTTTATTAACCTGGTGGGGCATTGCAAATATGCCGGGACCAGGAGAAAAAGTAGCACCTACGGTGATCTGGTCGTTTTACATTGGCGGTGCCTCCTTATTGTTAAGTGTAATATGGACCAGTTTTCGTACCAGGGAATATCCTCCAAAAGAATATGCGGCTTACAACAATTTAACAGAGGAAGAGCAAAAGGAAAAAATACCATTTTTAACTTTGCTGGCTAAAACGCCCAAGGCAATGTTGGAATTGGCGGTAACACAGTTTTTCTCCTGGTTTGCATTGTTTCTGATGTGGGTGTACACCACTAACGGGATCGCACAATCTATCTGGGGCACCACCGATCCAAAGTCAAAAGATTTTAATGAGGCGGGTAACTGGACCGGGGTAATATTTGCCGCATACAGTGTTTTTGCTGCGTTGTTTTCTTTAGTAATTACTCCGCTGGCAAATAAATACGGTCGTAAAAATATTTATATGCTATCACTATTATGTGGAGGACTTGGGTTATTGTCAATGATGTTCATTAAAGATAAAAACCTGTTGTTTGTTCCAATGATTGGAGTAGGTATAGCCTGGGCCGCAATATTGGCTTTGCCTTATGCTATTTTATCTTCCTCATTGCCTCCAAAACAAACGGGCGTGTACATGGGGATCTTTAATGCTACTATTACCATTCCGCAGATAGCGGCCGGTTTATTAGGTGGTGTTTTGTTAAGTGCCTTTGGCGGAAATGCAATCAGCATGATCACGCTTGCAGGGGTATCTATGTTGATTGCAGGTATTTGCGCCAAGCTGGTTATTAAATCGTAAGTTTCAAATTTTATTATGAAAAAGAGTATCGTAAGTGTAGGGTTTTGCCTGTTTTTTTCTGTGTTTTTAATGGCTCAACAGAACGATTACAAATGTTATCCAACCAATTGGTGGACGGCGATGAAGTGGAACAAAGTGCAGGTAATGATTCATGGAGATGCGATTGCAAATGCAGGTGGCGGATTCAGCATCAATTATCCTGGTGTAAAACTGGAAAAGGTTAATAAAGTAGAAAACCCCAACTATGTGTTTCTTGATCTGGTGATTGCTCCAACAACTAAGCCGGGCGTACTAAAAATTAAGGTTAATAAATTGAATGATCCTTTCACCATCAATTTTGAAATTAAGGCCCGACGGAAAGGCAGGGGAGCAGCGTTTGCACAAGGTGTAACTGCAAAGGATTTTATATACCTTGTTCTTCCGGATAGGTTTAGCAATGGAGATCTTTCCAATGATCGCATACCCGGAATGCGTGACCAAACGCTCAACCGGGACAGCGTTTTTCACCGTCACGGCGGAGATATACAGGGCATTACCAATCATTTGGAATACCTGCAAAATTTAGGTGTTACCACCTTGTGGCTGAATCCGGTAATTGAAAACGACCGTGTTGATAGAACCGAACATGGTTATGCATTCACCGATCATTATACAATAGACCGCAGACTAGGTGGCGAAAAGGCTTATCAGCAACTGATTGATGCGGCCCATCAAAAAGGATTAAAAATCATTCAGGATGCAGTGTACAATCATGTGGATGAAAAGCATATTACGGTGTTGGATTTGCCTATGAAAGACTGGCTGCATAACTGGCCTGCCTTCACGAATACTACCTACAAAGACCAGGTGGCATTTGATCCCTATGCAAGCAAGACCGATCAAAAGAAATTGGTGGACGGATGGTTTACCCCTCAGATGCCCGACCTAAACCAAAACAATTCTTTTGTAGCCAACTACCTGTTGCAACATGCGTTGTGGACAGTAGAAGAATTTGGCATCGATGGCTGGCGGGTGGATACTTATGCTTACAATGATTTGCCCTTCATGAACAAATGCAACAAGGCGCTTACTGATGAATATTCGAATATTACCATTTTTGGCGAAACCTGGTATCATGGTGTACCCAATCAAAGTTATTTTGTAGACAATAACCTCCAACTTCCATTTAAAAGTAACCTGCAGGGTGCTACCGATTTTCAAACCCTTTGGGGCATACAGGATGCAATGACCAGGGATTTTGGCTGGACGGATGGTGTCAATAAATTGTACACCACGCTGGCCCAGGATTTTTTGTATAAAGATCCCACAAGGAATGTATTGTTTTTAGACAATCATGATGTAGCAAGATTTTACTCGGTAGTTGGAGAAGATATGAACAAGTATCAATCATCGCTGAGTTGGTTGTTTACCTGCAGGGGAATACCGCAGATTTATTATGGCGATGAATTGGCTACTACGGGATTTACCAGTCCCAATGATGGCTATGTGCGGCTTGATTTTCCAGGAGGTTTCCCCGGCGATCAGATCAATAAATTTGAACCGGCTGGCAGAACAGGGAAAGACCGGGAGATATGGAATCATATCAATGCCCTGGCGAGTTTCAGGAAAAAATCATCCGCATTAACAACCGGTAAAATGATGCAGTTTGTTCCGGTGGATGGTGTATATGTTTATTTCAGGTATGATGCCAAACAAACAGTAATGGTGGTGATGAATACTTCCAAAACCGACAAGACGATCTCATTTGATAAATACGCAGAACGAACCAGTGGATTTACAAAATATACCGATGTGATTACGAAGGAAAAAAACGCAATGAAAGATTTTACATTGGGTTCCTATAAAACAGTTGTACTGGAGTTGGAGTAGTAAGTAATTGTTTCATAATGCTCAAAAAGACTAAGGTTAAAATAAAAAAACGGGTTCATAATTTGAACCCGTCTTTTATGACATTACGTTTTTCCTTTTAATTTTATTTTGTTATTGCGTATTTGCAACTAGTGAGGCTTTTTATAAAAAAATATTCCATAAAAAAAGATTTTTCCTTCTTTTATTTTCTTCCTCATCATCACCCCACGAAAACCATTCCTTTGTTTTTTCAGTTATCAATAATTGTAAACTTGCATAGGTGTAAGTCTTTTTAGCTGCAACAGGTTTTAAAGCCGATTCTTGTACGTTATTAAGCGTGACTTTAGTTGCAATATATGAAGTGTATAATCTGGGTATCGTAAGGCCTAAGATCATTCCCGGCAGACCACCAACAGTACAAGGTCCACCAGGTATTGTAATTTCGTCTGTATAAAAAGCAAAAACATATACACTGTCCATAATTTTCCCAACCGCTTTTCTGCAATTAAAACCGGCTATTAGCCTGCTCTCATTTGTTAATTTCCATTGGATCGCTTTTATACTATCCACGATAATAAAATCGGTGCCTTCCACCTGCTTTTTCATGTTTAACTGGTCTGTGTTAAAATCAAAGTACCATTGATTTTCCTCGTCACCTTCTTTAAACCAGGTAGGTATTTTTGTTTTAGCATCCCAACGGTCAAATTTATAAACGCTTTTATTATTGGCAAACGTATAATTGTAATAGGCAGTTTTAAATTCTGACATGTTATCTTTCAACATATCCGCCCAGCTATTATTACTCAAGGTTTTTTTGATACTGGTTTTTACTTCGAATTCTATCACCGCCTTATTGATAAATTGCTGTGCATTGATTTTTGCAAAAGGCGAGAAGCATACTATTAAAAGGACTATAAGTTTCATCTTGATATTTTTAGTGTTTAATTATTTTTTTACTTCTCCTGAATTGTTTTTAAAGTTCCAGGTAAATCCAATCATGCCATATCTTTTAAGCCGGTCGTTTCTTTCCTCAGTTAAAGTATTATCAAAGAAATTTCTTTCAATCCCTATATTTTGGTTCAGTATGTCTCTTACCATGATGTAAGCCGTAAACTCATCCTTTTTAAAAGTATGCTGAAGTCTGGCATTCCATATCTGGTTGGTCAGGTTATCCTGGAAATCTACTGTTTTTTGCCTTATAAAAAAGTTATAGTCTGTAGAGATTGACCATGTCTTTTTATAATACACTGTAGCATCAACCCGAATATTATTGGTATTGAATTGTCTGATGGTCGTGTTTTGAGAGTTTGAATTCCTGTTGAAATTGAAATCATTACTAAACGAAACATCGTACTTTTTGTCCTTCGATTTTGACAATGATAACGAAATTCCGCTATTTAAAGTCTTAGAAATATTTTCAAGATTATTGATAATTGAAACATATCTATTGTATCCAATATTTGGGTTTAGGCCAACCCGTACATTTAATTTTTTCAGTTTATACCCAACGCCGCCATTAAAGTTTGCCGATACATTGCCATCTGTATTTACCGGTTGTATGGTTGTTTTGCCACTATTTAAATTGGTTGACCTGCTGTTGGAAATTGCGTTGTTAACGGTTCTGATATTGAATGATTGGTAGGTATATAAATCTTTCAAAAAATTATAACTGTTATGCGAAAGTCTGAAACTATTGGTGAATGACGGTTGTAGGTTTGGGTTTCCAATATATTGATTGAAAAAATCATCGTTGTTCCTCAAAGGTTGCAACTGATCTATGGTTGGTTGACTTGTGTTACCATTATAATTAAAGCGCAGGTCGTGATTGGCTCTATAGCTATAAGTAAAACTGGCTGTTGGAAAAAAGTTGGTAAAATTTCTAAGATAATTTTTGTTGTAAGACTTATCCAGCAAATCAAAATGAGTAAAGCCGAAGGCACTTCCAAAATTGTATTTTATTTTTTTTGTGCTGTAACTGATTTTTAGACCGGGTCTGTTGATCGATATAATCTGCTTAAACTTATTGGATAATGAATCTACCACCACGTCGTATTTACCGGTAAAATTCGAATAACTATAAGTAAGTTGATCGTTGAAACCATTGTTTGTGGTAAACTGATGTGATAGTTCCAGCGAATAGTTTTTATTAAGTGGCTCGGTATATATTATGGTGGTAGAAATTTTTTGGGTGGATCTATCAGATTGTCTAAACTGATTTAACTTTTGCAGGGTAGAGGGAGTGCCATCAAAATAACTTTGGTTGTCAGAGTTTAGGTAATTCTCTCCGGTATTATTTAATAAACTCCAGTCTGCACTAATAGAAAACGTCCGGCGTGCCTTTTTAAATCTATGCTTGAATAGTAAAGTGCTACTATAGGATTGTTTGTCTGCAATTACTCTCAAAGATCTGTTAGCAAAGTTTTTTAGCGTGCCCGTTTCCCCGGTTGTAGTAGAATTGGTTTGGTCGCCACTTTCAGTGTGATAGAAGTTTGCCCTTGCTGTAAGTTTTAAAGTATTGTTCGAATCCAGTTTTATATCAAAACTGGCATTTGTTTTAAAATTCCACCTGTTTACATTGGTGGTCGTAAAAGAATTTTCATTTAACACCGAATCCTTAAACTGAGTTTGGGTAAACCTGGATCTCCTGTTGTCATAAATCTGGCTATTGTACTTCGGCGATATATTAAATGTTTGTTTATCATTCCATTTATTGCTGTATTGCAAACCGGCATTTGTGTTTTTGATAAATCCATTCTGTGTATTCACTTCCGGTTCATCATCGGAGCCTCCGCCCCGCCACATAAAATTCATATTTCCATCATCGTCCATGTTCATACTAAAGTTGTCATTTTCGCCGCCATATTTTTCACTATCCTGCCAGTTGAGACCATCCTGTCCGGTATTGCCATTTAATACAAAGCCGGTAAACTTTCTTTTTCCTTTAAATGAGCTAAGTAAAATATTGGTGTTATACCGGTCGTCTATAGCTTTCAGCGGTCCGCCTGCGGCATCAATTTTTCCAAAATAACCGTGCTTTCGATCATCTTTCAATTTCAGGTTGATCGTCTTTTTTGTCTGTCCGTCATCTATACCGGTAAACTCTGCCTGGTCGCTTTTTTTATCAAATACCTGCACTTCTTTAACAGCATCGGCACGCAGATTTTTAACAGCCATTCCGGGGTCGTCGCCAAAAAATTCTTCTCCATCTACCAATACCTTTTCTACAGTTTCTCCCATGGCTTTTATTTTGCCATCTTTATCAACCTGTATACCAGGTAATTTTTTTAGCAATTCTTCCACGTTAGCATTCGCACTCACATTAAAACTGTCCGCATTATAAAAAGTAGTGTCACCTCTTATTTTCATAGCACTGCCGCTTTTTACAATTATTTCCTGCAGAAGTTTGCTTTTTGATGTCAATGAAATCCCATTTATCTTATTGCCTTCAGCATTCACTGTAATATCGTCTACAAAATCAGCGAAGTAAGGATGTGTAACCAATAAAATATATTTCCCAGGTTTGGCATTGGCTATTTCAAAAACGCCATTTTTATCGGTTCGTGTAAACTTATATAAAATTGAATCTCCTGTAGTAAGTAACGCTACAACAGCACTGCCAATATCTTTTTTAGCTGCGGTGTCAGAAATTTTACCGGTAATTGTTTGTGCAGAAGAAACCAGAAACGAAAATTGCAGTATAATAATAAGGCTGGACAGTTTTCTTAGTAGCATGTTTAGGGTTTTGGTAATTGGGTTAGTTGTTTGGATAGTTAAATGTCAAATGAATATTTATTAAAAAATAATATCCTTTCATAATTTTAAGTTAAACAAATATTGATCTTCTTTATCTGACTACCTAACCATTTTACACCAGCGGCAGCTAATAGCAACTCACCGGCAGAGCCATTTAATTTATGTCAACAGGATCTTATATGAGTGAAAATGTAAATGGGCGATTTGAAACAGTTAGCTAATTTGTTTCCGTGCCCTAAGATGCAGCATTCGTAAAATTCCATATTACGGTTTTGGATATCCAAACTTTATTACATCGTTGATTGAAAGTCTGGCAGATATTTTTCTAGGGATTTTAAAATCGGCCTATTCAAGTACTCTGTTTACTAATTTCTGTGAAGGAGATTTTTTTTAATTCATTTCGTTGCTATTAAATTTCTAGTCCGGGAGCTGGAAAAGTCCACGGCATTAACCAATATTTTAACCAAAAGAAAAAGTTGGATAACCGGCAAAAAACGAAATTGTTTCTGTAGATATGGATTATGACCAAATACCATCACTTGATTTTGTGGATAATTATACCAGCAGCAAGTAATAAAACAGCCTGTTTAATCGTTCAATTAAAAGTTAGTCCGGTAAACTGGAATAATTTTTGAAACAATCCTACTATGAAAAATACAATCCTTCTCATCCTTGGCATCATTGCCGCAAATTCAGTTTTTTCCCAAAATGCAGATAGTGCTAATTTCTACTTTCAAAAAGCAATGGAAGAGAAGAAGGAGGCACATTTTATGGTGGCATCCAAATACTTTGACAATGCCATCCAGTTCAATGCTCAAATGACAGAAGCTTATTTGCAAAAAGGATATACCAACCTGGCGATGCGGAAAACAGACGTGGCCAAAGGGCTTTTTACAAAAGTTTACGAGATGGATCCTGCAAATCAGGATGCTATTAAGGAGTTGATGACGCTTTGTTTTGACTACCGCCAGTTTAAAAAGGCGATTGAATTCGCTTCAAAATGTACCAGTTGCGAAAATGCCGATAGAATCCTGGCTTTAAGTAATTACCACCTCGAAGATTATGGTGCAGCTATCAAGGGATTAACCAATGTGTTAGCCAAAAACCCAAATGATGCGGAAGCGTCTTACACAATGGGAAGAAGTTACCTGGACATGGAACAGTATAAAGCAGCGGTGCCTTGGTATAACAAAGCTGTTCAACTGGATGTTACCAAAAATTTGTGGGCATATGAATTGGCGCTTTTATACTATAACCTGAACGACTTCAGGAATGCCGCGGTATTTTTTACAAAAGCTGCCGCCGCCGGATATCCCGAAGGCAATGATTTTAACGAAAACCTCGGATATGCCTGGTTGTTTAGTGGCGAATTCGAAAAAGGCGAAAAACTGTTATTGGGTGTTTTGGCCAGAAAGCCCGGCAACATGGATATTTTAAGAGATATGGCGGAAGCTTTTTATTCTCAAAAAATGTATGACAAGTCGCTGGAGTATTGTCAAAAACTGATGGAGGTAGATATGAAGGATGCCAGGGCTTTGTACCAGGCGGGCTTATGTTTTCAAAAGAAAGGACAAAAAGACAAGGGGCAGGGCATGTGTGATAAGGCAATTGAAATTGATCCTTCTCTTGCCAGCATGCGGCAAAAAAGCATGACCATGGGTTTATAAAATGATGTAAAAATAAAGGGTGAAAGATCCCGTAGAAATGATTCTCATTTTTACGGGATCTTTTCGTTTTAATGATACATTTTTGCAAATGCTTTTTCACCAGCCAAAATGGATACCCCTAAATTGTTTTCTTTCGGCGGCAATGGGCAATTGAAGCCGGTAGCATAAGCACAGTAAGGGTTGTAAGCTTTATTGAAGTCGATTGCTAAAGAGTTGTTGTGTATGTCACCTATAATAAAATCAAGGTAACGGCCACTGCCATAGGATGCATCACCCGTTGTAACATCGGTAAAAGGAATCAACAAATAGTCTTTGTATTTTTCTTTTGTCATCAGGTCTTTTGATTGATAAATGGTTAGGTGCAACAACGAATCCCGAAGCATAAAACTTAGTTTTCCGTATTTGTAATAATGCCTGGTAACTGCACTTGATGTTTTCATTGTAAAGCCAATGCTGTCATTGATTCTTTCAAAAGAAGCGTTGACACGATACAGACTGTCGACTTCGAAAAAACGGAAATAGTTTTTGTCTTTTCCAGTCACCACTTCATGATTGGAAACATAAGTTGCTTGAGATTTTTTTAATTGCGCTGAGTAGCTTGCCTGTCCATAGTTTGTTCCGGCTAAAATTGAAATGGCAAAAATTGTGATTAGGAAACTTTTCATGCTTGTAAAAATAGGGAAAGTCATTCTTCTTTCATTTACACTTGCTAAACTTTAAATAGTCATTTTGAATTGGCCATACATTTCAAAGCTTATAGAATCGTGCAGCTATGATAGGGTGCCGTCGTGAAGAAAGGCAGGAACACTAAGCGATCATCTTAAATACAAAATTGAGAATGGTGGATGATTATTTATTAATCAAATTTTTGTGTGAGATATTGCTCTTTTAAAACTCATTTTTAACGTTGTTCTGACAAAAAAAATACGGCTTTCTTAGCAGGCTGTTTTATGCATACAATAATTTTCGGTGGGGTGCATACAATTCAATTTTGGCCTTTAGTTCTGCCGGTCTGAAAGGCTTTAGTACGTAACCATTGAAGCCTGCCTGGCTAAGGATAGTATCCATATTTTCCAGCAATGAAGCTGTGAAGGCGAGTATGGGTGTAGATGTATCAGTTTGCCTGATTATTTTGATAGCAGTATAGCCATCCATCTCCGGCATCTCAAGGTCCATCAGTATTATATCAAAGCGGTGATATTTTAGTATCTCCAGTGCATGAATGCCGTTGCCGGCTTCCTTTACCTGTACTTCCCATTTCTTTAAAAAACTTTTCAAAATGGTGGCGTTAATTTCATTGTCTTCTACCACCAATATTTTGATACCCCTTATGTCGGCATTGTCTTCTGCAGACGGAATGTCAAATAATGGAACGGCTGGTTTCGCCGTTTCAAAAGGGATCGTGAAATAAAAGCGGGAACCTTTTTCCAATTCACTTTCTACTTCCAGTTTTCCACCAAAAATGGCTACCAGTTTTTCACTAATGGTAAGACCAAGTCCGGTGCCACCAAACCTTCTGCTCAATTCAGCAGCATGCACCTGCGCAAAACCCTGAAAAATTTCCAACTGCTTTTCTTTGGGTATGCCAATGCCGGTATCCCTTATTTCAAATTGAATGGTAACGTTCTTTTCTGTTATTGAATTTATTTTTACGGCCAATGTTACGTTGCCAGCAAGTGTAAACTTCAATGCGTTAGACAACAGATTGGTTATAACCTGGCTTAGCTTTGTTTCATCGCTTAAAATATATACGGCTTCAAGCTCCGGACTTTGCTCAACAATCAGCCGGATGTTTTTATTTTTAAACTGGCTTTCAAAAGATGCGGTTAAATTATCAATGCATTTGGTGATGCTAAAGGATTGTTTATTGAGCTCCAGTTTGCCTGCATCTATTTTGCTGAAATCAAGTATATCATTGATGATGCCCAGCATGTGTTCAGATGAATAGAGCAATACATCAATATGTTTTTGAATGGATTCCGGCAGATTGGATTCGGTTTTTAAAAGATTGGAAGTACCAATGATCCCATTGAGTGGAGTGCGTAATTCATGACTCATGCTACTTAAAAACCTGGCCTTTGCCCTACCTGCCTTTTCTACGCTTTCTTTATATTCTTTTAGTTTTTCGTCGGATGCTTTGATGGCACTGATATCCCGTATACTTAAAACCTGGTATTTGTTTTCTTCCTTTTGATAAACAACGCTTTTTACATAACTGTAAAATTTTTCCTTCTCCTGGGTGATAAATGTTGCCTCGCCATGCCAGTTATCTGGTATCATATCCATCATTAATTCTTTGTTGGCGCTGTCTTCTGCCAGGTAGCGCATCAGTACCTGGGTCATAAATAATTTTTTAAGGTCTGCTCCGGGTGGCAACGCAAACAGTCTGGATAATCGTTGGTTATAATCTGTCACTTCCCTTGTTTCCTGATTGAAAACAATGTATCCATCTAAAGAATTTTGAAATACCGCCTCACTGTAAGCGGATAATCCTGATACACTTTGAACAGCAGTTTTTTCTGTAAAAAGGTTTTTTGAGAGAAGTACGGCTAAAACTACTGCGGCAAAAAATCGATAGACCGGCAAATAGTTTGTAGCTGGTAGAATATTTTGATTTGGTAACAGAAAATGGACAGCACCAACTGCAAACGTAAAAATCAGCGATACCGCAGTGAAATTTCTAAACCTCTTTTCGTCATTGATGTAAATGGTATTAACAAGGTAAATCACCGCAGCCGGAAAAAAATATAAAAAGCTGCCGTTACTAAATCCGTTGATTATAATCATCGCCAAAATTATCCCAATGGTTAGGATGAATACAATTGATGAATTTATAAACTGTTTTTTATGTTTAGCGGTCCAAACGGCAAATATTTGTAGCAGGAAAATAGCTGCAACCAGCACCGCATCTGCCGGCAACCGGGTGTAAATCGATAGGGCAATGTCACCAACGGCAAACGCAATCAATGGTGCCATCGATGCAGCATTTGACTTTGCAGTCTGGTGAGTTAATTGCGTTGTAGGTTTCATTTGGATATAGCCTGATCCATTTTTCCTTCGGAAAGGTGGATTATAGTCTATAAGAACGAATGAATGGTTTTTTTATTGAGGAGGTTTAAAAATAAGTGACTGGCAAAACATAAACGAATGCAGCTTGCTGATATTGGCAGATCCTGCTGCATACCAAAATTCCTATATACCTGATAAGACAATGCAAAAAGTATGGCCTCGTTTTCTGAAGCAGATATATAAAGTGATCTCTTTAATTCATCATTAAAACATTTACACTTCTTTGTAAAATATTAAAAGCAATTTCAGCCATCAGGTTTTCTTTATCAAGGGTAGGGTTTACCTCCGTAATTTCAAAACAACAGATTTTGCGGCTTTGCATAAATTTACTGATCAGGTCTTCTGCTTCTCTTTCTTTTAGTCCGTTACCAACGGGTGTGCCCGTGCCTCTGGAAATAGAGGAGTCCAGGCTATCTACATCAAAGCTTACATAAATATCGGTGCAGTCGCTCAGGTAGCGCAGTACTTTTCTGCTTACGCTTTCCGAACCATTGCGTCTTACTTCATTGGTGGTAATTACTTTAATACCATATTTATCTATCAGCGCTTTTTCTTCTATCTCAAAATCACGAAGCGAAATAAAAACGATGTCTTCCGGTAAAATTTTGGGGTATATTTTACCAATATTTTTTAACTGTTCCCATATTTTATGGGTTTTTTCATCCAGCTCATGGGCTTTGCATTCTATATTATCTTCGCCGATTGCAGCGGCCAGCGGCATGCCATGCATATTGCCGGTAGGGGTGGTGTAGGGGGTATGTAAATCCGCATGGGCATCAATCCAGATGCAGCCTAATTTACTTTTAGGCTTAGCTATTTTAATACCTGCAATGGTTCCGCCAGCAGTGCTATGGTCGCCACTTAACACCACCGGAAAGAAATTGCCTTTAATGGTATCGGACACAGCCTTACTTACTTTTTCGTATAAATTATACACTCCATGTATGCGTTTACCGTACGGCGACTGAATGGGTTCGAACAATAAGTTATTTTCCACCTCAATTTTTTCTGAAGGAAAATGAACAAAAAAGTTACTCATGAAGTCGAG
>Ga0209181_10004318_pt1 | contig 21250 bp, 15 predicted proteins | sample MAT05_FD_187208 | JGI IMG/M metagenome (GOLD analysis project Ga0209181, IMG submission 187208) | Freshwater microbial communities from Lake Fryxell liftoff mats and glacier meltwater in Antarctica - MAT-05 (SPAdes) (version 2) | ecosystem: Environmental > Aquatic > Freshwater > Ice > Liftoff... | reverse complement strand
TTAAATTTACCACGAGATTTTTTGTTTGCTTAAAAATGAATCTATTCCTTTTATACAATCTTCGCTTTTACGCGCATCCGCATTGGTTTCGGCTGCATAATCCAAAGCTTTATCCATAGCCATTCCTGGTAAATTACGCAACATGGTTTTAATATATTTTATGGATGAACCCGATATGGAATTGCACAAACCTTGGGCAAAATCAAAAACTTCTGCATCCATGTCCCCAGACAAAACCAACCGGTTAACCAAACCCATTCCTATAGCTTCTTCTCCATCCACGATTCTGCCGGTCAATAACAAATCTCGCAAATGATTGCCAGAAATGCGGTGTTGTAAATACACCATTACCAAAGCTGGCACAAAACCTATTTTAGATTCTGTATAACCGAATGTAGATTCTGAAGAAGCGAAACAAAAATCACAAATGGTTGCCAATCCGCAACCACCGGCCAAAGCGGGACCTACAACTTCAGAAACAAATATTTTATCTCCATTGTAAATCAAATCGAACAATTGTCTTAAATTTTGGCTATCGGCCAAATTCTCTTCTCTGGTAAAATCTCTAATTTTACTGAGGTAACTTAAATCAGCCCCAGCGCAGAAAACTTGTGAAGAGGATTTTAAAACAACCACTTTTACCTCTGGATTCTGCAAATGAGATTGAATTTCAGTTTTAAGCGCATTTACCATTTCTGGTCCTAAGGCATTGCGTTTTTCAGGATGATTTAGGGTAACATATCCTACCCTGCTTTTTATTTCTGTAATTACCATTGGAATGGTACAAAAATAAAGCAGGCTGCCCAAAGGACAGCCTGCTTTTAAAAATTGTCTATAAAAGACTTTTTACTTTTGAATTTGAATGTTGCGAACAACAACTTTGTCAGCAGAGCTTACACGAACCATGTAAACACCGTTGGAAAGTTCTGCAGCGTTGATAAGAACAAGACCATTGTTATTGGCAGAGATAGTTTTCACTACTGCACCGGTCATGCTCATAATTTCAACGGTTACATTTTTACCAAAAGACTCAGTAAGAGCAATGTTAAAGCTGCCGCTGGTTGGGTTTGGATATAAAGCCATTCCACTTTCAGCCAAATCTTTAACTGCAAGTCCATCTTGACGAGTCATAGTAACCATTTTGGTTTTAGTGCACTCGCAACCTGTTGCTTTCACTTTTGCACGCATGGTAACCTCATAGCTACCATTTTGTTGGAAGTTGTACAATGCATTTGGGCCTGTAACCGTTCCATTTCCTTTAACTACCCAAGTATAGGTAACTGCTGGATCTTGAACCAAATTAGCACCACTTGCATCTAAAGAATTAAATTTAACACCGTAGTAACCGTTTGCATAATCTGTGAAATAGTTAAAGTCGCAAGTTTTTGGTCCTTCATTTACAGTTACAGATTTGATTAAACTGTCTTTGCAACCGCCTGCGATAGTCGCATAAAGGGTTACGAAGTAAGTAGTTGTTGCAGTCACATTGGTATAAGCATGAAGAGGATCGCTGTTAGTACTGTTGGTGCCATCTCCAAAATTCCAAGAATAAGAGATATCACCTTGAGCCCAAGTGGTATTGTTTTCAAAAACGACTGGCAAACCGCTACAAACATTATTAGCAGCAAATTTAGCTGTAGGTTGAACACCCACACTTACATCTTTCATGGCACTAGAAGAACAACCATTGTTTAGGGTAACTGTAAATTTAACAGTTTTAGGTCCTAGGTTGGTCCAAGGGTGAGTTGGAGATTCAACAGGACTAATAGGTGTACCATCGCCAAAATCCCAAGCATAATTTGGCACTGTTCCAGAAACTGGAAGTGTTTCGTTTGTGAAATTAGTTGGGGTAATAGAACAAGCTGCACCTGCGAAGAATGCTGCTTTAGGGCTTTCTTTTACTTTCACAGTTTTGATCAAAGAATCTTTGCAACCAAATTCTGAAGTTGCAACCAATTTTACAGATTTATCACCAGGGCTTGTGAACATGTGTGAAGGCTCTTCTTCTGTAGAAACATTGCCATCGTTGAAATTCCAGAAACTACCTACCAAACCATTTTTAATGGTGGACAGATCGTCGAACATAAACATGTCATTGTCGCAATTGCCACTTACCAATTTCCAATCTGGAAATGGCTTGTCGAATTCATATACACGTTGTGTATTGGAAGAGGAACAACCATTTAAGCTAGCAGTAAGTGTAGCTAGGTATGAACCTGGCGCATATACGTGAGAAGCGTTGGTAGTTGTAACATTTGCGGTAGCATCTCCAAAACTCCAAACGTAAGCAGAAGCTGGAGTAGTTTGGTTGGTGAAAGTTACTGCTTTGGTTTCGCAAGCGTTCACTTTTGAAAATTTAACGGTAGGTATGCTGTTTACAACTACAGTAGCGCTATCCCAGAATACAAAACCATAAGGAAGTGTAGAAGCTCTCATTTTTACTTTGTAAGTTCCAGCACTTGGGAATTGAAATACAGGATCAGGAGCATCGGTTTGATCAAGTGGGTTACCAGTACCAAAATCCCATAAGAAAGCAATGCTTCCGCTTTGAACTTTAGAAAGTTGGGTAAACCCTACAGCGTCACCGTTACAAATTTTGGCAGGAAGGCTAAATTTTGCGATGATAGAAGGATAAACCAAAACATTGCGGTAGATTAAAGTATCGCAACCGTTGGTTAGGTCGCTGATTTTTACAGCTACACGAATCATGGTATCTTCTAGCAAAGCAGTTTTTGGTTTGAATTGAACCAACAAATCTGTAGAACCTGATGGATTGGTTTGAATTACTTCACCGTCCGCAAAAGGTACGCTTCTGTTTTTGCTGGTAATTGCATAAGAAGATGCTGTCCATTTGGTACCGTATTCGGCATTGGTATAAGTGTTAACGCCTTTAGGAGAATTATAAGAATAGTAAACAGACTCGCCTACGATGGTTACATCATTGGCTTTTCCATATTGGTACAACGCTTTGGTGGTTTGGGTACCGAAAGTCAATTTTTGTCCACCTGGGGCTGGTTTGATAAATGTGGTGAAAACCGAAGAATCGTTGGTTCTGTTGTCATCAGGTATGTCAATATAAAAACGAATTTTATTGGTACCCAAGGTATTCAAAGTCACAGAAGGGAATTTCACTTGTGCGGTATCATTGAAAACGAGTGTCTTTTTATTCACAGCAACGGTACTCACTTTGATACCATTCACACTCATAGAAACGTTAAAGCTGGTTTTTGAAGAATAATCCCAAGCAGTGTCATAAGAGTAAAGGTTTTTAACAACTACAGTTGCTACACCTGTGGTTGCTCCTTGACAAGCATTTGCACCTATGGTGAATGTGTTGCTCACTTGTTGAACGTCCATAAAAGATTCAACCGCACCGCGGTCTGATTTAATTGGGTTTCTAGCAGCGCCTGCATAGTCTGTTGGTACACCAGCGTTGGTAGGCACATTGTTTTGGTCAACCCAATTGTCTGAACGGAAATCACCACCGGAAGCATTGCGGAATTTTGGATTCTGGTACCTTTCACCCGAACCTACATAACCACTGGTTGCCCAAGTGCTGAAATCGTTACCACCGCCGACCATGCAAGACCAATATTGGTAACCGGGAGTACCTTGTAACCAAATGGTGTTGTTATTTACGTCAAGAGGTGTGGTAGTTGAACCATAAAGGTAATGGTAATAACCGTAAGTGCCAGAACCTACTGTGTTGAAAATATTTCCGTTAATAGTTAGATCGCCATAATTTCCACCATACAAACAATAGTAGTAGTGGTAAAAATATCCACCACCTTGGCTAGTAAAGTTAAATGTATTTTGGCGAATTTGTAGTTTATAGCTGGTGCTAGGCTGGTAAAATTGAAGGGTATAAGTTCCATATGCACCGCCTAAATCGTCAACAAGATTAGAAGCAAACATTACATCCGTAGCGTAATACAAGTAAGCACCATACACATAACCTGCAGTGGTTACTTGGCGCAGTTTGCGAACAAGATTGCGCTGAACATCCCATTTAGAATTGTAGGTATAAAGCCCATACATATTGTGGTACGCAGAAGTTGAGGTAGACTGGTTGTTATCAACTTGGTTGTCATTCATAGTATTTGTTCCAGAGTTACTGAAACTATAAATGCCATAAAAGCCAGCAAAAGGCAAACAGTTTTTTACAACGTTCTTGGTAATATTAATGTCATTGCTATAAGGACTATAAATTCCGAACATATTGCCAGTACCATTGCATTCCATCGAAGTGATTGTGTTTGAAGCAAAAGAACCATTTTGAAGATACGTAGTATAAATACCTTCAGAAACAGTAGATCCTTTGATCAAATTAATGGTATTGCCTGATATTGAAAATTTATTTGTCGTTGTTCCATATATATAACTTGCATTCATAGCGAAAGTAGTAGCATTGGATGCTGCCGGTGTTGCATTTTTATAAGGCAAATCATGAATGTTGTTTTTATCCAAAACAACAGAACGATTTGTTGCATAAGTATACCAGCTATAAATACCATAAGAGGTTGCGCTTGGATTGGTAGCTGTATTGTTGGCACGGCTAATATCATTGTTGGTCATTTGCGTACCATTGGTATAATAGGTGTTAATACCAGCGTAAAAAAAGTTTTGAATGGTGTTGTTACTGTAAGTATTGTTACTTGGTGTAGAGCTATAAGAAGAACTACTCTGAACCTCAAAAATACCATAAGCTGGACCCGGGCTATTAACATTGGTTGTGCTCATTACACAGCTATTTACTGTGTTGTAATAACCATTGCCTGAAGCAACTTGGCCTGATGTAAAACTTGTTAACAAGTTTGTTCCAGCAATTCCAAAAAATGCTCCACTAGAAGAGATTGAACCTGTAGTTAACGCACTCATTTGGAAATTACAACCGCTAAAAGTGTTGTAATCGGAATTGCCGCTTAAGCGAACACCCCAAATGTTGGTAGCAGTTCCAGAGTTGATAACCGTTAATTTATTAACGGTGAAATAATCACCTCCTGTAAAACTCATAACTTCTGGAAGACCTGCAGTACCCGCATAAGTTACTGAAAATCCACCGCCATCAATAGTGATGGTGTTGGTAGAAGACATACCTGCAATTTGAGGGAAAGTAATGGTGTTTACCTCTGTCATACTGGCTTTTACAGTAACTGTAGTTGCAGCCGTAACATAATTTCCACTGCCATTAGGAGTAACGGTAGTACCGCCATCCGTTCTGGATAGACCTTGTAGAGAACGCCAAAACGAGTTCCAGTCTTTAAAAACTGAGTTTGACGGTGTGCCCGCTGGATCGATCGAAATCGCCGTTCCAACCTGCGCAGACGCTGTTGTTGCACAAATACCTAGTCCGGTTATGACTAAGAGGCGTGCAAGTTTTTTGGTTTGTAATAGTAATTTACTTTTCATATGGTATGGTTTATACAAGGGTCAAATATCGAAACATTGTGGGCAGAAAAAAAAACATTTGCAAAAAAAAAATTAGAAATGTCATATTCGGGTCAGGGGAATGTCATACACGCAGCTTATTAGGCAAAGGTTACGCGGGTATTAAACCCTTGGGAAATTGGATATTTTATTCAGAACATGCAACTTAGAGTGCGGAAAGCATATTGTAAATTACCTTAATTTTAAAATGTCATACTTTTGTCATATTGCAATTTCACTGAAACTACTTTCACTTCACAAGCTGTGTAAAATATAAATTTCAGTCAATCACGGATAGAATTGGGAGTAGATAAGCTTGTTTTGGGGGGTATTCTCCAATGGAATTCTATAATAGTTATTGGCAAGCCGCAAGGTGGAGGGTGGTAAACCATTGGCATAGCGTTTTTGGGCAATCCAGGTTGCAATGGTATTTTCATATTTCAATGTTTTTTGCCATTGAATGGCAAATCGGCCTGGCTGATGAGAAGTTTCAAAAATGGATAATGGCGCAATAGATTTCCCAAAATTGAATGTCGTGTCCTTGTTTATGTTACCTACAAAGTTCCATTTTACGCTTTGAATTCTGTATTTTAGTAAGTAGGACTTGATAAAATTGTGCATTTGTTTTGCTTTCCATGGTTGCATAGCCAAAGTATAAACATCGGCTTGGTTTTTAAATTTATTTAAAACCAGCACGTTTCCTCGTATTTCTGCGAAAACAATTTCGGATTTGTTCTGCAAATGTTGGTTGTAACAAACATCGCCTCCCCCGAACAAAACTGCAAAGCAGCCGGCGAGCAAGAAGCTATTTTTAACCCTATACACAACAGCCAAGCAAAGACAAACAACCATTGCCAACAGGAGCAGCACTTCAAATTCAGCTAACTGCAATCCACTAAGAGATGCCCCTGTTAAATCAGAAAAAAAATGAACAGTTGAAAGCAAAAAGAGAGTAGTCCATTTTACCGCCCAAACAAATGCAACAGAAACAATGGGGATGGTTGTAAATAGGAGGGAAACCAAGGTAAGGAGAATTAAAAAGGTAGAAAGGGGAACGATGATCATATTTGCAAACAAGAACCAGGTGGGAAAAACCCCAAAAAAGTACAATGAAATAGGGAAAGTGGCCAGGGTAGCAGCAAGGCTAATGAGTGCGCTTTGGTAGAAAAACTGGGCAACGGCGGTTGGCGGCATCCATAAACTAGAAAGTTTAGGGTAAATAACCACGATACCAATGACGGCTAAATAGGAGAGCTGAAAGCCCACATCTATCAATTGCAAGGGGTCGACTAACAACTGTAGAAAGGCGGCAGCAAAAAGGGAATTAAGAATATTCCCTTCTTTTTTAAAAAGGCTACGCCCCAACTCTACAATGCTGAACATTAACGCAGCGCGAATGACAGAAGCGCTTAACCCAGTTAGCACCGCAAAAGCCCATAAAACCAGGAGGATGACAAAACCGCGCCAAAAGGGATTTTGCAACGCAACGCGCTTACCAGTAAACATAAAAAGCAAGACGAGGTAAAGCAAACCCACGTGCATGCCAGAAACGGCCAAAACATGCAAAGTACCAGAGATGGCAAAGGCATTCAAATCGTTAGGATCCACATCGTCTTTAAAACCAATGAGCAACGATTCTAGCAAGGCTGCGATTCGTTTTGGGTAATGGCGTTGAAAATAGCCTACAACATTGTCTCTGACTGTATAGGAATTTCGAAACAACCAATGGGCAGAGTTGGCTGTAACCATCCATTCTTTGTTTTTAAGAAAAAGTTGATGTTGCATATTGCGATAGCGCATAACGGCTTTAAAATCAAAACCATCAGGGAATGCTGCGGATGGCATAGGAATAACAGCGTTAGGAACAAGAATTTCGTCGCCATATTTTAACGCAGGCCTACCAGCATTGTATTTTTTTGGCCAGTAAATGAGCAATCGACCTGCACACATTAATGCACTGCCATTAGAGTCAACAGTTTTTAAAACGGTTGCCGCACAGCGCCAAGTATTTGGTTTTTCGGATGGTTCTTCATCCAAACGGAGCAGATAAAGTGAACTTTGGATATTTAGCTTGTTGTTGCCAAAAAAGCTCTGTTTGTTACCAGCATTGCTAAAATTACCCAAAACAAATCCAAGAATAATTAAAGCGAGTTGCAGAAAAGCACCTGCCCAAATATTTGATTTTTGCTTTTTTTGAAAATAAAAAGAAAGCAATATCCCTAAAACCGCGACAAAAGCCAACGCAAAGAAATGGTTAGATGCAAAAGTTTGAGTAAAAAGAAAAAGTGCAGCAGCTATGCCTATTGCCAAAGCGCAAGTAATTCGCAAAAACGGAAGGCTGCCTAGTGAATTCATTTTTCTGCAAGAATTGGGAGAATTGGGGTTATTTCAAATGCGTTTTCATACAATTTACACTTTTTACATATTTCAACCAGGGCAGTTCTTCCTAAAATTTATCAAGTTCGGGAAAATTAAAACCATTTCTTAATCATTGACTTCAGATCCGCTGCAGATTCTGCTTTCTTTTTCCAGTTGCGCTGCTCGTATTCACGATCGAAAATAGTGATGGCCGAATCTAGATTATTTGCATTTTCTATCTCGGATAAAAAAGACAAAAAGGAATCTGCATTCCCTGCGAAAAGATTATTTATGTATTCAAACCTGCGGGTAATAGAAATTTTTGTAGAAAGATTCTCAACTTTATTGGATTTTGGGAGCTCTTTTACAGGTTCTATCTGCGGCTCTGTAATTTCGGGCACAGTTATAGGTTCCAAGGGTGGCGGTACATTTATGACGGGTGGTATAACGGGAGCCAAAATTTCGGTAGATGGCAAAACCAATTCTGGGGGATGCTCGATGGTGATTGCTGGGATAATCAACTCTATTTTCTCTGGTAAAACAGATTCTGAGGCATCTTGAGATGCAGACTGGTTCAATTCTAGATCCGACAACAAATACAATTCAGAGCACAGTTGTTTCAATCGCTGCAAAGTATCCACATGGTAGATAAATTTTTCATTTTTTACATCAGGCTGATTTAATATTGCCAATTCATTTAACGCAAGGCGTATTTTATTTGAAACTTCGATTTCCATAAACTCGGCTGCAAAATACAAAAGAGGATTCAAAATGCGAGATTTTACCTTAATATTTGGCTGCATGTTTGCGGGAAAAACCACGCGATTGATTGAGATGTTCAATTACAGCAGCTTCTTGGACGCAGAAAAGTTGTCCATAAAACCTTTAATGGACAACCGTTATCAGGCGGAAAAAATAAATACCCATAGCGGTTTGCAAATCCCTGGCCACCGAATTTCGAAACCGGAAGAAATTTATCCTTTGCTGGGAGAGGCAATAAAAGAGGTGTATATGGATGAGATTCAATTTTTTTCAGAAAATATGATTACAATCATTTCTGAATTAAACTCTCAGGGAATAAAAGTTGTGGCGGCAGGATTGGATAAAGACTATTTAGGCAGAGATTTTGGCATTTTCCCGTTGTTGGTAAAAATGGCTACGGAAAGAATTGAATTAAAGGCAAAGTGTGAAATTTGTGGCAATGTCGCAGCGTATACGCATAGAAAAGTTGATAGCAATGAACTTTTACTGATTGCAGGCAAAGAAATTTACACAGCTCGGTGCCAAACACATTGGTTGGCGGGGTTGGAGATTAGATCATAATAATTACCAAAACCAGGTCTAGTAGCCACCGATAAATATTTGGATTCGAAATCTGTTTTTGAAAAACCAAAACGATCCAGTATAAAGCGGCGGCAGCAGCAAAAGGGAAAATTAGGTTGGCCAAAAAAACCCATCCAATTGCCAAGGCAATCGTTAAAATTACAAATGCATTTATGAGGTGTTTGTAGGCTTTATAAGAATCGCGACTGGAATAGATTGTTTTAAAACCAAAATAACTATCTTTTTCTTTTTCGAAAAACCCGTATAAAAGCAAATTCATAAGACAAACAACAAACGCGGGCAGAGCCAATTTCAACATTAGCATTGGATGTGCATTGACAAGAGGATAAACCAAAGACAAGGAAACAGTTAAAGCTATAATTAATTCTTTAAATCCACGAATAAAAGGAATTACGTTTAGAGCCACAAAAACATAAACAAAAGCGGGCAATAACAGAATCCAAAAATGGCCGAAATCTAAACTGGATGAATTAAATGCCAACAGTGCACCAATGGCGGCTGAGGAAACGACACAAATAAAAACATTGACAAAGTGATGGGACTGAATGATGGCTTTTTTTTGTTCAATTTTCACCAAATCAAACAAATGATCGAGGGTATATACGAGCACGATACCAAAGAACAAAATGAGACCATAAATTGTATTTGCGGGTTCGCCTGGGGCATATTTTTCGACCCAGCGCAACAGAATTACGGCCAGCACTGCAGCCGTAATAAACACGCCTGGAATTTGCTTGTAGGGTTGAAAAACGGGAACGGGGTTGTTATTCTTTAACTGCACTTATTTTTCCAAGACCTGGCACACTACGACGTAATGTTTCTTCCACACCTGCGGTCATCGTCATGTCACTCATAGAGCAACTACTGCAATTTCCGGTAAGCTTAAGAGTCACATCTTTCCCATTTTTTAATTCCAAAAATTCCACATCCCCACCATCAGCTTGCAGATAGGGTCGAATTTGGTCGAGTGCACTTGAAATTTGGCTAATCAATGTGGTGTTCTTATCCATTTTAACTATGCAAAGTTAGTAAATCCCTTTGAATTTAATACACTTATTTGTCGGGCTATTTCTCCAGCAACACGTTGAAAAGGCTCAAACTCTATTGAATTGGTATCAATTTCACCTCGATCAGCTTGCTCCCTTATGGCACTGGTGAGAGGCAATTCCCCCAAAAAAGGAATTTCTTCTTCTAGCGCAAGTTGGTGACCCGCGCCAGAGCCAAAGATATAATATTTTTTATCTGGCATATCTTCTGGAATGAAGTAGGACATGTTTTCTATGACCCCTAAAATTGGTTTTGCGATAGCGGGCATTTTAAACATGGAAATTGCCCTTTGTGCATCACTTTTAGCTACCTGCTGGGGAGTAGTAACAATTACACAGCCAGTAACAGGAACCAATTGAGACAGCGTAAGTTGCACATCTCCCGTGCCAGGTGGTAGGTCTATAATTAAATAATCCAAATCGCCCCAATCTACATCGTTGATAAATTGCTTAAAGGCGCTAGAAATCATAGGGCCACGCCACACTATAGCTTGTCCTGGTTTGCTCATAAAGCCGATGCTTAAAAGTTTAATTCCATGTTTTTCAATGGGAATCATAATCTGTTTTCCATCGCGGGTAATCATTTCGGGAGAATCGTGTATACCAAAAAGAGTAGGAACACTAGGGCCGTAAATATCGGCATCGAGCAATCCCACAGTTGCGCCCATTTTATGCAAAGCCAGCGCCAAAGTTGCGGCTACAGTGCTTTTCCCTACCCCGCCCTTTCCACTGGCAACGGCGATAATATTTTTCACCCCTTTTAAGACCTCTTCTTGGTTGCGTGTGCTGCTCACTCGGCTGGTGGCATTCACTTGCGTTTCAATGTTGGGATCTACCATAACCCGAATAGCAGTTTTACACGCATTCACCATCATGTCCTTCATAGGGCAAGCGGGGGTGGTTAAAACCAAATCAAACGAGATTAATGTATCAGAGATTGTCAATTTCTCCACCATTCCAAGGCTAACAATATCCTTTTGAAAATCAGGATCATCCACGTTGGACAGTGCTTTTAAAACTGCGCTTTTTTCAATCATTTTTTTATTAATTTAACAATGCGATTAAAGAATTTTTTTTCGAATTCCCAGAAGAAAGAAAATTTCCCAAATACCCATCCATAAGCAAGCAATAATAGATTATAAAAGGGAAGTATTAGCCAATAGTATAGAAAAGTGAACCATGCGTGATTTGCCCATTCATAATTGGCCTTTAAATACCTTCTAAAAACCACAACCGAAGTACCTGTAAGTGCAAAAACCACAAGAATTACCCAAACTTGGCTTGTAGATTTCAAACTCCAACGAGTCTTTAGCTTATCTTGCCAATTCACGCCGCAAAAGTAAGCAGAAATGGATGTTAAAAGTTACCGAAGTAAATAAATAACCCCTACTTGTTCTTTAAAGGAAGCATCGCCTGCAGATTGTCTTAACTTTAATTCTTGGCCATTGTTTTTTACAGAAACCTTATAAAAATAGGTTCCATTTCCAAGTTTATCGCCAAATTGATCTGTGCCATCCCAAGCCCAGGAAGTAATATTATTTCCTACGTGTACATCCCCCAAATCTTCTTTGTTTAATTCTTTAACCACACGTCCTTCGGCAGTCATAATTTTAATTTTTATTTCGTCAGGTATATTGGTGCCTGTAAGTGTAAAAACGAAACGCATAGACGAAGTAAATGGATTTGGATAAGGATAAAAATGGGTTACAGATTCTTCTCTAACCACATTAAAAAGAATTTCGTAATCTAGTGCTCCTGAAAGATTTTTACTTGCATCTCTGCTTTGCACTTTTAAAGTATAAGAACCGTTGGACAAATCTGCAGGACGGTATTCAATCCTCGCTTTATTTTCTTTGTTTTGGGCGGCATAAAACCGAGCCTCAGAACCCCATTTCAACATTTCAAAGACATTGCTTTCAGGCCGTTTTAGCAGCAAATCAAAGGTAGACGAATCTTTTTGCAACAAATACTTATTTTCATCTTTGCTTAAAATTTGAATGATAGGATTTGCACTTACAACATCTCCTTGTAAAATATGGCGTCCATCAAAGGTAATATCCAACAGCGGACTCATTAAATCCTTGGTTACGTAAAAATTAATTAAAGCAGAATTGTTTACCAATGTAATTTCTGGTTGTTCAAAAAATTGGTTTATGTTTACTTGCAAAACGTAGGGACCTGCAAGGCCAGTTGTGGGCAACTTAAACGCAAAATAAAATGCACTATCCGGGTTAAGTGCTGTATATTTTCGCTGCCCTTTACTTAGAATATTTCTTGTAGTTTTATGGTAACAAGAATAATCCAAACGGATAGAGTCTCTAAAATTTATAGTACCAATATTTTTAAAAGGCAATTTAATATAAAATGTATCGCCTTCGTACAAAGTATCGTCATGAAACTGATATCCAAATTTCGCATTTGGATAAATACTACCTTCGGGAACGGGATCATGGGTAACTCTCCAGTTTCCCATATTCGGGGATGAATTGTCCTTTTTATCTTCAGAAACCACTTCCAATTGAATGTATTTATATAGGTAAGTATTGATTGTAGATAAATCTTGCGGAGGGGTTTTAACACCAGAATACAACAATGTTGGAAGACCTGATGAAGGGATTCCATAAATATTGTATTTTAGGTCGTCTGCACTATATAAAGTTTTATCTTTTTTATTGGTAAAATAGAATTTATTAAAAGCATTAACCGGACCCATTTTCTCAGAAATCATATTGCCCAATTGGGCATCTCCTACCATATTTCCCTCTAACTGAACATAGGGAAATTGGCGACCAAAGGTCATTGCCTCTTGGGCAACACCAGGCTTCCATCCTTTTTTTCCCAGAGCAACCCACATAGCATCATCGGTTCTGCGAGACACTGTATCGAAAAAAGCACTGCCTATTTTATTTAAAGCGGAAATAACTTCAGGCTTCCATTGGTCGGCTGACGAACGAAGTCTAGTGTATATGGTTACATACATGCTATCAGGCATGGTATTGATAAACTTCACGAAATTGTCTTGCTCCGCAGAACTAGACATATCAAATGCATAATAAAGTTGATAATCGTCGATATGCCCTAAAGATTCCCACGCACGTCCCCAATAACAATCAGGATAAATGATACTGGGGTTTAAGGGGGTGCGAACTAACTTTCTCCCATCCCAAGGCATGCAAACAAGACCCGTTTTACAAACCCCATAATTTAAATCTTGAGAAGAGAACCCCGCTTCTTTAACACCCAAATTACTGGCAGAATTGTAACTACAATCCATATATATTTTTTTCAAAATTTTGCTAAATTGCAAACTTTGAGTAACCGTATCGGCAGTTAAATTTGTAAATGAATTGTTGGACACTTTGTTGTTGTATTGCCAAGCCACATTTTGCATCCAACCAACAGAATGGTCTTTGATATAAGTAAAAGAATACATAACCCATGCACCACCTTCAAGCTGTGCAGAACTTAACCTAGCCCGCCAAAAATACATTTGAGAATCTTTTAATACTGGAAGCTTTACTTTCCATTTTGCAATTACACTAGAAGTAATTGGCGTTTTGTTTTTCTCCAAAGAAATTAATTTTACACTATTGAAATTAGGTGTTGTATCCAATTCAAAATAATAATCATCATTTTGCTTAAACAAATCATTTGCCTCCGCAATAAATTCAACTGAATCTGTGCCAACAATGGCGAATCTGTTGGGAGAAATTAAATTTAACCCATTGGTAGGTAAAACAAATTCTTGTTGGATAAAATTATTTTCATATTTAAATTCTATTGGCTTCTTTTCGGGATTTAAATTGGCGGAAAAAACATTTTTCCCACCTGTGTTTCTATCTTTACTTCTAATCACAAAAAATACGGTATCTGAGTTTCCTTGCAGCAACCATCTTTTTGAATAATTTCTTCGGGTGGTTCCATCAGGATAAACCCTGGACAAATTGACATTAAAAGAATCTATAACACCTTTGCCTTTATTGGTGACAATAACACCCACTCTAAAAGAATCTTGAAGTGCCACAGTATTCGGAGGATCGAGAAAAAGACTCGCTTCTGAAACAGAAAAATCGGGGAGTGAAGGTGCAAAAACAGGCAAAGCGGGATCACCTTGTAACAGCAATTCTTCACAATGAATACGGTTAAGCGTTGCATTGGGTGATTGAAAATTCTTAATGGCTGTTTGCAAAACTTTACCCAAACTTTTATCCCGGATTGAATCAAAATAAGACTGATAAAAAAACTCCATTTGGCTAGCAACAGTATATAACTCGCTGGTTGAAGTTTGACCTAGAAAAGCCACTCCACCTTTGTCTTTAAATTTAATCAACTTTTCTGAAAGCGGAATGTATTGTTTTATATCAATAGGGATGCATGGGTTTCCAACTTGACAACCGTTGAAATAAAATATTGGATACTTGCCAAAATTTAGATAATCCTTGGGATCTCCAATGTCTACGTCGGTAACAGAAGAAGAGCCATGTCCTAGAAATGAAACCAAACCGCAACCCGTATTTAATTCATTCGTAATTGCGGTTCTAAAATTAACATCTACAGCCCCACCAGCAGATTTCGAGTAGGAATGAACAATTCCAGCAAAAGGATTGCGGGTAACAAACCTGCCAATTTTTTCCATTCTATTTTGTATAACTGCAGCTTGCCCAGGGGTAGCACCACCACTTAAATGCAAGACCCGTTTTTGCCATTCATCGTAATTGTTGATTGAATTTACATAAGAGGCTAATTTATCTAAGTATATTAGCAATTCTTCGGGTTTATCAATAGAAAGACGGCCTGTAGGAATAGCGGGTTCATACAATGCGCCCTTAAGACCTGCGGTAAATAAATTATCAGAAACTGGCGTTCCCATTGCCGGGATAAAATTTCTTGAAAGATGCGGTGTTAGCTGGGAAGCTGATGTTCCATGGTTGTAGTACATATCGAAACCACGACCAATTAAAAGTAAAAACTTAGGTTCTTTATTGGCAGGTGCGGTTTCGAGCAAATATTTACACCATTTGCGAATTGCCAATGGATGTTTTAAACCATAACCAAAGGAGTTGTAAAGATCCTCAATTTCATTCACAAAAACATTGTATCGGGTGCCCCAAAATTGTGCATATTGTTTAATCTCCTCCTTTTGACTTATGTTTAAGGCACGGGCAGTGACCATGAGATAAGTTGCGTCGGTAATTTGTTTTGAATAATCGAACATACGAACGCTTCTTGCATCTGCAAAATTCAAGGTTTTTATACGCACCTCATCTTGCATAAACACTTTGCCTTTTTGTGAAATGGCAGGATAAGTAAATTTCACTTTTTTCTGTCCCAGGACAAATGCACCTTCAATTCGAATTCCGTTGGTTTCATCGAATACAACGGGTAAGCTAAAGAATCCATCGCCATATCCATTCCAAACAACATTAAAAGGCACTGAAGATGTATCTTCAGTATAAGCAAGTTGAATGCTGTCATCCAACCTATATTCTTTTGGATAGGCGAGAATGCTGTGCGAATGGGCGCAAGTTGACCCCCCACACCCACCAGTAACCAAAGTGCTATTAAAGGTTAAATACGTAAAATTTGAACCTATATCTGATGGAACCAATGTTCGGTTGATTGTAATTGGATTGGTGCTACTGAATGTAGTATCGTGCAGGTTTCTGCTGGTAAATAAATCTGGGCCTACCATAAATCGAACGCGGTGATTTTTGTTATAGGCACAATTAGAAATGCCGACAATACCAGATTCCAATATGGGCGCAGGCCCAGCCGGTACATAATAGGGTGTAGGAATGGCGACTTTATAATTAATGGCGCTTAAATCTAAGGAACCAAAAAAATATTCTCCACAAAAGCCTTCTCCATTGGAATAACTGCACAAATAAATATCTTTATCCCCAACCAAAACACGCTGACCTGGAGCATAATTCACCATAGGTGCAAATTGCTGCTTGGCTATATAAAATGATCTTGCTGGTGTAAGGGGTGGCGAAGGATTGACATAATCTGCATAACGAAGGGGAGTTCCGGCGTTTCGATAGGTTAAAAAATAGCTACCGCTGTCATCCAAAAGATACGTATTAAGTGTATGCCGCTGGTATTCTGGCTTATCATACAACTCCGCATCTAACTTACCATCAATGGGATGGCCTACAAACTCAATATAATCTGTAACATCCCATAATTTGTTGTTGTTGTTGTCCTTAACATAGATTGGAACTTGGTTACCCATAGTAAACAATCTAAATCGGTCAAACGGAATTTTATTTAAAAACACATTTGCATCTGTAAAAAATTGTTCAAGGGAAAAATATCCAATTCTATAAATGCCATCCTTCCCAATGTTAAATTTTACATGCACCTTTGCAGTATCAATCCATTCATTCCCATATTTTTGGGCGGAAGCGCGGTTTACAAATAAACACAATAACAAAAAGCAAAGCTTTGGGGCAGCATTTAGCTTGCGAAACATAGATACAAAAATAAGGTAAAAAAACGGATGAACGAAAATCAAATTTTACGGAACAAGATAATCTTAATGCCAGTTCCATTAGGGGATGGTTCATTTACGCAATTCAATTCAACTTATCTTGTTGATATATTATTACATACAAAAAAATGGGTGGTAGAAAACGTGCGCACTGCGCGGCGATTTTTAACTTCTGTTGGGTTGGGGATTGTGATAGACGATTTGGTTTTTTTTGAACTTAACAGGGATGCAAGCACGCACAATCTTCATTTATTTTTGCAAAGTCATATAAAAAGCGGAAATATTTGTGTTTGCAGCGAGGCAGGTTTACCCGGAATGGCGGATCCTGGAGCAGCGGTGGTAACATGGGCACATGAAAACAAATATATTGTGGAGCCCTTGGTAGGTCCAGGCAGCATTGTATTGGCATTGATGGCATCTGGGCTAAACGGTCAGCAGTTTACGTTTCATGGCTATGCACCTATAAAAGAACCAGAGTTAAAGCAATTTCTTGGCGATGCTGGAAAAACGATACAACGAAATGGATACACCCAAATTTTCATAGAAGCACCATATCGATCCGATCGTTTTTTTCAAGTTTTGATTGGCGCAATGGCTGATGAGACAAGGATATGTGTGGCATACAACATACACGGTTCGGGACAATGGATATTAACCAAAACAGCCCGCGAATGGAAAAGGGAAATTCCTTTGTTGGGTAAAAATCCATGTGTTTTTCTTGCTGGAATTGCAGGAAAAGGATTAGATCGCTAATTATTTGTTACTTTTGCATCTCATTTTATTATAGAAGAATGAAAGATATTTTTGACAAAATCTTAAACCGCATGGGTCCATTGGGAACACATGCAGACGACGCACATGGATATTACACTTTTCCAAAATTGGAAGGTCCGATAGGCCCAAGAATGAAATTCAATGGAAAAACCCGTTTGAATTGGAGTTTAAACAATTATTTGGGATTGGCAGACCATACAGAGGTTCGCAAAGCAGACGCAGATGCAGCCGCAGAATTTGGGATGGCCTACCCTATGGGCGCGCGCATGATGAGTGGAAATAGCAAATACCACGAACAATTGGAAAGGGATTTAGCCTCATTTATAGATAAGCCAGAAGTAATTCTATTGAACTACGGTTACCAGGGCGTAGTTTCTGCCATTGATGCTTTGGTAGATAGGCATGATGTTATTGTTTATGACGCAGAAAGTCACGCTTGTATAATTGATGGCGTTCGCTTGCATATGGGCAAAAGATTTGTGTATGCACATAACAATATTGAAAGCCTAGAGCAACAGTTACAGCGAGCCACTCGATTGGTAAAAGACACGGATGGAGCTATATTGGTTATCACAGAAGGTGTATTTGGAATGAGTGGATCGCAGGGTAAACTGAAAGAAATTATAGAATTAAAAGAGAAATACAATTTCCGTTTGTTTGTAGACGATGCGCATGGCTTTGGCACAATGGGCAAAACGGGCGCTGGAACCGGAGAGGAGCAAGAATGCCAAGATGGGATTGATATTTATTTCAGCACATTTGCAAAATCAATGGCTGGGATAGGTGCTTTTATTGGCAGTGAGCCGAATATCATTAAATTTATGCGGTACAATTTGCGTTCGCAGATTTATGCAAAAGCGTTACCCATGCCAATGACCGTTGGTGCGATCAAAAGATTAGAACTGATTAGGACCAGGCCAGAGTTAAAAGAAAATCTGTGGAAGATTGTGCATGCCTTGCAAAATGGGTTGCGCGAAGCAGGATTTAATATAGGAGTGACAACTACCCCCGTAACCCCAGTGTTGTTAGATGGTACAATACCTGAAGCTACGCACTTGATACTGGATTTGCGCGAAAATTATGATATTTTCTGCAGTATTGTTGTCTATCCGGTTGTACCCAAAGGTGTAATCATGTTGAGGCTTATTCCCACGGCTGTGCATAGTTTGGCAGACGTTGAAGAAACTATAAATGCTTTTAAAGCGATAAAAGAAAAGTTAGACCGTGGTGAATACAAGTCTGAAACTTTAGCCAGTTTTGCAGGATTAAGTAACTCTAATTAATTTAAGCAAATTGCACAGACCAGGCGGGGGTTGGTTTACTTATTTTAGGAGTGAACACCGAGGGGCTGTGGTATTGTTTTCCATTGCTTTTTTATTGGTTGTGGTGCCTAGGGCTTTGAATTATTACAAAGGCCCGAAAAAGATTCAATGGCTATACGACACAACTATGGCAAGCAGACTATTGCAGCAACACCAACAAAGGCAAGATTCAGCATATGGGAAGTACGCAAACACTGGAAAGCACTTTTATTATGGGAGCAAAAAGCAACTCATATCCATGGGTTTTAGTGAAGAAGCTGCAGAGAGAATTGAAAATGCACGCAAACAGGGCAGGGTATTTCAATCCTATGCAGATTTAACAGCCGAAACTGGACTAGATTCAGCGGATTTAGTACGAATTGTGTCTCCAAAAAAATTCCGCATTGTTACAAATACTTATGACGAGAACCACTTACTCAATCTCAACGACGCCGATACAAATGCGTTCATTAAGCTCCCTGGAATAGGCGGGAAAACGGCGAATCGGATTGTAAAATACCGAGAGAAACTGGGCGGTTTTGTTAGTGCAGAACAATTAATGGAAATTTGGTATGTAGATACCGTTACAATTCGCAAGCTTTTCAAATGCTTTACCTTAGAAAATTCAGAAATTCGGAAGATAAAAATAAATGAAATGCCAGAAACCCAGATGGCAATGCATCCATACCTCACCAAAAACCAGGCTAGAATCATAGCTGCCTATACGAGGCAGAATGGGAATATTACTGAAATGAAATTTACGGTTTTGGCAGGATTTTCTGCAAAAGAAAGGCTAAAGTTGCTGCCATATTTATCTTTTCATTAAGCATTAAAAAAAACGATAGTTTCTATTTAGATTTGCATTTTTATTATGGAATTTAAAATTGACGAAAACGTTACCCATATTCGCAACATGGTTCGGGATTTTGCCGAAAAGCACATTCGCCCTGATTTTATGCAATGGGATGAAAGTCAAGAATTTCCAATTCACGTATTCAAAGAATTGGGAAAACTTGGTTTAATGGGCGTAATGGTACCAGAGGAATATGGTGGTAGTGGGTTTGGATATCTAGAATATGCTGCTGCAATTGAAGAATTGGCCAAAGTCTGCGGATCTATAGGATTGTCTATGGCGGCGCATAACAGTTTGTGCACGGGCCATATACTTAAATTTGCAAACGCGGAGCAAAAAAACAGATGGTTGCCCAAACTGGCGAGTGGAGAATGGATAGGGGCATGGGGTTTGACAGAAGCGAACACAGGTTCGGACGCTTTGCGCATGCGCTGCGTTGCAACCAAAGATGGGGACGACTGGATATTGAATGGCAGCAAAAATTGGATTACCCATGGCATTTCTGGAGATGTGGCGGTAGTATTGGCACGCACAGGAGACCTATTGGACACACACGGTATTAGTGCATTTGTTGTTGAAAGAGGAACCCCAGGATTTAGAGGTGGAAAAAAAGAGAACAAATTGGGCATGCGGGCTTCGGAAACGGCTGAATTGGTTTTTGAAGACTGCAGGGTGTCATCGGCGAATATATTGGGCAATGTAGGTGATGGGTTTATACAAGCCATGAAAATATTGGACGGCGGTAGAATAAGCATTGCAGCATTGTCATTAGGCATTGCAAAAGGTGCTTATGAAGCAGCTTTAAAATATTCGAAGGAAAGAGAACAATTCGGCAAACCTATCAGCCAATTTCAGGCAATTGCATTTAAATTAGCGGACATGGCAACGCGCATAGAAGCCGCAGAATTATTGACACAGCAAGCAGCCGATAAAAAAAACAGGGGTCAAAATGTAACAAAGCTTTCCGCATTTGCCAAGTACTACGCATCTGAAGTATCGGTTTATGCAGCCAATGAGGCCGTCCAAATATTTGGTGGCTATGGGTATACAAAGGACTTTCCGGTAGAAAAGTTTTATAGAGATTGCAAGCTGTGCACAATAGGCGAAGGCACGAGTGAAATTCAAAAATTGGTAATTTCTCGATCTATTTTAAAAGAATAATTGAAAATGTATTTTTTTTTATTATATTTGCACTCCCAAAATTAGAGCATGATTATCATCAACGTAAAAGAAAGCGACACGCTGGATAAGGCGCTTAAAAAGTTCAAAAAGAAATTCGAGAAAATCGGAGTAATCAAAGAACTTCGTTCACGCCAGGCATTTGAAAAGCCCTGTATTACTAAACGTCAACAAAAAATTCGCGCAGCATACAAGCAGAAAATGCAGCTTGCGGATATTGAGAATTAATTGAACCTATTACATCATAACCAAACCGCCCGTAGTTGGCGGTTTTTTTATTTGGTTTTATTACACTTTGGATTTCATTCAATACCAGTTATCCACCAATGCTGATAATATTGCCAATTTTTTTTGGATAAAATTCGTTCTATTTGTTTCTAGCAATGGCAATTATACCCCAGTACATGGAAGATTTCCTATATGGGCTGACCTTCAACCGAAGGATGTCGGTGCATACTGTAACTGCCTATAGAAG
>Ga0209181_10004314_pt1 | contig 21257 bp, 20 predicted proteins | sample MAT05_FD_187208 | JGI IMG/M metagenome (GOLD analysis project Ga0209181, IMG submission 187208) | Freshwater microbial communities from Lake Fryxell liftoff mats and glacier meltwater in Antarctica - MAT-05 (SPAdes) (version 2) | ecosystem: Environmental > Aquatic > Freshwater > Ice > Liftoff... | reverse complement strand
GCTCGGTGGCGATGAGGAAGTTGCCTCGGTTATTCGGGCCGAAGCCGCCGCCATGCAGCGCGAAGACTGGGACGCCGTTGCCGCTGCGCATCAAAAACTTTCTGAAATTAATGGTTACGATGCCACTGCACGTGCCGGCCGCTTATTGCATGGCTTGGGCTTTCCGCCCGAAGCGCATGAACAGGCAGTGTCGGATTTCTCCGGCGGCTGGCGAGTCCGTTTGAATGTGGCGCGTGCCTTGATGTGCCCATCGGATTTATTGCTGCTCGATGAACCCACCAACCATTTGGATTTAGATGCCGTCTTATGGATGGAACAATGGCTGCTAAAATACCAAGGCACCTTGTTGGTGATTTCGCATGACCGTGAATTTCTGGATGAAGTGTGTACCCATACTTTGCATCTACACGATGGCCGAGCAAAACTTTATGTCGGTGGCTACACCGCATTCGAACGCCAGCGTTCGGAACAATTGCGTCTGCAACAAATTACCTTTGAAAAAGAACAGGTAGAGCGCGCGCATTTACAAAGCTTTATTGATCGCTTCAAAGCACAGGCCAGCAAGGCAAAACAAGCGCAATCGCGCATGAAGCGCCTGGAAAAAATGGCCGGTACCGAAGCGGTTCGGGCCGAGCGCGGGTTCAAAATTACTTTTCCCGAGCCAGTCAAATTGCCGCATTCTCTATTGCGTTTGAATCATACCGATGCCGGTTACGGCAGTATTCGTATTCTCGAGAATGTCGGTTTTGGCCTAGAGGCCGGTGACCGTGTGGCTTTGTTAGGCCCGAACGGTGCGGGTAAATCCACTTTAGTAAAAACGCTAGTCGGCGAATTGCCTTTGCTCGAAGGCGAGCGCATGGCGCATCCGGATTTGAAAATTGGTTACTTCGCCCAGCACACCGTTGAAAGTTTGCATGAAGGCCAAAGCCCGCTCTGGCATCTGCGCGAAGTTGCTCCGGAAGCAGGCGAGCAAGTACTACGAAATTATTTAGGCACCTGGAATTTTGCCGGTGACCGGGCATTTGAACCGGTTGATGGCTTCTCCGGTGGCGAGCGCGCGCGTCTTGCCTTGGCGATCATTGCCTACAATAAACCCAATGTCATGTTGCTTGATGAACCGACGAACCATCTTGATCTGGAAATGCGTGAAGCCCTCGCCGAAGCATTGTCGGAATTTGAAGGTGCTATCGTCATGGTTTCGCATGATCGGCATTTGATTGGCTTGGTTTGCGATACTTTCTGGCGCGTTGCTGACGGCAAAGTGGAAGCCTTCGAGGGCGATTTGGATGAATACGCAGCTTGGCTGCGTGCCCGTGGTAATAAGACCAGCGACGCTAAATCTGCCAAGTCCGATAAAACCGTTAAATCCAGCCCATTGCGTACCGACAATGAAATGCGCGGATTGCGTAAGCGTTTTCAAACCATTGAAACGGAACTGGAAAAATATAAAGCTGAAAAATTGCAGATTGAAAACCAGTTTTCTGACGAAGAGTTTTGTCGAATTCATATCAAGGAATTAGCGGCTTTGTCTTCCAAACAAGATAGCGTGATAAAAAATATTGAAACGCTGGAAGCCGAGTGGCTGGAAATATACGAGCAGTTGGAGGCGGTTTAGTTAAAAATAATCTGTCACCCCGGCGAAAGCCGGGGCCCAGAAGTAAATAACGTAGCGTGTAGTCATAGCTTCGTAGAAGTTTCTGAATCCCGATTGTCATCGGGAAGACCAAGTTTACTATTTTGCGAAAAGTATTATCTGTCACCTCGGCGAAAGCCGGGCCCCAGAATTAAATAACGTAGCGTGTAGTCATGGCTTCGTAGAAGTTTCTAGATCCCGATTGTCATCGGGAAGACGAAGTTTTTCTATTTTGCGAAAAAGTATTGTGTGTCACCTCGGCGAAAGCTGGGGCCCAGAAGTAAATAACGTAGCGTGTACTAATGCTTCGTAGAAGTTTCTGGATCCCGCCCCGACTGTCGTCGGGAAAAGCTGTTATCGGGACGACGGAAGTAATTATGTTGTACTGAGGATTTTATATGCCCATCTACGGATTTGAATGTGAAAGTTGCGGTCATCAATTTGATCGCCTGCAAAAATTATCGGATACCGATCCCACTCATTGCCCGGTTTGCGAGAAAGAATCTTTGCGCCGGCAATTAACGGCACCGCAATTTCGTCTAGCAGGTTCCGGTTGGTATGAAACCGACTTCAAGAAAGATGGCGATAAAAAACGTAATTTGGCCGATGCCAGCGATACAAAAACATCATCAGGATCAGAGTCCAAACCTGAAGCCAAATCGGAAACTAAAACCGAATCTGCACCTGCGACGGCAAAGACCGAAGCAAAGCCTGCGGCGCCTGTTTCTGGTACAAGCAGTCCATAAAAAAAAGCCCCGAGCTATCGGGGCTTTTTGATTGAACCAGTTGGTTTATTGTGCGGCGAAGCGGGCACGACAACCATTGTTGACCCAGATGCTGCGATTATTTTCATAACCCCAGTTGCGACCATTGACACAGTTGGTCGTGGAAAGCTGCTGCACTAAACGTGGATTGCCGTAGCGCGAATCCCAGTTGCAACGAGTCATAGCATCGCCTTGGCTTGAGCAAGTAACCGAATAATTATTGTCACGGTTCCAGTTATTGTCATCACCACGGCCCGGACGGCCATCCGATGCAAATTGCGCACGGCAACCACGGCTTACCCACACCACACCTTCGCGCTGACCCCAGCTACGTCCTGCAGTACAGGCGGCACTATTGCCAAGTCTTTTAAAGAGCACAACACGACCTCGAAAACCGGTGTTGCATTCACGATAGCGCCCCTTGTTACTTTGACAATTTACGAACTGACGGTTGCCAGGATAATTGGTATTATTGCCCGATGATGCAGGAACAATGCCAAACCGCGCGCGGCAACCACGGTTTACCCAGACAGCACCGGGTTTGTTTCCCCAGGTTTGCCCCTGAATACAGGCAGATTGCGAAATCTGTTGGGTGATAACCGCCGTGCCACGAAAAGGCGCCGAGCATTCACGATATTGACTGTTAATACTGCTGCAAATGACTTCGCGTGCAACCCAGCCATCGCGCGGACGCCAGTCGTTATTGTCGTATTGGCGCCTTGAATTGGACATGTCCTGACCGATTTGCTCAGAGCTCCAACCTGCATTGCTTTGATCAATATAATACTCAAGCTGATTGTCAGGAATCATGCGGCCATCGTTTTGGCGGGCATATTCTTCCTCGATCATCTGAATCTGGTTACGACTGCCATTTTGTGCGGCAACCGGTGCAATGGTCAGCATGCTGCTGATGGCTAATAAAGCAGTAAATAAAAATCTGGACACGGGCTTCTCCTGAGTGTTGCTAAAGTCGCAGCAGGTTGCTCGCACAGTTCGGTTAAGTCTGTTCGCCAACGCACTCAATGCTGGAGCCGTTCATGCAGTGCTCAAAAAAAGCCCCGAATAGTCGGGGCTTTTTTCTTAAGTAGTTAAACAATTATCGCGCTCCAAACCGGGCGCGGCAGCCATCGCTGACCCACAAGCCACGGCTGTCGTAGCCCCACGTTCTTCCCGAGACGCAAGACTGTCTCGAAAGCTGTTGTATCAATCGTGGCGAACCATAGCGATGATCCCATGCGCAGGTTTTGTAATTACTGCCTTCACTTGCACAGGTAACGGAATAATTGTTATTACCCCAGCCGTTTCCGTTTCCATTTCCATTGCCGTTATAGCTATCGTAAAACTCGGCGCGGCAACCATTACGAACCCAGACGTATCCCGTCCGTGTGCTGCCCCAATCGCGGCCTACATCGCAGCTATTGTTGGAGAGCTTGCGATAAAGTTGGGCGGGGCCGCGGAAATTGGTGCGGCATTCGCGATACTGGCTATTATTACTTTCGCAGGTAACGCGGTTATCGCCCCAGTTATTTCCGTTATCCCAGCCACCACCGCCACTGACTTGGCTGAAGCGTGCGCGGCAACCTTGATTAACCCAGATCATGCCTTGACGTTGGCCCCAATTGCGGCCTTCTTGACAGCGTGTTTTGGACATTTGTTGCGTAAGAATGGCGCGACCATTGAAGGGGGTGCGGCATTCAACATATCGGCTGTTTACACTTGAACAAATTACATTGCTTGGTGACCAGTTGCCACCCGGATTCCAGTTGCCGCCAGTGTTGCCACCGAGCGATGTTGCAATGTCTTGCTTGATGCGACTGAAAGTCCAGCCCGAGTCAATCGAATCAAGATAAAACTCGAGCTGGTCATCCGGAATTTCGCGTCCACCCGATTGCTCGTCATATTCCCTTTCAATGACGCGAACACGCTCGGAATAAGATAGTTGGCGAAGATTCTCAGGCGCATACGCTTTTGTTCCAGCTTGTGCTTGAACTGCAGATGGCAGGGTAAACGCACCCGCCAGAAAAAAAATGAGCAACATTAATCTGAACATGGCAAGCCCTTTTAGTTGATGGCCGACTTAGCTTAAGCCTTAAAAAAGCTAATTCAAAGACCACTACCCGACACGTATTCCGGTCAAATTCATATTTCGTTTGCTCGAGAAGCCTCAAAACCTTAAAATACAAGGCTTTCCGGCGCCCGTCGCCTAGCTTGTTCTGGAGTTTTCATGCGTAGCCATTTTTGCGGTCTTGTTACAGAGGCCATGCTCGGTCAATCGGTCACTTTATGCGGCTGGGCCGATGTTGCCCGTAATCTTGGCGGCGTCTGTTTTATCGACCTGCGTGACCATGAGGGTATTGTGCAAGTGGTGGCTGAACCGGATAACCCCGCGTTCGCGACCGCTGCCGAAGTCGGCTACGAATATTGCCTGCGAGTAACCGGCACCGTGCGTGCGCGCCATTCGGTCAATACCAAAATCAAGACGGGCCAAGTTGAAGTGGTGGCCGAAAAAATCGAAATTTTGAACAAGTCTGATCCGCTGCCTTTCTATAACCACGAAAATCCCGGCGAAGATATCCGCCTGCGTTATCGTTATCTGGATTTGCGTCGCCCCGAAATGCAAAAAATGATGCGCAAGCGGATTGCGCTTGTGCAGTCCTTGCGTCGTTTTCTGGATGCCCGTGGTTTTCAGGATATTGAAACCCCGATTCTGACCAAGGCCACACCGGAAGGCGCTCGTGACTATCTGGTGCCTTCGCGCGTGCATCCCGGCCAATTTTTTGCCCTGCCGCAATCACCACAATTATTTAAACAATTATTAATGATGGCCGGCATGGATCGTTATTATCAAATCGCACGCTGCTTTCGCGATGAAGATTTACGTTCCGATCGCCAGCCGGAATTTACCCAACTCGATATGGAGTTCGCTTTCATTACCGAACGTGATATTCAGGATTTCGTAGAAGACATGATTCGTCAGGTTTTCAAAGAAGTGCAAGATGTGGAGTTGGCAAATCCGTTCCCGCGTATGACTTACGAAGAAACCATGCGCCGTTATGGTTCGGATAAACCAGATCTGCGTATCGATCTGGAATTGATCGATGTTGCCGAGCTGGTCAAAAATTGTGAATTCAAAGTCTTCACCGATTGGGCCAATCATGAAGAAGGGCGTGTCGCAGCACTGCGCGTACCTGCGGGCGGCGTTTTATCACGCAAGCAGATCGATGACCTCGGTGCCTATTGTGCAAAATATGGCGCGAAAGGTTTGGCGTATATGAAAGTCGAGGATGTGAACAAAGGCCGCGAAGGTGTCAACTCGCCAATTTCGAAATTTCTTGACGATGCAACACTGCAAAACATTCTTACCAGCGCACAGGCACAATCGGGCGACATTATTTTCTTTGGTGCTGGCAGCTGGAAGACGGTTTGCGATTTCATGGGTGCATTGCGTTTGAAAGTCGCGAAAGATTTGAAACAAGTTAAAGACATCTGGGCTCCGATGTGGGTGACGGATTTCCCGATGTTTGAATGGGATGAAGAAGAAAATCGCTACGCAGCACTGCATCATCCGTTCACTGCACCCAAAGTGGATGACGTGAATGATTTGATTGCCAACGCGAAGACCGCGGTAAGTCGTGGTTACGATATGGTGTTAAACGGTAATGAAATCGGCGGTGGTTCGGTCCGTATCCATCGCTCCGATATGCAAAGCACGGTATTTGATTTGCTCGGCATTTCGAAACAAGAAGCCCAAATGAAATTTGGTTTTCTGCTTGAGGCTCTGAAATACGGCGCACCACCGCATGGCGGCATCGCATTCGGTATTGATCGTATTGCGGCCTTGATGGCCGGCACCGAGTCCATTCGCGATGTGATTGCATTTCCGAAAACCGCTTCGGCCCAATGCTTGCTCACCAGCGCGCCATCGCAAATCCCGGACAAGCAATTGGCCGAACTGCATGTCAAAGTACGCGAACCAAAATAATATGTGCATGTAGGAGCCAGCCCTGCTGGCGACCGAACAGAGAGATCAGGCAACGGAAATCGTAGGTCGCCAGCTGAGCTGGCTCCTACGAGGGAATTTTGAGTTCAAGGGGAGAGCTCGGCATGGCGGAACCGGTGGTGTTGCTACATGGCGTATGGATGCGTAGTCCGGCCTTGCTGATGTTGTCGAGCCGCTTGAAAGCACGCGGTTTCGCGCCTATTGGTTTTAATTACGCCAGCTTGCTTCGCAACCCTTCCAAATCGATGGAAAAATTGGCCATGAAGCTCTACAGCTTGGGTAATGGGCCGGTGCATCTGGTCGGCCATAGTTTGGGGGGCTTGATGGCGGTCGAAACCTTGAATCAATATCAAAAGCTGCCGTCCGGACGTGTTGTTTGTCTGGGTTCGCCTTTGGCAGGAAGTGCCACCGCGAGGATTTTGCATGAAAAAAATCTGAGCTTCATGACCGGAAAAAGCGGACCATTACTGCGAGGCGGTTTGATGCAGGTGCCGGAATCCCGCCAAGTCGGTGTGATTGCCGGTGCCAAAGGACGTGGACTCGGACAAATCCTCAGAAAATTCGATGGCTTGCACGATGGCACGGTCGCCGTTTGGGAAACCCGAATTCCAGGTTTGACAGAACATCTGGTTGTACCGGTTTCGCATACCGGACTGGTGTTCTCGAAAGAAGTGGCCGAACACACTGCCAATTTTCTTGAAAGCGGACGTTTTGAACGCTGATCAACGCCTCAGGCTATAATCGAGTCTTGTTATCACATTTATTAATACGGATATTTCAGTATGGGCAGAGGGCCATCCATCGCAGGTCGCAAGGGCGTGCAAGACGCCAAACGCGGCCAAATTTTCACCAAACTCATTCGCGAAATTGGCGTCGCTGCACGTAACGGCGGCGGTGATCCGAAAACCAATTCGCGTCTGCGTCTGGCGATGGATAAATCACTTTCCATGAATATGAGTAAGGACGTGATTGAGCGCGCGATCAAGAAAGCCACCGGTGAACTGGACGGCATCAATTACGAAGAAATTCGGTACGAAGGTTATGCGCCGGGTGGTATTGCGGTTTTGGTGGATTGCCTGACCGAAAACAAACTGCGAACCGTTGCCGAAGTGCGCCATGCCTTCAGTAAATGCGGCGGCAATATGGGAACCGAAGGCTCGGTGGCTTTCATGTTCAAAAAACTCGGCGTGATTACCTTTGAACCCGGTAGCGACGAAGACAAGATTACCGAAATCGCGATTGATGCCGGTGCCGAAGATGTTGTTGCCTATCCAGAAGACGGCTATATCGATGTCATCACCGCACCCGAAAATTTCGAAGCCGTAAAAACCGCGATGGATGCTGCATCCATTAAATACATTGAGGCTGAAGTAACTATGCGCGCCGACAATGATATTGCCGTCGAAGGCGATACTGCCAAACAAGTCGTCAAGCTGATCAATATGCTGGAAGACCTTGACGATGCACAGAATGTTTATTCGAATGCAGAGTTGGGTGAGGAAGCTTATCAGTGAGTCGGAGCTGTGCGAAAAAGCGGGGCTCGGGACTAGGGGCTAGGGACTCGCAGTTCAATATAGCCCGTAGGATTCCGCTTGCTGGCGAAAAACCTGCGATGATTTCAAAGCGGCACTCGAGCCACAGGAACACCGATACTACCAATACAAAATTATTTGTTGTTGAATCTACGAGTTCACTTTTCTTCGCCAAAATGTATTCACCGAGTCCCCAGTTCCGAACCCCGTTTAATTCAACGACTCCGAATGCTCCCTAGTCCCCAGTCCCCAGCCGCCAAAACTACCCGCATCCTCGGCATCGATCCCGGCTCGCAGCGCACAGGCGTCGGCATTGTCGATTCCGATGTTACCGGTCGCTGCGTGCATGTTTTCCATGCACCGATCGTTTTATTGGGTGCTGATGATTTCCCCAAACGGTTGAAAATATTGCTCGATGAATTGGGTGCAATCATCGAGAAATACCAACCGCAAGAAGTTGCGATCGAAAAAGTATTCATGGCGAAAAATCCCGATTCGGCACTCAAGCTCGGTCAGGCTCGTGGTGCGGCCATGTGCGCAGCCGTGATGCGCGATTTGCCGATCCATGAATACGCGGCAAAAGAAATTAAACTTGCCGTAGTTGGTAAAGGTGGCGCCGATAAAGTGCAAGTGCAGCATATGGTTGGCGTGATGTTGAATCTGCAAGGCAAATTGCAAGCCGATGCCGCCGATGCGCTGGGTGTTGCTTTGACACACGCACATTTACGCGCAGCACTGAAACGTGTCGGCGTCACGTCACAACAATTATGGAGACGTAAATGATTTTGAAAGCGAGGCTAGCGGCTTGGGATTCGGGGCTTACCGTGTCCGAGTAGTTATGAAATCTCAGAAAAATATCGAACACTTACAATTTTGTTCCGGAAATATCAGCCGCATTAAAATCATAGCCCCAAGTCTCCAGCCTCAAGTCCCGTTTTTATCCACTGCCCAATATCTAAAATGCATAATTTTGTTCCGCAAATATCAGTAGCCTTAAAATCATAGTCACTAGTCCCTAGTCTCTAGCCTCGAGTCCCGTTTTTAATCCACCTCCCAATATCTAAAATGCATAATTTTGTTCCGGAAATATCAGTAGCCTTAAAACCGTAGCCCCAAGCCCCCAGTCCCACGCCCCGCTTTAACCCGAAATCTTACACACAGGCAAACACACAATGATCGGCAGATTAAAAGGCATTCTGATTCACAAACAACCGCCCTGGCTGGTGATTGATGTGCAAGGTGTTGGTTACGAATTGGAAGCGCCGATGTCGACTTTTTACGAACTGCCCGAAACGGGACGTGAAGTTTCTTTATTCACCCATTACGCCGTCAAAGAAGACTCGGTCGCGCTCTATGGTTTTATGCGTGAACACGAGCGTCGCTTATTTCGCGAAGTACAAAAAGTCTCGGGCATTGGCGCCAAAATAGCCTTGGCCATTCTTTCTGGTTCCAGTGTCGACGAATTTGCAAGATTGGTGCAGGGTGGCGATGTGACAGCTTTGTGTCGCATTCCCGGCATCGGCAAGAAAACTGCCGAGCGCATCGTGGTTGAGTTACGTGACCGCGCGGCCGATTTAATCGGTGGCTCAGCCTTATTTATGGGTGGGAAAGATATTCCTGCCGACCCCGTCAGCGAGGCCAGCAATGCCTTGCAGCAGTTGGGCTATAAGCCGGCAGAGATCAGCAAAATGGTTAAAATCGCCGAAACCGGCGATTCAGCTGAAGATATCATCCGAAAAGCGTTAAAATCCGCACTTCGCAGCTAAGCCCCGGAATAAAAATCAATGTCACAAGTTGAAAATGGGCATGGCTCAAAAAAATTAGCACCTCTCGTTATGGGTGCCATTGGTGTGGTGTTTGGCGACATTGGCACCAGCCCGCTATACACATTGAAAGAAGCCTTCGGTCATGCGTACGGGCTACATCCGGATCGAGATAATGTTTACGGTATTTTGAGTCTGGTTTTTTGGGCAATATTGCTTGTTGTCACCATCAAGTACGTGATGGTAGTGATGCGCGCAGACAACCGAGGTGAGGGCGGTATTCTTGCCTTGATGACGGTGGTGCGGCGTAGTTTGCCGATAGCATCACCATTAACCTATTCCGTAGGCATATTAGGCATATTGGGCACGGCATTTTTTTTTGGTGATGCCGTTATTACACCGGCCATGTCGGTGTTATCGGCGGTTGAAGGCTTGGAAGTAGCAACGCCCACCTTGAAACCTTATGTTATACCAGTCGCGATTGGTGTTCTCTTGATATTGTTTGCCGTGCAGCGCAAGGGTACCGAAAAAGTAGGCAAAGTATTCGGTCCGGTGATGATTCTCTGGTTCACGGTGTTGGGGTTATTGGGCATTTCGCAGATTATTAAAAACCCCACAATCTTATATGCCTGTAACCCATATTATGCGGTTCAATTTTTCATCGAGCACGGAGCAACCGCTTGGCTGGCATTGGGTGCCGTGGTACTTGCAGTGACAGGTGGTGAAGCACTCTATGCCGACATGGGCCATTTTGGTCGTATTCCCATTCGATATGCCTGGCTTGGGTTTGTGATGCCTTGTTTGCTGTTGAATTATTTTGGTCAAGGTGCCTTGGTATTGGCCAATCCTGCTGCCGTTGCAAATCCGTTTTATTACATGGTGCCGGAAATATTACTTTATCCCGCTATCGGTTTAGCTATGTTGGCGACCGTCATTGCTTCACAAGCGGTAATCTCAGGTGCATTTTCTCTTGCCCGGCAAGCGGTACAGCTGGGTTATTTGCCGCGCTTGAAGCTCATTCATACCTCAGATGAAACCATCGGTCAGGTCTATTTGCCTTGGGTCAACCGTCTCTTGCTGGTCGTGGTGATGATCTTGGTAGTGAGCTTTGGAAGCTCCAGTAATTTAGCATCCGCTTACGGCGTGTCAGTCACTGGCGCGATGTTGATCGACACTGTTTTATTGGTGATTCTGGCATCTATACGCTGGGGTTGGCCAAGCTGGGCAATATTTATTGTGGGCGGTGCTTATTTCATCATTGATAGCGCCTTGTTTAGCGCGAACGCCGTGAAATTTTTCCACGGCGCTTGGGTGCCCTTCGCCATCACGATTATTGTCTTCACCATCATGCGCACATGGCGGCGTGGTCGTGATTTGGTGCGCGAACAAGTCAATCGCGACAGTTTGCGTATCGAACATTTCGTGCAAAGTGTCATGGTAGATCCGCCAGTGCGAGTAGGGGGCACGGCTATTTTCATGACACCATCAAATGACTACATGCCACCGGCACTGCTGCATAATTTGAAGCACAATAAAGTCTTGCATGAGCGCAATGTTTTTCTTTCAATAGAAACGCTTAGCGTGCCGCGTGCTGAAGACGCCGAGCGCATTGCCCATACCGATTTGGGTCATGGCTTTGCAAGGCTGACTTTGCGTTATGGTTATATGGAAGACCCGAATGTGCCAATGGCATTGAAACGCTGGTCTATTCCTGGCCCGCCATTTGATCCGATGGACACGACATTCTTCGCCAGCCGCGAAGCACTCACTGCCAGTGCAGATCAAGGCATGGCCTTGTGGCGTGACAAGTTATTCCTGGTGATGTCGCGTAATGCGACTTCGGCAACCGAGTTCTTTGGTATCCCAGGCGATCGTTTGGTCGAGTTGGGCACAAAGGTAACGATTTGATGCGAATTTTTCCTGAAAAGCGTGGCTGGGGACTGGGGACTGGGTGCTCGGGTACCAAGGTAGCCTGTAGGAGCGAGCTCTGCTCGCGAAAACCTGCGATGATTTTAAAGCGGGACTTGGGGCTTGGGGCTTGGGACTTGGATTTCCACGCAGACGATAACGCAGACGAAAAATCATCGATAGGGTGCTCTGTTTCTTTCTTGTTTTTCGCGAAAACTTACTTTTCCCGCACTACATTTTTTCCAAAACTGCAGAGTCCTGCTTTTCCAGCCCCGAGCTCCAAGCCCCGGGCCCCGCTTCATCAAACGGCCCCGCTCTCATGAACGACCGCGTCATTTCTACGACTGCAACCCGCGAAGACGATATCGCCGAAGCCAGTATTCGTCCGAAAAAACTGGACGAATATCTAGGTCAGGAAGCCGTGCGCGAGCAGATGAAGATTTTCATCGAAGCTTCAAAGCGGCGCGGTGATTCGCTGGATCACGTCTTAATTTTCGGGCCACCGGGTTTGGGTAAAACAACGTTGAGTCATGTCATCGCCAATGAAATGGGCGTCAATATACGTTCCACTTCCGGGCCAGTGATTGAGCGCGCCGGTGACTTGGCTGCACTGTTGACCAATCTGCAACCGCATGATGTTTTGTTTATTGATGAAATTCATCGCTTGTCGCCGGTGGTAGAAGAAGTTCTATATCCGGCGATGGAAGATTTCCAGATCGACATCATGATCGGCGAAGGCCCGGCGGCGCGTTCGATCAAACTGGATTTGCCGCCGTTTACTTTGATTGGTGCAACGACGCGTGCCGGATTGTTGACTGGGCCCTTGCGTGATCGCTTCGGCATCGTGCAACGACTGGCGTTCTACACCAATGAAGAATTGACACGTATTGTTCGGCGTTCTTCAACTATCTTAAATATTGATTGCGATGCCGAAGGCGCGGCGGAAATTGCCTGTCGTTCACGCGGTACGCCGCGTATTGCCAATCGCTTGCTGCGGCGTGTGCGTGATTATGCGCAAGTGAAAGCGGACGGCCATATTGATGCCGCTGTTGCGCAGGCGGCCATGCTAATGCTGAAAGTCGACCCAGAAGGTTTTGATGAAATGGATCGGCGCATGCTGCGTTTGATGATCGATAATTTCGATGGCGGCCCGGTCGGCATCGAATCCTTGGCCGCCGCATTATCGGAAGAGCGCGGCACTTTGGAAGACGTCATCGAGCCTTTCCTGATTCAACAGGGTTTCATTATTCGCACTGCACGTGGCCGCATGGCGACCCATAAGGCCTATATTCATCTGGGCTTGAAAGCGCCGCGCCGTCCTGTAACGGAAGCCTTTGTTGATGATCCCGAGGCCGAATAGGTGGCGTTCAGCTGGCCTATAAGAGTGTACTGGGAAGATACCGATGCCGGTGGTGTGGTGTATCACGCGCGCTACCTACATTTTTTTGAGCGAGCTCGGACCGAATGGCTGCGTAGCGCAGGCATCTCACAAACGGATTTGCAGCAAGAACAGGATATTGTCTTGGTAGTCAAGGATGCGTATTTGGATATTTTGCGTCCCGCTCGTATTGATGACGCACTTTCAGCGACTGTCGATATTGCCGAAATCGGACGGGCCAGTTTTTTGGTGCGTCAGGAACTGTGGCGGGGTTCTGATTGTCTGAGCAAGGCCGATGTAAAAATCGCCTGTCTTCGAGCCAGTAGTTTCAAACCCTGCGGTTTGCCGGGCGATGTCAATAAAGCGCTGAAAAATGTGCAATAGAAATAGATGAACACATTAAAAAAAGCAGGAGAGTGTATGAGTTTGATGAACGTAATTTTGCAGCTTGCGGTAGCGCCGAGCCAGGCATTGCCGGCCGAGCCTTTGCAAGTGGCGGCGGCGGCAATAGCGCCGAGCCCGGGTTTGAATTATTGGGAATTAATCACCCATGCCAGTTTGCCAGTACAAATAATCATTGCCTTGCTGGCCGTTGCTTCGGTGTTTAGCTGGGTCATTATTTTTTCAAAGATGCGGGTGTACGCACGCGCGAATAAATCAGCCGATGATTTTGAAGGCCGGTTTTGGTCCGGTGCCGAGTTGACGCAACTGTATCGCGAAGCCACTGATCGCAATCACGATGTTTCCGGTCTTGAAGCGATTTTTGAATCGGGCTTTCGTGAATTTTCACGTTTACGCCAAAAGAAAAGTGTTGATGCCCGTGTGCAGCTTGAAGGCGCCCAACGGGCCATGCGTGCAACGCTCGCACGCGAGGTCGATGCACTCGAACATAATCTGGAAATGCTGGCAAACGTCGGTTCTACTGCGCCATACGTAGGTTTGGTGGGCACGGTATTCGGCATCATGGTGACTTTTCACGGTATCGTGGTGAATAAACAAAATACGATTGATGCAGTGGCGCCGGGTATTTCCGAAGCACTGCTGGCAACCGCGATTGGCTTGTTTGTCGCCATTCCTGCAGTTTGGGCCTACAACCGCTACGCCACCCGCGTTGAACGCTTGAGTGTGCGTTATGAAAGTTTTGCCGAAGAGTTTTCATCCATTCTGCAAAGACAAACCCATGTTGACTGATGTCATCAATGTGCCTGTAGGAGGGCCTTCTAGGCCCGAAAAATCTGCCGTTAACCCCACTATTTTAATTGGGCCGTCAAGGAATGCATCATGAGCACTGCATTTTCTACCCGTCACCGCAAACGTCACAAGCTGAAGGCCGAAATCAACGTCGTGCCTTATATCGACGTGATGCTGGTGTTGTTGATTATTTTCATGGCGACTGCGCCCTTGTTGAATTTGGGCGTTGATGTTGATCTTCCTGATTCCAATGCAAAAGCGATTAACACCGATAAAAAACCAATTATTGTTTCAGTCAATGTAAACGGCGACTACAAAATCAAGATGGGTGATAGCGACGGCGAGCCGGTGAATGCTGCAACATTGGTCGCGCGAGTTGAACAGCTTACCCAGACCAATAAAGATTTAACCGTGTTTGTGGCAGGTGACCGAGACGCCAGTTATAGCAAAGTGTATGACGCTATGGTGCTGTTGCAGCAGGCAAAAGTAGCGCGTGTCGGCATTATGAGCGCGCCGGAGCAATCCAAATAATGCAGCGTAGCAATGACACCCTTATCGGTTTCATTATCGCAGTGGCTTTGCACGCTGCGTTGTTGCTGGTGTTTTTTTTGAGTGGCTGGTTATCAAGCACAGCGGTATTGCCTGAATCAAAAGGCGAGCCTGTGGTGGCAAGCGTTATGATTAGTGCCGCTGATATTAGCCGTGCGCAGAAATCCATTCGCGAATCTGAAGCGGCACCACCGCCTAAGCCGGCACAGGCGATCCAACCAAAGCCAGAACCGAGTCCGCAAACGTCGGAAACACCTCAGCAAATGCAAGCACAAGCGCCGGTGATAAATCCTGATAGCGAAGATCAACAACGCATCAATAAACTGGCGATTGAACAAACCGAAGAAAAAATCGTGGCCGAACGTGAAGAACGCAGGCGTCAGGCGCAAATCGATTTAACCGACGACGTTCAAAAGCAGGAAATGGCCGAGCGTAAGCAACGTCTGCGCGAACAACAGCTTGCACAACTGGAAGCTATTCGTCTGGCGCAGAAGTCGGCTGCCAGTCGTACCCGAATGGAAGATCAGCGCTTGCAACAATTGCAGGACGTCAATCAATCCGAACCTGTGCGTGCCGTGCCAGGGCCACCGCAGGCGACCAGAGGCAATCCCAATGCCAATAATGATTTGCTGGCGCGGTACATTGCCGCGATAAAGTCCTCGATACAAAGTAATTGGCGGCAAAATGGTGCCCAGCCGCTGGAGCGCTGTCAGGTAGAATTTACCCAGACGAAATTCGGTGACGTGATTGACGTAACTTTTAGGAATTGCCCTTATTCTCCCGAAGGAAGGGAGTTCGCCGAGCGTGCCGTACGTGGTACGACCATGCCTACCGATGGCTTTGAAGAAGTCTGGCAACGTAAACAAGTTTTTACATTCTGTTATCCCACCGAGCAATGCGAGAAATAAACCCTATGAAAAATTTCTTCCAAAGCCTGATGTTTCTCGGCTTTTTTCTGGCAGCACCTTTATCGGCACAAGTGCTCGATCTGGGCATTATTTCGGGCAATGAAGGCTCATTGCCGATTGCCGTGGTGCCCATGGCCTATCAGGGGAAACTAACTGCACCCGAAGTGCAGGTGTCCGATGTTATTCGTGCCGATCTGAATAGGTCGGGTCAATTTCGCTCCATGCCCGAAGCGAGTTTGATCGCCAAGCCCACTCGCGGTAGCGAAGTGCGTTTTAATGATTGGCGTTTGGCAAAGCAGGATTTTCTGGTCGTGGGTCGGGTACTAGACGATGCGCAGGGCAGCTATCGTATTGAATACGAACTCTACGATGTTGCAAAACAGGAACGCATGCTGGGCTTGTCATTGACCAGTCGTGCCAAAGGCCTGCGTGATGTTTCGCATCAAATTGCCGATCAAATATACGAAAAAATTCTTGGCGTGCGCGGTGCTTTCTGGACTCGTATTGCCTATGTCACGGCCAATGGTGTTGGTAAAAACATTAAGTATTCACTGATGGTGGCCGATTCCGATGGCTTGAATCCACAAACCGTGGTGACTTATTCCGAACCCTTGCTGTCACCGGCGTGGAGTCCTGATGGTCGCAAATTGGCGTATGTGAGTTTTGAACGCGGTAATTCCACTATCTATGTGCAAGAGCTTAATACCGGTGCTCGCGAGGTTATTGCCAGCTTCAAGGGTATTAATGGCGCGCCAGCATTTTCACCCGATGGTCGCCGTATGGCGATGACATTATCCAAATCGGGTAATCCGGAAATTTACATCATGGATTTGGCCAGTCGCAGCCTGACCCAAGTCACTAACCACTATTCGATTGATACCGAAGCGGTGTGGTCGGCCGATGGTCAGTCTTTGGTATTTACTTCCGATCGCGGCGGTCGTCCGCAGCTTTATCAGGTATCGGCCAATGGCGGCGAACCGCGTCGATTAAGTTTTGCCGGTGACTCAAACGCCAAAGCCAGCGTGTCCTACGACGGCAAGCGAATTGCTTCGGCTCAGGGCAAAGGCAGCGTTTACCGCGTGAGCATATTGGACGTGGCATCAGGCAGCTGGCAGTCTTTGTCGCCGGGCAATCTTGACGAGTCGCCCAGCTTTGCTCCCAATGCAAGCATGTTGCTTTATGCTAACAAAGAAGGCCGCCGGGGAGTGCTGTATGCGGTTTCGGCCGATGGTCGAGTACGTCAACGCATCGTACTGGCTGACGGCGATGTCCGTGAACCTGCTTGGGGTCCGTTCAGGCAAAAATGACATAAAGACCCGTAAACTCAATATCATTCAATAACGCCACCACCACACCTTCCAAAAGGGGATTTAGCATGAAAACCACCGCCCGCGTTTTAGTAGCATTGGCAGTCTGCCTAGCTTTAGTTGCCTGTACCAAAAAAGTAAAGCCTCAAGACACCAGCAATAACGGCAGCAATAATTCCGGCACCGATACCGGCGCTATCACTAATCCTATGGCCGGTGACGGCATGTATGGCCCCGGAGATTTGGATACCGATGCTTGCTTACGTCAACGTGTGGTGTATTTTGATTTTGATCAAGACAGCCTGAACTCGGAATTCCAAGCAGCTATTGCCTGCCATGCCAAATATTTGCGTGACCGTCCGAGCGCCCGTATGACTCTGGAAGGCCATGCCGACGAACGCGGTACTCGCGAATATAATATCGCGCTCGGTGAGCGTCGTGGTAATGCGGTATCAGCTGCGGTACAAGGTAGCGGTGGTTCGGCTTCACAAATTACCGTCACCAGCCTGGGTGAAGAACGCCCAACCTGTCTGGATTCGACTGAAGATTGCTGGGCTAAAAATCGTCGCGTCGAAATCAGCTACAGCGTCAAATAACGATGAAGCCACAGTTGATTTATCGCGTTTGTTTGCTACTGGTGGCCTCACTGGCCACCGGAAGCGCTTGGGCGCAAAAACAAAGCTTGGCCGAAAGAGTAGCTTCGCTTGAACAAAAATCTTCAGCGCAAAATCAAGGTGCCGGTCAGGCGAATGTCGAGTTGCTTAATCGCCTGACGCAATTACAAGCCGAAATGAAAGCACTGCGTGACCAGGTCGAAACTCTGCAAAACGATAATACGCAGCTCAAAGAACGCAATCGTTTGCAATATATCGATCTAGATTCCCGGGTCAACAAATTTGAAACCGGCGGCACTCCAAGTTCCGTGCCTGCAGCCACTGCGGTGAAGCCGGCACCGAGCAAGCCGGTCACGAAACCAGCGGCCTCGAGCAGCGCCAACAACAATACTTTTTCAAGCGACCCGGCAAATGAAGAGGCTGCTTACGGCGTTGCCTTTGATGCTTTAAAGCAAAAAGATTATGTCGAGTCAGCACGTTTGTTCAAAACCTTTATCGACACCTATCCGCAGGCTCAACTTGCGCCGAATGCCTGGTATTGGCTGGGTGAAAGTTATTACGTAACGCAGAATTACGAAATCGCACAGCAAAGTTTCGAAGGCTTGCTGTCGCAATTTCCAGACTCCAGCAAAGTGCCAGACGGCATGTTGAAGCTGGGTTATTGTCAGGCGCAACTAGGTCAGACAGAGCGCGCACGCACAAGCTTCAATGAAGTTTTGAGGTTGTATCCGATGAGTGACGCCGCACGCTTTGCACAAAGCCAATTGCGCGCCATGAATCTCGGACAATAAACATTGTGGAGCCCGCTACCCAAGAACGTCTTAAGCTGACGGAAATTTTTTTGTCGGTACAAGGTGAAGCACGTAGTGTCGGTTGGCCTACTGTTTTCGTACGTCTAACCGGTTGTCCGCTGCGTTGCCAATATTGCGATACGGCTTATTCTTTTTACGGTGGCGACTGGTGGAATATTGACGACATTCTGGTCGAAGTCGCCAAGCATGGTGTTCGCCATGTCTGCGTCACCGGCGGCGAGCCGCTGTCGCAAAAGCGCAGCATCATCTTACTGAAGAAATTATGTGATGCTGGTTATGAGGTCTCGCTGGAAACCTCGGGTGCCATTGACATCAGTGAAGTCGATTCGCGCGTTAGCCGCGTGGTCGATTTGAAAACGCCAGACTCCAAAGAACAGCACCGTAATCGTCTCGAGAATATTCCGCTACTGACGCAGCATGATCAGGTTAAATTCGTTATCTGCAGTCCGGTAGATTACCAATGGGCCAAGACCATGCTGATCGAGCATCAATTGAGTGATCGCTGCGAAGTATTGTTTTCGCCAAGCTATAGCGAGATAAAACCACGTGATCTTGCCGAGTGGTTGTTGGCCGATAAGCTGCCGGTGCGTTTTCAAATGCAATTGCATAAGCAGTTATGGGGCGAAGAAACCGGGCGCTAAGCGTAGGGTGGGCACCGCCCACCCCGTTATTTCGCAAACCCAAACGTAGGGGCGTCTGCTTGCTGCGCCCATTGTCAGATTTCCGAATATGCGGGCGCAGCAAGCAGGCGCCCTACGAGTCCTTGATCCGCTTTTGCAATGAACGACTGATTGCATTGGTGGGCGGTGCCCACCCTACAATGTGTATTAAAATTGCACTAATGAGATCAAGTTAAATACAGCAATGACAATCAAAAAAGCAGTGATATTGGTTTCCGGTGGCATGGACTCGGCGGTCACCATGGCGATTGCAAAAGAGCAGGGCTTTGTCTGCTATGCGCTCAGTGTGAGCTATGGCCAGCGCCATAGTGCAGAACTCAATGCCGCCAACGAGCTTGCAAAGTCTCAGGCTGCGGCCGAGCATAAAACCGTGGTAGTGGATTTACGCAGTATCGGTGGTTCGGCATTGACCTCCGATATAGCAGTGCCGGAATCGGCAAGTGAAGGAATTCCGATCACTTATGTACCCGCACGCAACACCATCATGCTTTCGATTGCATTGGGTTGGGCTGAGGTGTTGGGCGCCAACGATATTTTCTGCGGCATCAATGCCGTCGATTATTCCGGTTATCCCGATTGTCGCCCGGAATTTCTTGCGTCCTTTCAAAATCTCGCCAATCTTGCGACCAAAGCCGGTGTCGAAGGTGCTGGTTTACGTATTCATGCACCATTGATTTCGATGAGTAAGTCAGACATCGCACTTGAGGGCATTCGCCTCGGCGTGGATTTTTCCCGCACGGTATCGTGCTACCAAGCCGATGAGCAAGGCCGTGCTTGTGGCCGCTGCGATGCTTGTCGTTTGCGCGCTGCGGGCTTTAATGAAGCACATTTGCCCGACCCAACGCGTTATGTTTAGCGCTATGTATAAGGGTGTCAGGCTTTAGCGTAATTATTACTTGCTCTAAGGCCCAGTTTTGCCTAAAATTCGCGCTCTTGTTTGCACCGCCGCTTTCGTGGCGCATTAAAGCAAATACAGATTTGAGTGCTCAGGCACTGTTCGATTTAAGTGGGTCGTTAGCTCAGTTGGTAGAGCAGAAGACTTTTAATCTTTTGGTCGATGGTTCGAATCCATCACGACCCACCACTTTCAATTGTATCCAAAGAACGCTCAAGCTTTTGGTCGAAGGTTTGAATCCTTCGCCACCCACCACTTTCAATCGTATCTAAAGAACGCTCAAGCTTTTGGTGGAAGGTTTGAATCCTACGCCACCCATCACTTTCAATCGTATCTAAAGAACGCTCAAGCTTTTGGGCGAAGGGTTGATGAATCCTTCAGGATAATTCGCCTCTGGCAGGTAAGCTTGAGCGCACGTTATCAAGCGAGCCCAAAATATTATTCCAGTAAGGCCTTCAACTCCCAAGCATTGCGCTCATGCCGGGTAATCCGTCTGGCCACCAGTTCTTGCGTGGCGGTGTCGGTGGTTAATTCGGCGAAGTTATAAACTTGTCTTGCCGATTGGGCTGCTATGGCCTGGTCTTGCACTAATTGGCTGACCATTTCACGCCATTCCAGGACCTCGGCTTCTTCGCGAATATTGGACAGGGATAGTAACTGGCTGAGCGCGGTAGGTGCGGGATTGCCCAAAAAACGTATGCGCATTGACATTTCTTCGATCGCAATTTCCATGTCCTTGTGTTGCAAAATAAACATGGGTCGTAAGGCCGCTGCAAAGGGACCGGTAACATTCCAGGCAAATGCCCGAGTCTTGACGGAAAGCATGATGCAGTCGGACATCGCGAATACTAGGGACTCGGCGATTCTTCGTCGATCGGTGCTGCGAACTATGCTTTCAACGGTAGTCGACATGGGTCTATTAAATCTTCCGAATCAATCAAGTAAATATTAATCAAGACTATAATGACAATGTTTAAGATACTCCGCTTTTTCTGAATGACAAGTCGTCCAAGATGGCTTTATTGCTATCGCCTTCACACAAATGACACCTAACCAAGCCATAAAACCTGCACGTCCAGATTTCACGCTCGCCATGAGCCGCGACCAGTCGCGGTTGCGTGGTCTGTGGACAAAATACGCTGCTAAGCAAGAGGCGGCTTCGCTAAAGGCATTCCAGCTGGCCTTTCAACAGTCCTCTGAAGAAAAAGCCCGCCGGACTGTGCAAGCACCGACCCCAACTTTTGATGAAGACTTGCCGGTCGCGCGTGAAGCCGAAAAAATAATCGAGCTGATCAGTCAACACCAGGTCATTATTATTGCCGG
>Ga0209181_10004311_pt1 | contig 21268 bp, 18 predicted proteins | sample MAT05_FD_187208 | JGI IMG/M metagenome (GOLD analysis project Ga0209181, IMG submission 187208) | Freshwater microbial communities from Lake Fryxell liftoff mats and glacier meltwater in Antarctica - MAT-05 (SPAdes) (version 2) | ecosystem: Environmental > Aquatic > Freshwater > Ice > Liftoff... | reverse complement strand
CTCGCTATCCGACGGTAAAAAAACGAGCCTCCAAACGTAAACAATCCCAGCTATCCCCTACCGAGTCTGACGCAGCAGTCGCGTAGCTTTGAAGCTGTTGACTGCTGAGGTATTTTGTTCAACTGCTCATAGCAGTTGAACCCATTGTTCATGTCATCTTGTTGGGTAACATTGGAAGCCAGTTAGTCCAAACTCAAGTACCAATAACACTCGCCATTTTGAAAACATTTCCAATCTGCAACTTGAGGATTGGTTAATCTGACAACTCTTCTCATAATTTTTCCAGTGATCAGTCTTGGAAGATTCAGTTAGAAGTTGGGAGCCAGAAGGTAGTAGGCTTATGCTTTAAATCTGAGGGATGGTTGCAGCGATCGCTCAGCCTACTCGTTAGTCCTTCTATCGTTCAACCGATCTGATCACAAATAGACGTGCTAACTTTGGAATAATCTGTCCCTTCATCCAGTGTGTATGAGCGCAATCGCCCCTGTCTCTCAATCACCCAAACCCGTTCACTATCCAAGCTCAGACGGTAAGCCTGTGGCTGAAACCTATGATCACTTCTACGCCATTGTGATGATTTTGGAAGTCCTGCGGCAATTCCTGCAAGGACAACAAGCAACCGTTCTAGCAAACCAGTTTTTGTACTATGCCGAGGGCAATTCAAAACTGCGAATTGCCCCCGATGTCATGGTCATTTTTGGGGTAGAACCGGGTGGACGGGATAACTATAAGATCTGGGAAGAAGGACAAGTGCCCAAAGTGATCTTTGAAATCACCTCTAAAAGCACTCGGCATGAAGATTTTGAGTATAAGAAAACCCTGTATGAACAGCTTGAAGTTGAAGAATACTGGCTGTTTGACCCCAAAGGTGATTGGATTTCAGGACAACTCGTTGGCTATCGGTTCATCGATGATACGCTGCAACCCGATGCCATCCGGCGCTATAGCCCCATTGACGATTTCCAAAGTAGGGCACTCAATCTACAGCTACGAATTGAAGGCAAACTGATCGGGTTTTATCGGCTGGATACCGGTGAAAAGCTGTTGTTGCCGGAAGAACTTGCCCAAGCCCTGCAAGCTGAAACCATTGCCCGTTCTGAAGCCGAACAACGGGCAGAAGAGGCAGAGCAACAACTTGCCCAAGAGCGACAGTTACGGGCAGAGTTATTGCGGCAGTTACACGATCGCGGCATTGACATCCAAACACCATGATCGGCTACCTTAAAGGCACTGTTGCCAGCATTCAAAAGGCTGGAAATCGCGTGATTCTCACCCTGGAAGTAAACCAGGTCGGCTATGACGTGCAAATTGTGCCGCGTCTAGTGATGCAGTTGCCCACCGTTGGCGAAACCATGCAGGTGTTTACCCATCTGCAAATTCGCGAAGAAGTGGTGACCCTATTTGGGTTTGGAGCCGCTGCCGAACGAGATTTGTTTCGGCAACTGGTCAGCGTCAGCGGCATTGGTCCCCAGCTTGCCGTGGCGCTATTGGACACGCTGGGCTTGCAAGACTTGGTACAGGCGATCGTCTCTGGCAATACTCGCGCCCTCTCGAAAACGCCGGGAGTGGGTGGCAAAACAGCCGAACGGATTTCCCTAGAACTGCGAACCAAACTAGCCGAGTGGCGACAGCAAGCCGGCATCCTCACGACTCCCGCCGCAGGGCCCGCGATCGCCCTGCAAGAAGACGTAGAAATGACACTGTTAGCCTTGGGCTACACCAACAGCGAAATCTCCCAAGCACTCCAAGCCGTCGGCACCAACACCACCCTTTCTAAACGAGATGATGCAGAAGAATGGATTCGAGCCGCGATCGCCTGGTTAAGTCAGTAAGGTAAAGTCAACAGTCGAGTTTTAAGGTTTAAGTTTTAAACATACAACTCAAAACTCAAAATTGAGAACTCAAAACTTTTTCTTCCTCCCCCTACCCTCCATACTGCCAACCCGTACTTTCTAGCAACAACGGTTCGCCTTCCCGGTGAACACCCGCTGCGATCACTTCTCCCACAAAAACCGTGTGGTCGCCTTGTTCGACAGAGCCAACGACTCGGCATTCGACATAACCCAAAGAATCAGTAATGATTGGGCAACCTGTTTCACCTAGGTAAAACTCCACATCTTCAAACTTATTGCCAACCCGTCGCTGCGGTTTGAAGAAGGCTTGTGCCAAATCTTTTTGTCCAGCTTCCAAAATGCTGAGGGCAAAAACGCCGCTGGCTTTGAGCATGGCGTGAGATTTGGAATCTTGTTTAACGCAGTTGACCACAAGGGGCGGTGTAAAGGAGGCTTGCATCACCCAACTTGCAGTATAGCCATTGACTTCATCTCCCTCTTTCACGCCACAGATATATAATCCGTGGGGAATTTTACGGAGCATCGTTTTTTTTGCCTGTTCGTTCAGCAAGGGGCACCACCTAAGTTAAGCACTACACCGTTTAGTGTATCAAGCCGATCGCCCTCTAACTCCGGAATCTAACTTTGGAAGTGTGTTTTGACTGATAGCGGGAATGCTAGTAGTGGCTTCAAGATAACCTGCTGCGTTGGGTGCGTTTAACTACAGAGTCTCCATCAATCTGATAACAAATTTTTGAGGAAAATTGCATGTCTGCACCAAAATTTTTGGCTCCCGCAATTGGCGCGATCGTGATCGCCGCAGGCGGAACCGCTGCCTACATGCATTTCAAGAACACGTCGAAAGATCTTATGACCCCGCTGGCGATCGCCCAAGTGATTCCTGATGATGCCTATATGGCTACCTTTATTTCGGCGGATGAACAAGCCTGGGCAAAACTCAAGCAGTTTGGCACCCCAGACGCACAAGCAGTGATTACCAAAAATTGGAACACGTTGCAGCAGCAGCTTTTAACCCAACGTAACATTGACATCGAGAAAGATCTGAAACCCTGGGTTGGCAACACAATGGTAGCGTTGCTGCCGAACTCAGGCATCGATCAGAAACCTGGTGTGCTAAAACCTAATGTGCTAGTGGTCATTAGCATCAAAGACAAAATCAGCGCGATGAATTTTGCGATGAAATTGGCAAATCAGGGCGGTAGTAAAGCAAAAGAAAGCGACTATCAGGGCAGTAAAATTATTGCAAATACAGAAAATTCTGTCTTCACAGCAGTGGTTAAAGATTATCTGGTGATTGCCAGCGATCGCAAAGGCTTAGAAGAAGCAATTAATACCACCAAAGGGCAACCTTCTTTTGCCTCTAAACCTGGAGCAGATAAATTGCTGACAAAAGGTGTGGATGTACAAAACTCGATCGCTCAGATCTATTTGGTGGATTACGCCACTGCCATGCAGCAGTTGACAAACATCAATTACAATCAGGCGACTTCCATTCCCTCTGCCACCCTAGAACAGCTTAAACGAGTCAAGTCGATGGTGGCTGGAATCGGTACGGATGAGGGTGGAGTCCGAATCAAAGCAGTAGCCGCGATCGATCCTCAAGCGCCCAAATGGGACTACAAACCTGCCCCCGGCAAAGTCATTGCTCAGTTGCCTGCGGATACGTTGGCATTAATTAGCGGTGCAAACTTAAGCAACTATTGGAACCAGGCAACCCAGCAAGCTAAATCCTACCCAGACGGAGAGCAAGCGATCGCTCAAGCTCGACAGGCATTTAAATCCGCAAATTTCGATCTAGATAAAGACATTTTTGGATGGATGGATGGCGAATTTGGCATGGCGCTGATTCCATCTAATCAAGGCATTTTGTCCCAACTGGGCTTTGGTGGGGTCATGGTGTTTAATACCAGCGATCGCAAATCTGCCGAAAATGCCCTCAGCAAGTTAGATAATTTTGCAAAAGGCAACGCCGTTCTCGTTCAGTCGCGAAAGGTGCAGGGCAAAGAAATTACCGAGTGGAACAGCCCTATGGGAGCCATCTTGGGTCATGGCTGGTTAGACAATAATTCTGTATTCGTTGCCTTTGGTGGACCCTTGGCTGAAACTATGGCAGCCAAACCCGCTCAAACCCTTGACCTCAGCGACACCTTTAAAGGAGTCACTGACAACCTACCCAAGCAAAATTTGGGCTATGTTTACGTTGATATGGACAAAACCCTAACCTTGCTGACTCGCGTGGGTGCCATTTCCCAAAGAGCGCTTCCTGCCGATACGATCGCTCTGCTAAACTCGATTCGCGGTATTGGCATCACTTCCACTCAAGCTGACTCCAACACCGGACAAGTTGATATGTCTTTAGCGCTAAAAAAAGGAAAGTAAATGCTTGGATTGGGTGCGTTGAGCGAAGTCGAAACGCACCCAATGCGATCGCCTGGTTCTATTCGTCATTCGCCACTCGCCTCTTGTCATTCGTCATTCCCTACTCCCCACGCCCCACGCCTCCAACGGGAGCCAACACAGGAGATGCTGCCTCGGATGGCATGAGTGGATCGGGTTGCTTGCCGCGTGGTGTGACAACCCAGTGGCTATGTCCATGCAAGTGATCATAAAGCCCCACAACCGAGATCATGTTTTTTAGAGTGGTATACAAAAAAATTAGAATAGCGTGCTGGGCAAAATAGTAAATCGGGTAGCGAATATACGAGACTCGCATGGTCACCACCGTTTGATAGATACCGCTAAAGAAGGTAACAACGGTACTAAACCAAAGATAGGCATTATCCGAGGGCGGGAGGTAGCCGTGGAACAAAAACAAGCTCAGAATGAGGGGCAGAATTTGTAGGGCTAACAAGGAATAGATGACGCAGTAGTAAAGCAAATAAGTCCAGTAAAATTTTTGCTTTAGGTTAAGGTGTTTAGATTTCCAAACGCGCCGTTGATACTTAAAGCTCACTTCTAACCAGCCCTGCGCCCACCGTTTGCGCTGAAACCAAAATGAGTTGAAATCAATGGGGGCAAGTTCGGTGGCAATAATGCTGCGATCGTGGAGAATATGGTATCCATTCAGCAATGTCCGCAGCGTTGCATCAATATCTTCCGTCATCATCATCGGGTTGAAGCGAATCCGCTTTAGAACGGCGGTTCGCCAATAGCCATTAGAGCCACCAAAAATAGTTGAGTCCGTGAGAAACGATTTGGCAGGATGACTTACGCCATAAAGCGATTCAAACTCAACGGCAATATTTTGGGTCAGCAAGTTGTGCCCGTGATTGCGGATAATGTTACGTCCTTGCACAACGTCATAGCCTTGCTCTAACCAGCGCCATGCCCGTAAAAAGCAATCTGGGGAGGGATGATGATCCGCATCCAAGATACAGGTCACATCGCCTGTAACGATGTTTAGAGCGGCATTCAAATTTTCAGCTTTGGAATGGCTACCCTCAACTCGTAATAAATGCAGTTCAGGATGAACTTGGGCTAATGCTCTCAGGTCATCTTCAAGCGGTAAATCGACGGGGGTGTTGTATGCCAGAATAAGCTCTAGCCCTGCTGCTGGGCGATAGACTGTGCTGAGAATCTGGCGCAGAGTTTCTAAAATAATGTCTTGTTCATTCGGCAAGTAGGCAACCACAATGATGGAACAGCGAGGTAAGGGAGTGGTTGGGACAGGTCGTTGAGAGCCGCTTATGCCCAAGGCTACTTTGATGGAGCGCAATGAATGATCCCAGCGATCGCCCCTAGGTTTATTGGTTTGAACGGCAAATCTACGGAATAGAGCCGTAGAAGCCTCTAAAAGAATCATCAAGGAGCTAAAGAGGAAAAAGGTGGCGATCGCCATATGAACATTGACCAGTGGCAGCCCTCCCATCCGCAGACAAAAATAAAAGATGGTGGGAATTCCAATCATTAAGACATGGGTATAGATCAGCTTATGCAGATCGACTGACCACTTCTTCACGTAAGCCATCCTTCAATTATTAGGGTAAATTGTTGAGCTATTTGTAAGAGCATTCGCACGCCCATTAGCAGACACTCCAATGTGAGTGCCATTGCTGGACTAATTGAGTACTTGTGACTTCTCATCATCGGAAGTGTTTTCCGGCAGGTTCTAAATCTTCTGCATGTGCCCACAGCGATCGCCGACCGTCGCTCACCTGGCACAGAAAAAAGTCCTGCTCATCCAATAGCTTTTCTACTTTCACCACAATCCAGCCCGCCTCACTTCGATAGCACACTTTATCACCCACTTGCGGTTCGCGAACACGGCGCTGTAACGACGGAGATTTCGCCAACACATAATCCACATCGCGCAGCAAACCTAAAACAATCCGTTGAATTAAAGGACTCGTATAAACAGTCAAGATTGCTAAGATAAGCGTCACGCTAATCATAATTGGCAGCATCACAGCATACCGTGTTGCATCGCCTTGAACGATCAATTGCAAGCTGCGATCGACGACCAAGCCATGCAACAAAAAAAATGTGTAGCTGTAGCCTCCCATCGCGACAAAAAATAAGGCGATTTGCCTCTGTTCTGCCAAAATGCGACACATGACCATGCAGCTTAAGCCTAAACCGATAGACAAAAGCAAATCTGCAAAAATCCATCCCCAAGTGTAGAACTGACAGATAAAACCAGCGCCATAAACTAGAGCGCCGATCGTTAAAGCACGGGGCAAACTCCAATAAACGGGTCCTTCATCCTTAAGGTAGAGATCGCCCACTGCCATGCCGATCGCAAAGGTGCCCAGTTTAGATAAAAACAGAGCGAAGGGTTGCCATCCGGCTGGAGTATCCCAAATCACATAAGTGGGGTGTCCTCCTAAGAGATAGATCGCGATCGCTCGGTAGCCAATTGTCAGCAAAACACAAACCAGAACTAAGTTTGTGGCTCCCCAGCGCTGGAGTAACTTCCACAAAAATGGAAACAGCAGCGCAAAACTAAAAATAAGCGAAACAAACCACCATGATCCGCTAGTTGCCATCAGCATCTCCCCGTTGTAGGCATACACTAAGGGAAAACTAATGCCTGCAAAAACATACCAGGGGTTGGGAAAGTCAGTTTTAAATGCGATTGCGATCGCCCATAGCAGGGGAAACGACAACCACAACACCGCCCAAAAAGGAAATAAAATTTGGCTCAGTCGTCGCTTTAAGAAAATGCCGACGTTTAACGGCTTGCCCTTGAGCGATAGCACCAAACTAAAGCCACTGATCAGCACAAAGACATCGATAAACTGAAACCCAAACCAGGATGGCAGGCTTAAAAGATAGGGCAATGCTCCCTGTTTAGGCAGGGTGCTCATTGCCGCCGCCAAATAGCGCAGATTACTGACTAATCCGGTCGGTTGAGGCGTATAAGCGGAGCCTGTAAACCCCATTTGAGCGTAGTAAAGCAGTAGCATTACCACTGCAAGGATGCGAATTCCTTCTAACCAGGCTAGACGCTGCGATCGATCTACCCGTTGATTAATCATCTATGTGTTGTCTCTTTTCTCTAGTAGGTTAGGAGATAGGGCGGGAGTTTTCACAGCGCAGCTTCAAGAGTTGCCCTAGTACGAGTGACCGAAATGAATATTCTAGATAAAGAATTTTCAATGGGAAAGAATTACAGTGACAAATTCGGCGTTGCTGAATAGAGGTATGATTTGCCCTCATCCCCAACCCTTCTCCTGTTGGGAGAAGGGAGCTAGAACTTCTGTCCCCTCGCCCGTTGGGCTAGGGCTAGGGTGAGGGCGGATTTAGAAATTCGTATCCAAATTCAGCAATGCCACAAATTCTTTGCATTTATATTCATTGGATGAATCGGTAGCTCTAATAAAAAGATTTAATCGTGAATACCTTCCTTGAATAAATGCTACGGAATTTCATCTTTCTTTATAATCCATTCCTACCTTAGCAACATGCTAAAAATAAATACTTAATAGACTTAGGAGATGTCAAAAGGCTATTGATGCCACTCAAAAGTTCAAACTATACTATGCTAGCGTTCTCTACCCAATGCTTGTCACTTGCTATATTCATCAGAAAGTGGGCGATCGCTGCCTCCGTCTTCGAGTAGCAGGCTGATGTAAAGCAAGTGGAAATCTTTAATCAACGCCATGTCTCGTAGTTTAAGGTCAGAAGCCGAATTTTTTCTTCAACAAGGGTTGCAGCTCAGCCAAGCAGGCGCTTATGAAGATGCGATTATCAGCTTGGATCGAGCGTTGCAGCTTTACCCCAGTTGGCATGAAGCTTGGTACTTTAAAGGCATTGCACTATATGAATTGCAGCACTATACAGATGCAGCGACTTGCTTTCAACAGGCACTCGATTTAAAGCCAAATTATCCAGAAGCTTTAAACAGTCAGGGGATGGCGTTGTTTAGCTTAGGGAGCTATGAAGCAGCGATCGCTAGCTATGACAAAGCGATTAAGCTACGCCCCGATTTTCATCAAGCTTGGTATAACCGGGGCAATGCGCTGGATAAGTCGAACTGCTACGAAGCAGCAATCAGCAGCCTTGACCAAGCGATAGAGTTGGAGCCGGAGTATTCTAGGTCTTGGTATAACCGGGCAATTATGCTTTATAAGCAGGGACAATATGAGGCAGCGATCGCCAGTTACGATAAAGCGATCGAGTTCCGCCCTCACTATTCCAATGCTTGGTACAATCGCGCCAATATTTTAAATCGACTAAAGCGCTATCCCGAAGCGTTGGAGAGCTACGATCGTGTGCTGATGATTAAATCAGACTGGTATGCTGCCTACTACAATCATGCCAATGTATTACACAAGCTGAAACGGCATGAGGAAGCGGTTACCAGCTACGATAATGCCCTCGAAATCAAGCCCACTCTGTATGAAGCTTGGTATAACCGGGGCAATGCCTTGGATGCCCTAGGACGTTATGACGACGCGATCGCCAGCTATCGTCAAGCCTTAACGCTCAAACCCGATTTACGAGAAGGCTGGTACAACTGGGGCAGTACTCTTCACAAAGCAGGACGGTATGAAGCAGCGATCTCCAGCTATGACAAAGCGATCGCCCTAGATCCTAAATTTGCGAGAGCGTGGCACAGTCGGGGAGTTGCCTTTCGCAAGTTAGGCATGTATGCCGAAGCCATTACTAACTATGACAAAGCCGTGCAGCACAATCCCAACTTATATGAATCCTGGTACGGACGGGGGACTACCTTAGGGCACTTAGGGCGAAATGAAGCCGCCGTTTCTAGCTACGATCGCGCCCTAGAGATTAATCCTTCTTTTTATCCTGCTTGGTATAGTCGTGGGGTTGCCCTGAGCCACATTGGGGATTACAAAGCTGCCATCACTAGCTACGATCGCGCCTTAGAAATTCGCCCTAATTTTCCATCGGCTTTGCGTCGCCGCAGTTTGGCGCTCGATCCCAAAAGTCTTGCCATGCTTGCGCCTGATTTAGATAATGATGAGGATTTTAATGAGCCAGTATTCGCGAACGATATGATTGAAGAATCGTTGAATTCCTAAAGTTGACTTTGGATTAAGATACTGTCAGTCGTTCTTTTTGCCCATTGAAATGCAGGCAAGGCGGCAGGGGACAGTCTAGACAGGTCGCGATCTCCCCTCACAATCCATACAAGTCTTTAAACCAGGTCACAAAAATTTGCGATCGTGGATGAGATGGCTCCAAAATCTTTTCCGTAATGGCATCTCTAAATTTCTGCCCTGGAGGTTTTTGCCAAGCTAGCCAGGTATAAATATTTGCTTTGTCTTGATGGTTATCGATAAAGGTTGCACCTCGGCTTTTTGCATCGCTCACAACTTCTTGAGCATAAGTCCAAAGCGGTTCTTTTTCATCTGGAATCAAGAATGCTAAAAACGTTTCTAACATTCCACGAGATTGATTATCTGGCATCATCCACACTCCAAATCGGATGCCATCTGCCGCCGTATGGATTAATCCAGTTTCCGAGATGAGTTCAGGCATATCTGGAATGCTAGGCAAACAAGCATCTCGCAATTCTTTCCAACGAGCTTGCGGATTCTGATCTGCATCAATCACAATACCGAGTGCTTGCAAACCAGAATTTTGCAATTCCGTAGAGATGACCTTTGGTTTCAAAATATTGCTGTATCCCTCTTGCGGCTCAATCCAAACCGGGGAATCTTCGGGCTTATTTGACCAGAGAACCCCATTGTTTTCCATCAAGTGAGGGATTATTTGCTTCTCTACATCCGATTCAACAAGTAGAAGATTTGGACATAAAGGGGGGCGCGGATGAAGCGGCTTTTTTGCCATCAACTATCGCACCTCAATCCCACGTTCAGCCGCAATAACAATTTGATCGGCATCAAAAATAATGCTTTTATTCTTGCCTTTTTCTATCCGATGAATCGAGATTTCATCTTCAGCAATTTGTTCAGATTCGATTAATGCTGCGAGGCTTTCCCAGCAATCCTGACTATGGGTTGTTGCAAAGATCTGCACATTAGACTGTTTAGCCGTTTCCCAAAGCATCCGCCACATCGTAACCATAGTAGTAAAGTGGAGTCCTGTATCTACTTCATCGATAAGTAAAACTCCACCTTTTGTACAAACCGCTGCGAGAGATAAACCTAGCATCCGCCATATTCCATCTCCCATACTGCCAATAGGAACACGTTGATCATTGTCAGTGCGTCGAACAACAAACCCACCTCTCATGCCAGATCTGTATCTTTCCGCTCCTACTGAGGCAATTCGGTCAATAGCAGGATCAATAGTTTGAAGTGCATGAACTATTACTTTTTCCTCCGGCTTAAGCACAACTTGATCAAATAACTCGATCATTTCACCAGTCGTTAAGGATGAGGATGTTACAAACAGAGTTCTAACAGTTGAATTTTTTAAGCTTCGCCTTATTCGGCGAGCATAGTTAATTGGCAAACCACCGTTAGGTGACAAAGGTAATCGAAAACCTTCATGTTCTCCACTGAGATTCCAAATAATGTTGAAATCCAAACCTCTTAAGTCTTCGTTTTCAGCCGTCAGATCAAAAAGATCTGCTTGCTCATTATTGTCTAGTTCATGGATAGACACTGAGGCACTGACACTATCTTGGAAATTATCGTCACTACCCAATATTAGAAACTTGCTATCTAAACTGATTTCATGGCTATAGAAAAGATGCCGAATATCAAGTTCTCGCTCTCTGCTAACAGAGACCGATTTTTGGTCTTCATTCCAGAGCATCTCTCCCCGATTTGTCATGGTTTGGCTAAGTAGCTCAAGATTGGCACGCGAGTAGAAAATCTGAATTGCTTCTAGAATTGATGTTTTACCGCTGTTGTTTTCGCCGACGAGCAAATTGATTCTGCCAAGCTGTTGAAGCTCGAAGGATTGGAATCCGCGAAAGTTTTCGATTTTGAGGGACTTCAGCATGGCGATTGGCTGGCGCAAAAGGAACAGAGTGTTGATATCAGGATAGGCGATCGCACCCTAATCCAAACAAAAAAAGCGATCGCCCCTTTGTGAGAAGCAATCGCTCTTTAGTTATTTGGTTTCAGGAGAGAAGCAGTCTTAGACTCCTAACTCCTCATCCCTTTTTAGTAATCGAAGTCGCCGCCGCCCATGCCGCCGCCAGCGGGAGCGCCATCTTTCGGTTCAGGCTTGTCAACCACGATACATTCGGTGGTTAACACCATGCCAGCGATCGAAGCTGCGTTTTGCAAAGCAGAGCGAGTCACTTTAGCAGGGTCAACAATTCCCGCTTCCAGCATATCCACGAACTCATTGGTTGCTGCGTTAAAGCCCACGTTGAAAGACTTCTCTTTCACACGTTCTGCAATCACCGCACCGTTTTGACCCGCATTTTCAGCGATTCGCTTCAGCGGCGCTGCCAATGCACGAGAGACAATCAGCGCACCCGTCAGTTCTTCACCCACAAGCGTGTCGTTTGCCCAAGTTTCCAACTCAGGACTCAGGTGAGCCAATGTGGTGCCACCGCCGGGAACGATGCCTTCTTCCACAGCCGCCTTGGTTGCGTTGATGGCATCTTCCAACCGCAGTTTACGATCTTTCATTTCGGTTTCGGTCGCTGCGCCGACTTTGATCACTGCAACGCCACCGGCTAATTTAGCCAAGCGCTCTTGTAGCTTTTCTTTGTCGTAAGAAGAATCGGTTTCTTCCATTTGACGACGAATTTGCTCAACACGCGCTTTGACTGCGCCATCATTGCCTTCTGCCACAATGGTGGTGTTGTCTTTGGTGATGGTGATGCGGCGAGCTTTACCCAGGCTGTCAAGTTTGACAGCATCCAGTTTCAAGCCTGCGTCTTCGGTGATTACTTGCCCACCGGTGAGTACGGCAATGTCTTCCAACATGGATTTGCGGCGATCGCCAAAACCAGGAGCTTTCACAGCCGCCACATTTAGCACACCGCGCAAACGGTTGACGACCAAAGTTGCTAGCGCTTCTTTTTCAATGTCTTCCGCAATGATCACCAAAGGACGACCGGAACGCGCCACTTGCTCAAGCACAGGCACTAAGTCTTGTACTAGGGCGATCTTCTTGTCGGTCAACAGGATGTAAGGCTCTTCCATCACTGCTTCCATCCGTTCCATGTCGGTGGCGAAGTAGGGAGAAATGTAGCCTTTGTCAAAGCGCATTCCTTCGGTGACTTCCAGTTCGGTCGTCATGGATTTGCCTTCTTCCAAGGAAATCACGCCTTCTTTGCCGACTTTATCCATGGCGTTGGCAATCATGGCGCCGACTTCTTCGTCGTTTCCGGCGGAGATAGCACCGACTTGCGCGATCGATTTAGAATCCTCAACGGGACGAGCGTGTTCAGCGATCTTGTCTACCAAGAAACCCGTTGCTTTATCGATCCCACGTTTGAGAGAGATCGCGTTAGCACCTGCTGCCACGTTCCGCAGACCTTCTTTGACCATCGCGTGAGCCAAAACTGTTGCGGTCGTGGTGCCGTCGCCTGCTGCGTCGTTGGTTTTGGAAGCCGCTTGACGAATCAACGCCACGCCAGTGTTCTCAACATTGTCTTCTAACTCAATTTCCTTGGCGATGGTGACACCATCGTTAACAATTTGGGGCGCGCCAAACTTCTTTTCTAGAACGACGTTGCGACCTTTGGGTCCTAACGTAACTGCCACTGCTTCAGCCAAAATATCCATGCCGCGCTCTAGGGCACGACGAGCGTTTTCGTTGTAAATAATGCGCTTAGCCATAAGTCTTTGTTGCCTTTGTGAATAGTAGAAACTTTGTAGAAGGAGATAGGACGGAAAACTTAGAACTCAAAACTATTCCCTAATCCACGATCGCCAAAATGTCTTTCTCAGACAGCAAAACGTACTCTTCAGTACCTAGCTTGATGTCGGTGCCAGCATATTTTGAGTAAAGAACTTTGTCTCCGATTTTCACTTCGGGTTCTTGGCGAACGCCGTCATCGCTGCGCTTGCCAGGACCCACAGCCGCAATTTCGCCGACTTGTGGTTTTTCTTTTGCGGTATCTGGCAACAAGATGCCACCAGCGGTTTTTTCTTCAGAAGGGCTAACCTTTACAAAAACGCGATCGCCCAAAGGTTTAACAGTAGAGACGCTCAACGATACAGATGCCATATGCAATGCTCCAAACTAGCGGGTTGATCAAAGAAAATCTTTCAGAGAGGGAGGCTTGGCTAAATGAAATACTTCATTCCAAAAAGAGGCTCTAGCCAAAACAAGCCACCAATAACGACAGGCTCAGCCAATAGAGTGTTGACCAACCACCAATCGTTACGTCTGTTAATAGTCTAACGGGTTTAAGCCAAAATTAGCACTCTCACCTCTTGAGTGCTAATTTAGCCAAACCTTTAGTATCAATGCAATCTTTGTAACTGTACGGGTTTCCGTACCGAATAGTTAGAGTGAGGGACTGTGAGCCAGCATTATTGCGATCGCCGTTCAACAGACCCCAAAATTCAGACCCTTGCAGATCCGGTTGTGCCATCTTCGTCATCGCGCTAATTGCTGAGATTATCGCTTCCAAGATTGGAGAATGCGATTTCTTATTGGATCGCTGATTGAAAATCTATGACTGCACCTATGGCGGTGGAAATCTGCTCGACGCTGGTTAGTGGCGATGCAGGGTCGGCGGAGAGCAATATTCGCAAATGGCTGCTGGATTCGGACATTGTGAAAGCGGTGATCCAGTTGCCAACGGATGAGTTTTTGATACGGGCATTTACGCCTATCTTTGGGTGCTGAACAAGCATAAATCGGCTGAGCATAAGGATCGCGTTATGCTAATCAGCGCCAGCGAGAAGTTTAAGCCGCTGAAAAAGAGTAAGGGATCGAAGCGAAAAGAAGTGGATACAACCAGCCGCGTCGAGATTGTAGAAACTCTGGCTCAATTCGTAGATGGCGTTGCTTAGCAAAGGTATGAATTTAGAACTGTCATGCTGAACGGATCAAAGCAAAGTGAAGCATCTGTCGAGATTCTTCGCTTCACTCCATTGCGCTCAGAATGACAATTCATACTCTGACTCAGCAATGCCAAAAATGGGTTTTCCGTTGCTGATTTAAACCTCATATATTCTCAAACCCAGCAACCTAAACCTCGATATTCTAAGGCTTGAGGACAATTTTGATACAGTTATCCTTTTTGTGTTTAAAGATCTCGTAGCCGTGGGGTGCTTCATCAAGGGTGAGTCGGTGAGTAATCACGAATGATGGATCAATATCGCCATTTTGAACACGCTCAAGCAAAGGACGTAAATATCGATGTAGATGAGTTTGTCCTGTTTTCATGGTTAACCCTTTATTCATGAAAGCGCCCATGGGTATTTTATCGACTAGACCGGTATACACACCAGGAACCGAAACAGTGCCACCCTTACGGCACGCGACGATCGCTTGACGAAGGACATTTGGGCGATCGGTTTCCAAACGTACTGCTTGCATCACCTTGTCATACAGTCCTTCCAAACCCATGCCATGAGCCTCCATACCCACGGCATCCATCACAGAATCTGGTCCTCGTCCTCCAGTCATTTCCTTTAAGGCTTCCCCTACATCGACTTTTTCAAAATTCAACACTTCTGCCTTACCTTGCTCTTGAGCCATTTTTAAGCGTTCAGGAACGCGATCAATAGCAATCACACGACCGGCACCCAGCATAAATGCACTGCGAATAGCAAACTGTCCAACAGGACCACAGCCCCAAATTGCTACCGTATCGCCGGGTTGAATGTTGCAGTTTTCGGCTGCCATGTATCCTGTGGGAAAAATATCAGTTAAAAACAGAACCTGCTCGTCCGATAATCCATCTGGAACTTTGAATAATCCTACATCTGCAAAAGGAACACGAGCATACTCTGCTTGACCTCCTGCATAGCCCCCTGTGAGATGGGAGTAGCCGAATAGTCCTGCTGGAGAATAACCCATCACCTTTTCGACCATCCAAGCGTTGGGGTTGGAATTATCGCAAAGAGACCACAAGTCACGATTACAAAAGAAACAACTACCGCAGGAAATGGTAAAAGGAACTACTACGCGATCGCCTACCTTCAAGTGCTTATTTTGAATGCCACTGCCTAGTTCAACAATTTCACCCATAAATTCATGTCCCAGTATGTCGCCCTTTTGCATAGTGGGATTGAAGCCGTCATATAGATGTAAATCGGAACCGCAAATCGCTGTTGATGTAATTTTTACGATCGCATCCCGTGGGTTAATCAGTTTAGGATCGGGTACGGTTTCAACGCGTACATCATTCGCGCCATGCCAGCAAACTGCTTTCATTAGGTAGAGTCTCCTATAAGATAAGTGGTTACCGAAATCGATTCCTGAGCTTACTTCTCACCTCGCGATTGCCCCTCGGTGGTAGCGATCTCGCCCGTTTCCATCAACATCTTGAAGCGACGCAAATCGTCTCCAATCTGCTGCTCTGGCGCTTCGCCAAATAGCTTTGCGATCGCGGCTCCAATCTCTCCCGCAGGCGGTTTGTATTCGGTAACAACTTTTACCTCAGTTCCACGATTATCGGGTGCTGCCTGAAACTGAATAAAGCCAGAATTCTCAACATCTGCACCAACAACGGACTTCCAAGCAATCAGTTCATTCTCGCGATCTTCGGTAATGTCTGCATCCCATTCAATGCTGCCATCTAGGGGCGCATTGGCAACCCAATGCGATCGCTTAGCATCTTGCACTTTTACTGATTTAAGGTGCTTCATAAAATGAGGTAAGTTCTCAAAGTTGTGCCAGAAGCGATAAAGTTCTGCGGCTGGCTTGTTGATTGTCATTGTTTTCTCAACCTTGATTGGTCTGGTCATGTCCAATACCTCTGATGATGATTACTTGATTTTTATGGAGTGGTGAAGTGGTCGGCAAACACTTTAAACTCAGTCGCGTCGTGGCTACAAAAAAGCCGAACATCTTTATCGCGATCGCTTACTAGCTCATGAAGAACAGACTCGACCTTGTGTAGGGCGATCGAACATCGCGCACACCGAAGCCTGTATCCACTAAGACCGAGCCTTATTCTGTTTCAATTGAGTAGATAATGGCAAAATAGATCAGCCGTTGCACCACGACTGAAGCCATCAAATAACGCCCCACCCACAGGGCACATGTAACCACAATTAAGATGATGAATCTTCACAGAATTCTTTAGATCTCATTCTTAGGGCTATCTGCGAGGACATACCGCCATCTGTCCTTACAGACACAAGAAGCTACGCATTCTGCCAAATATGTCTTGAACTAAATAGGACTTACGCACTCGCCCCCTAAATCCCCCGATTTTGGGGGACTTTGATCTCTAGCTCCCCCAAAATTGGGGGTTGGGGGGCAAATTTCGATTGATTTGCGTAAGTCTTGCTAAATCAAGAGCTACTCAGCCAAAAAGCATGGATCTCTTATCTACATCAATTGCCTACTCGCGAACGATTCGGGCTGCGCCCTTTTCAATATCACCTGCGGTTTCTTGAGCGCCTTTGACATAACCAGAACCAAACTGTTTAAAGGCTTCTCCTGACTCTTTCGCAATTCTTCCCAGTCTCTTGCCAGGTTTGCCTTCAGTTTCCTCGGCTTCTCGGTTCCACTCACCCGTTGTTTTAGGTCTATCTGCCTGATCGGTTTGTTCAATGCGATCGCGAATTTTTGCACCCAAAGCGTCATTATGAGGAGCAGCGTTGGCATTGGTGGTAAGCAGTACGAAACCAACTAAAACGAAAGCAAAGTATTGTTGTAAATGAAGTCCTTTGAGTAAAGAACGAACATAATCAGTTGTGCGAGAAAATAAAGTCATCATGGTGTTATTCCTATAAATGTTCTTGACATTGTTTACGTAGACTTAACGAACAAAATAAACGGTAATTTTTTGGAAGCCTTATTGTCAAACTAAATCAACTTAGCTTCGTCTCAATCACCTGAGTTTTTGAACATGAATCCAAGCTTAATGGCAGAAAAATAATAATCCCTCTAGCAAAAGTTATAGCTTGGAGCTTAAAGAGGGATAAATAGTCTTGCATCTATTTGGTATCAGGCTGGTCTAGTGACTTTGGATATCTTTAAAACTACCTGTGCTTGTCTGATTCAACATCTAAGCAACATAGAGATATTATTTCTTAAATTTCTATTTCTTTAGACAGATTGAGTTTTAATCTATCTCTGCGTTGACTTCCACAACGTTTATCTCTCTTCAGATAGATTGATTTCTGATTTGTTGATGCGTGAGTATGAAGACAACTTCAAAGCATAAATGCTTGATTTTTGTATTGATCAACTCAAGCAGCTAATACTTGATGAAAACTTGTGATACAAAGGTTGACTATTCATTTAATTAGCAAGATTTGATGAGTGCTAACTAAGTTTTTCTGTTTCCTGCTTTTATTAATAACTCCCATGGAGAGAGAATCATGACACAAATGCCTAACATCCCACCCTTTATTGAAAGTGATGAGCGTGAGTATCGAGATAGTGGCATTCCTAGTACAGTAGCGATCGCGGGTCATCCGCTGCATCCATTAATTGTTACTTTTCCAATCGCGTTTCTAACCGGAGCGTTTGCTACGGATATTGGCTATTGGTTTACTCAAGACCCGTTTTGGGCAAGAGCATCTTTGTGGTTAATTGGGGCTGGTTTTGTTGCTGGGTTGTTGGCAGCATTTACTGGCATGATGGATTTCCTCAAAATCGATCGCGTTAAAAAGCACAGTGCTGGCTGGATTCACATGACTGCTAATGTAACGGCAATGTCTTTGACCCTCGTCAACTGGATACTGCGTTGGAATAATGTAGAAGGCGCGATCTTACCGATTGGATTGATTCTCTCGACTGTTGTGGCAACTCTGTTAGGCATTTCAGGATGGTTTGGCGCTGAGTTGGTTTATCGACACAAAATTGCGGTAATTGGCTACAGCAGTCGCAATGAACCGTGACAATTCGCTAAAAACTGGATTTCTCAACGGATTAGTAGGTTTATACGTTAAGAAAAGTTGGGCATCGGGTGAGATCGCACTTCTACAGCGGTATGAGCTTTCGGGCTTACAGTGGATAGGGATGATTCGATTGGTGAAGTTTGCAAAATATCTCTTTATAATTCGCTCACATCGCTCATCTATCACCTAAGCTGACTCACAGTTTGAGCGCTTAAATCTACAATATCTGTCAAAAACGTTATATTCTACGGGCTATTAGCCTTTGTTCCAATTTCCATTGCCGCAGAGCTACTGAATTGGGGATCGGTGGTAGTTTTTGTCACTGCCGCGATCGCCATTTTGCAGATCGCTACTTGGATGGGCACTGCTACAGAAGAAATTGCCGTTGTGGTTGGACCAACCTTGGGTGGATTGCTGAATGCCACTTTTGGTAACGCCACTGAATTGATTATTGCCTTGGTAGCCCTAAACGCAGGCTTAATTGAGGTTGTCAAGGCAAGTGTGACAGGTTCCATTATTGGCAATCTGCTGCTAGTCATGGGGTTGTCTATGTTTTTAGGTGGATTGCGCTATAAAGAGCAAGAGTTTCAGCCTATCGTTGCACGAGTCAGCGCTTCATCGATGAATTTAGCGGTGATTGCCATGCTGCTTCCTACTGCGATGAATTACACCTCCCCTGGAATCTCTTTCGCCACGATGCAAAGTCTTTCAGTTACCGTGGCGATCGTGCTAATTGGGGTCTATGCACTAACGCTGCTGTTCTCTATGAAAACCCACGCCTATCTCTACGATGTGGGCGTGGCAGAAGAGGACATAAAAATTATGGCAGAATCCAATCTTGTCCCTGAAAATCCAACAGAAAAGCCCAATCTAAAGCTGTGGACAGGAGTTTTGCCAGGGGCAACCGTATTGGTAGCAGTAGAGTCGGAGCTGCTAGTAGCCACTTTAGAAGAAGCTACATCCAAGTTAGGTTTAACAGCATTATTCACTGGGGTGATCTTGCTGCCAATTGTGGGGAATGCAGCCGAACATGCAACAGCAGTGACGGTTGCCATGAAAAATAAAATGGATCTGGCGGTTTCTGTGGCAGTTGGGTCTAGCCTACAAATTGCGCTCTTTGTTGCACCTGTGTTGGTACTCGTTGGCTGGTGGTGGGGCAGCCGATGGATTTAGACTTCAACCCATTTGAATTAGTGGCGGTAGCAGTAGCCGTCCTAATCACCAACTCGATTAGTTCGGATGGCAAATCAAACTGGTTAGAAGGAGTTTTACTGCTAGCTGCTTATGTAATTCTGGGTCTAGCGTTTTACTTTCATCCAGTGGTTGAAAGCAGTGCCTAAGCCCTGACAAATCTACTTTTGCGCTCGTTGTGCATCCAGCTTGCAGACATTCAAGAGACGGAGATCGTTTTTGCTTACAGCATTCAGTTTATGAAAGCCTTGCAGTCCTAAATTCAAAGACGGATTGCCGTTACTGGCTACTGTTGAAGTACGATCGAGGGCAATTTCAAACGGGTTAGCGGTGCGATCGTAGCTATCCGTTACCATTAACGCAAGCTGATCTGCTTTGAACTCCCCAGCGGCACAATCAAAGGAAGAACTAGGCATGTAGAGGGCACCTACAACCTTCCCGGCTTTATTTTCAAATACAAAATACCCTTTGCCTAGTTCATCAGCCTTGGGGACTTGACCATATAAGTAAACGCCGTCAGGCAATGTAGCGGTTGGTACAGCATGAATTTGGGCAACTGGCTTACTGTAGGCGGCTTGAGCTTCCAATGCAGCACTTAGAGTAATCGAGGTTCCTAGAAGCGCAATGCCAACGCGGCTAGCTAAGGCAAACCTTTTAGAAATAGACGTTTTCAGGGACTTTTGCATAACTTCCTCCATTCACCCAGGGAAAATATTTGGTTCGTGTAGCGGATTCTGTAGAGTCATCAGGCAGTTTTGAAGGGATTATGCGATCGCCTTACAATTACTTTCTTACTCAACCATACGGATCATCGAATCGGTATGTTTCCTCCTAACGACTCATCTTGTCAGAGGGCGTAGGGCGACATCTAACGAGAGCAAGCAAAGGGAAAACTAGCGATTTGGATGCGGTGTGGAGCGAAAAACCTTTATGAATTTATCAAACCACTTCTAGCTGAGTCTCGGTATTACATTTGGTGACAGTTCCCTATCTGGCTACTGGCTATACCTACAAATAAATTCAAGGAATTACGGATTTTCTGGTGACTTTTTTGTCGCGCTGATTGAACCCATTTGTTGAATGGGTTGAACTAGACAAAACGGTGGCACAAATCAACCCAATAATTTGCGTTGAAGAATGGCTTAGTTAAAATCAAAACCTTGATTGAGCATGGGTCTATACCTTATGGCACAATGATAAAGAGCCTTTGAGAAAGGCTTTTGTTTTTTAGGTAAGCCCGTGAGTCCCATTGCAAATTCAGTTTCAGTCAATCCAGCCTTAACCGAAAACGGTCAGTCTGTTCAAATCCCTGTGGCTCCTCGTCGTCGCCCGGTGTTTCCTTTCACCGCGATCGTCGGGCAGGAAGAAATGAAACTGGCATTGATGCTAAATGTGATTGATCCCAAGATTGGCGGCGTGATGATTATGGGCGATCGCGGCACAGGCAAATCCACAACTATTCGTGCGCTTGCCGATCTCCTGCCCGAAATTGAAGTCGTTGCCGATGATCCGTTCAACAGTCATCCCAGCGATCCCGAAATGATGGGCGACGAGGTGCGGCAGAAAATTGAGCAGGGCATGGAGATTGCGATCGCGCTAAAAAATGTGCAAATGGTGGATCTTCCTCTGGGCGCAACGGAAGATCGGGTGTGCGGCACGATTGATATTGAAAAAGCGCTGTCTGAAGGGGTGAAAGCCTTTGAACCGGGGTTGCTGGCAAAAGCCAATCGCGGCATTCTCTATGTAGATGAAGTGAACCTGCTGGATGATCATTTGGTAGACGTGCTGCTGGATTCTGCTGCATCGGGCTGGAACACCGTGGAACGGGAAGGCATTTCCATTCGGCAT
>Ga0209181_10004309_pt1 | contig 21277 bp, 18 predicted proteins | sample MAT05_FD_187208 | JGI IMG/M metagenome (GOLD analysis project Ga0209181, IMG submission 187208) | Freshwater microbial communities from Lake Fryxell liftoff mats and glacier meltwater in Antarctica - MAT-05 (SPAdes) (version 2) | ecosystem: Environmental > Aquatic > Freshwater > Ice > Liftoff... | reverse complement strand
TACCGCGACGACCAAACCGACAGCTACGCCCGGCGGCGGCGAGTTCGACAAGGCGGCTGCCAATGCAGCGTTGAGTGGCGCAGTCGGTCAGGCAGCGTCGTGCAAAAAAGAGGGCGACCCCAGCGGCAGAGCGCAGGTCTCGGTGACCTTTGCGCCGAGCGGTCGCGTCACGATCGCCAACGTCAATGGGCCGCCTTTCGCGGGCACTGCCACCGGCGGCTGCATCGCAAAAGCGTTCCGCAGCGCATCGGTGGCGCCGTTCAGCGGCGACGCCGTGACCGTCAGCAAGACAGTCAACATCCCGTAGCGCGCTACGCCAGGCTCGGGTGCAGCCAGTGTCGGTCGATCCACGCGAGCGGATCGGTCTCTTTTCGCAGCTCTAGATCGATCTGTTTCGCATGTTCACCGCCGTCCCACGAGGGGTCAGGCTTGGCTTGTTCGATGCGCCCGCGCAGCACCCAAGTCGTCAGCTCGAAATGATGAAGCAGCGGGGCCATACGCCGTGAATCGAAGCGGCTCAGCACGGCGGCGGCTTCTTCCGGGGGCATCGTGGGCAAGAGGGCGACGCTGGCGTCGAACAAGAGCTCTCGCAGATCGCGAAACGCCGCTTCTGGTGCGCCTGCGATGTCCTCCAGCAAGCGCTCGAAGGCGGCGTCATCGAGGCCAGCTGCGGCGGCGACCTCTGCCATGCGCGGCACCTGGCTCTCTAGAAAAGCCGCGTCCGCGCTGTGGCCGAGCAGACGCCCCACGAGGTAGATGTCGTAGGCGCTGGCGATCGACTCACCCAGCAGATGCGCTTCGACGCTCGGTTTCACGAAGCGATCGGTCAGGTGGTGAAAGCCCACGTGTGGGATCACGTCGGCGGGCAAGTCGCGCGACGCGAGCACGTCCGCAAGCCCCGGCTCCCACGCGATGAGGTTCAACAACAGCGCGCGGTCCCAGGCGATGGAACCTTCGTGCGGCGCAAGGAAGCAGCTGCCCATGTTCGTCACGACTCGCTTCAAATCGGCGTACGAGCCGACGTGGCGAAAGGAGGCTTCGTCTTCGATGGCAAGCTCGGCGAGTGAGCAACGTTCGAGCGTCATCGGCGCAGCATGGCCGCAGTTGCGTTCAGTCAGACAAAGAAAATATCTTCGAGACCGAGCCATGCTGGCACTCGCGCGCGGCTCGTGCCTTTGCAGCCAATCGCGATTGGCTCTCAGATCCCCGAAGGGTCGAACTTTGGCGGAGTCGGCGGCGGTCGGACGGTGACGGGCGGACGCGGCGGCACGGCGGTCGGCGGCACGGCGGTCGGCGGTGTCGTGGGCGAGACGAGCGTCGTTGTGGTCGGGCGCGCTGACGGCTGCGCGGCGGTTTCGCTGGTGGTCGGCGCCGCGCTTGCGTCGGACGTCGCGGCTGTCGGGGTGCTGCTCGCGGCGTCGGGCTTGGCGGCGGGTGCCCCGAGCTTGACTGGGCCTTCGGGTGCTTTTTCTTGCGTGCTGCCTTTGAACAAGCCGGCTGCGAAGCCAACGCCGACACCGGCGGCAAGCAGCACGACCGCGCCAATCACGACGAGCACTGTCTTGCTTCCGCCTTGCTGCTGCGCCGCGCGCACGATTGGCGGCGCAGGCGCAGACACAGGCTGGGGCATGTAGGCCGGTGCCACCGGCGGCAGCGCGCTGACTTCGCGCGTCCACGGGCTTCCGCCGCTCGCGGGGTCGGCCTCGGGTGCGCCGCTCCCTTTTGGTTTTGCGTAGAACTCCGGATCGGCGCCGACGGGGGCCGGCGGAGCAATCCCTTGCGAAGCCAAGACAGCCGGCGGAGCAATCCCTTGCGAAGCCAAGACAGCCGGCGGAGCAATCCCTTGCGAAGCCAAGACAGCCGGCGGAGCAATCGGTTCTGCCGCTGGGACGCCCATCGCGGGAGTCGCGAGGGCCGGCGCAAATGCCACTGGCTCGGCCGCTGCGAGCGCTGGCGCAGCCGTGAAAACCGGCGCTGGCACGACCGCCGCGAAAGGGGGCAGCGACGGCACACCTTGCGGAGCAAACGTCGGCGGAGCCGAGATTGGCCGCAACACGGCCACAGCAGCTGGCGGGGCACGCGCAAATGCTGGCGGCGAGACGATCTCGGCAGGGGCCATGGCTGCGTCGATCAGCGCGGGCGGTGCGACGACAGCCGGCGGAGCAATTCCTTGCGCAGCCAAAACAGCCGGCGGAGCAATTCCTTGCGCAGCCAAAACAGCCGGCGGAGCAATTCCTTGCGCAGCCAAAACAGCCGGCGGAGCAATTCCTTGCGCAGCCACAGCAGCCGGCGGCGAGACTGCGATGAGCGTCGCCAGAGGCGCCGGAGCCGTTACGGAGCCAGTCCCCTGCGCGGCCTCGGTGCTGAAGGTGGGCGCCAACAGCACGCCCGGGGCGGGAGTTTCGGAGCGCTGGAACGGCAGGCCATGAAGCAAGTGGCTCGGCAGATTCGCCGCGTTAGCGGGCACTGTCTCGCGGGCCATCTTACGAGCTGCGCGCGGAGCCTCGCCCTCGCCGCCGCGCCCCGGCAGCGCGCCTGGCAGGAAACCCATTCGCGCAGGCGCCAACCGCCCCGGGTTGTCGGGCGAGAGCGGCGTCGCGTCCGGAAATGTTCGAGCTTGCGCGAATCCCTGGCTCATCGCAGCAAAGCGATCCTAGCCGACGGTCCGCGTCAGGACGAAACTTTTCAACGAGGTCGCCGTGTTTGCCGGCGCTGTCCCGGTAAGCCCCACCCCAGGAAGAAACCAGCGGGCTCGTTGTTGGAGGTGGCGCACAGGCGCCGCCTGGTAAGCCCGCAGGTCCTTGCCTGCCCAAGCCCGCCATGCATTGATGCGCGCCGTTCGGGCAAGGCTCGAAGCTTTCTCAGGAGATGAACATGTTCTTTTCGAAGCGGTCCTTGGTCGCTGCACTCAATGCAGGTCTGGGCGTTGGTCTCGGGCTCGTCGGGTTCGGCGCCGGTTGTGGAGGAAACCCGGAAGCAACCCCCGAGGGCGCCTCGGCTTCAGCGGCCAAGAGCCAGGCCGCGTTGGCCCCCGCCCCCAAGAAGATCGATCCCGTCATCACCAAGAGCTCCCGGCTCGAGAACTGCGTCTACGGCGCCCTCGCGCTGAAGCAGGCGCGCGATGCCTACGTTTCCAGCGTCGGTGACGGCGAGCCTGCTGCGGGCAAAATTCCGCAGTTTGGTTTCGAGATCCCGGAGTCCCCGAAAGACGCGGCCCCACCGCCGACGGCGTCCGGCGCTCCCGCGACCTCGGCGAAACCTGCTGGCAGCGCAAAAGGCGGCGCGACCCCCACTGCGAAGGCCACCGCAGCACAGACCAACAAGCCCACCGGCCAAGCTTCGACGGCAGCTGCTGCGCCCCCGAAGGCGTCCGGCGCGGCCGCCGCAGGTACGGCAGCAGGCGGCACGCCGCCGGCTGGCAGCGGTGGCCGGCCCTCACAAGCCGATATCGCCAAGAAGATGGGCCCGCAGCTGCCGTTCAGCCGCCTAATCCAGGGCTGCAAACAGGCAGGCAACGCCAAAGACCTGCCGGCCGCCGAGCTCGACCCCGTGCTCAAAGAGTTCCAGGAGTTCGCGCAGCCGCTGTCGACGGCGTTGCAAGAGGCGAGCGCCTACTACGCGAAAGAGGGCTACAAAGACGACGCTTTCGCGAAAGGCAAGGAGTACCACAAGACCCTGACCGAAGCGTTCGGCAAGCTCGACGCGCAGCTGGCAAAGCTGAAGGGTGCCGCCGACAAGTGGAACACGGCGAACCCGGTTCCGGCCGCGACCGAAGAGACACACAAGCTCGGCAACGCCGGCCTGGTCGACGCGACCGCGTTGCTGCTCGCCTTCGACAGCAAGCCTGTCGACACCGAGAAGGTGAAGGCGGCCGTGACGAAGCTCGACGCCTCGTTCAACGCGCTCAAGGCATACGGCGAAGCCAACAAGGACAAGCGTGATCCTTGGGCAACCGCGATGGTTCCCCCGCTGAGCTCGCTGCTCGAGGCCGCCAAGGCGCTCTCCGAGAAGCCGGCCGCCGAGATCAAGCCCGCGGCGATCACCAACATCATCTCACTGTGGGATCGCGTCCAGAAGCAGAGCTACTCCGCGATTCAGCGCAAGACCAACGAAGGCTCCGCGCGCGGCGCGACAGGTCCGTCGCAGCGCATGACCAAGCCGCGTATGCCGCCGCGCGAAGCACCCGCTCCGCAGTAGTGATTCGGGGGGGACTGTGCCAGCCCCCCCCGCCCGTCAGAGCAAGCTCCGACGGGCCCCACTTGCTTGCAGGCTGGGAAGGTCGGCGAGAGCGGTGTGCTTGTTCTCGGCTACGCCCGCCGCAGATCGATGCGCCGCCGCATCATCGCCAGGCGGTAAAGCGCTTCGTATTGTTGGGCGGCGTGCGACCAGCCCATCGGCTTCTGCATCGCCGCCAGCTGCATCGCACGGAAACGCTCTGGGGCGTTGCGATAGACGGACACGGCCCACGCGACTGTCGCCACCAGCGAGTCGTGCGTCAGGTCTTGGAACTTGAAGCCTGTTTCGCCGTTCTCGACAGTGTCGTCGAGGCCGCCGACTGCACGCACGATCGGCAGCGTGCCGTAGCGCTGACTGTACATCTGGTTGAGCCCACACGGCTCGTAGCGTGACGGCATCAAGAAGAGGTCCGAGCCCGCCTCGATGCGATGGGCGAGGCCTTCGTTCATGCCGATCCACGCGCGGAACGAGCGGGACTGGTGAGACAGCTCGCTGAAGCGCTGCTCGCTCGCGCCGTCTCCCGAGCCGAGGATCACGATCTGCACGTCCAGATCGAGCAGGCGGTGCAACACAAGGGAGATGACGTCGATGCCTTTCTGCGCGACCAAGCGGCTGACCACGCCGATCACGGGCACGCCCGGTCGCGCTTCCAAGCCGAGCTCGCGTTGCAGCGCCGCCTTGCACAGCGCCTTGCCCGACATGTCACGATGCGAAAACGGCGCGGCGATGTGCTTGTCGAGCTCGGGGCTCCAGGCGGTTTCGTCGATGCCGTTCAGCACGCCGATCACGTCCCCGCCGCGCGAACGCAAGAGCCCGTCGAGGCCTTCGCCGGCGTCTTTGGTCTGAATCTCGCGCGCGTAGGTGGGCGACACGGTCGAGACGATGGTCGACGAGGTGATGCCTGCCTTCAACAGGTTGAGCTGGCCGAACATCTCCAGCGTCGACAGCGCTCGCGGCTCCCACGGCAGACCCGTTTGCGGGTACTCACGCCGCTCGAACCAGCCCTGGTAGGCCATGTTGTGGATGGTCATAACGGTCGCTGCTCGAGCGATCGATGTGCCCCGCTCGACCGTGTCGAGGTAAACCGGCACCAAGCACGTCGGCCAGTCGTGTACGTGGACGACGTCGGGCTCGAAGCCCAGGTAGCGGCAAAGCTCGATCGACGCACGTGACAAGAGCCCATAGCGCTCGAGGTTGTCGCCGAAGCCGCCACTCGCGTCGCCGTAGATGCCGTCGCGGTCGAAGAAATGGTCGTGCTCGATGAAGTAGACCGGCACGGTGTGCTTGGGCTTGGTTCCGGGCAGCTCGCTGCGACAGACGCCGGTCCACACGTTGGTCGGCCCAAACGGCACGCCGAGCGCGCCCGCGAGGCGCGGTGCCGCGTGCTTCTTGGTCACGCGATAACGCGGCATCACGATGCGGACATCGTGACCGCGCGCTGCCAGAGCAGCAGGCAGCGCACCGGCCACATCCCCGAGCCCGCCCGCTTTCGCGAACGGGAAACACTCGGGTGTCACGAACAGGATCTTGAGACGAGCCAAGGCTTGGCGACGGCTAGTTCTGCGTCAGCGCGAGTGAGAATGCGCCGCCGGGGTCGAGCCAAGAGTCGACGAAGATGGTGACGGGTACTCCGCTCGTGACTGGAATGGTCAAGCTCTCGTCGTTGTCGCCAGCCTGGAAGCCCTGATCGGAGCAGCCTACCTGCGTGAGTTGATCGACGCAGTCAGTGCGAGCATAGAGACCGAAGTCTTCATCGCTAGTCGAGTCCAAGGCCACCGTCAGCATGCCCGAGGTTGCTGGCGTGAACACGTACAGTACCTCGAGCCCGGGGGCATTGCCCGCACCCGCGGTGCATTCTGCTGCGTCGACTGGCGCCTGGAACAGGTTCGTCCCAGTCGAGGTATTCCCGGTTGTGGTCCCGAGCGTGATCGGAGTGGCCGCGTTGCAGAAAAAGTCGAGCTCGACCTCACACAGCGCGTCGCAGCCGTCGCCCGGCAACACATTCGAGTCGTCGCACGCCTCCGGAAGCGTAACGATGCCATCGCCGCAGACTGCGGCCATGAACGACGTCGTCAGCGTGTAGGTGCCACCGGCGACCCCGTACGCGTCGACGAACACGGCCACGGGTACGTCGGAGAGAACTGCAAGCGCGAACGATTCATCGTTGTTGCCTTTCCCGAAGTTGACGTCCACGCAGCCGACCTGCGTCGCGCCGTCGGCGCAGGCGGTGCGCGCATAGATGCCGAAATCTTCGTCGCTGGTCGACTCGAGCTCGATGCTGAGCTCGCCGCTGGCAGGCGGCGTGAACAGGTAGACAATCTCCTGACCCGGGGGAATGCCGGCGGCGTCAGGGCAGCCTGCATCGTCCGCGGGCGCCGAGAACAGGTTGCTGCCATCGCTGGTGTCACCCGTGGTGGTGCCGACGGTGAGCGCGATCGCGTCGGTGGTACACGCAGTGTTGATCAGGGCGTCGCACGGCGCGACAGTGACGCAGTCGCTGTCATTGCAATCGCCCAAGCCGTCCAGATCGTTGTCGGTGGTGTCGTCACACACCTCGGCCTCGATACACAGCCCGAAGTTTCCGTCGTCTTCGTCGGTGATGCACTCCGCGGGCGCAGCGCACTGGGCAGAGTCGGTGCAACCCACGTAACAGGCGTCGGACGAGGTTTCAGGCGTCAACGTTTGGCAGGTGTAGCCGTCGCGGCAATCGGCGGTGTCGCCGCAGGGTGCCACGCAGAACGGGCTCTGAATGTCCGAGATGCACACCCCATTGCCGCAATCGCTGTCCCCGTCACAGGGCGCGCTGCAGTAGCCCTTCGGAAAACCGCTGGTCACTTGTGCGATGCAGAAGCCGTCTGCGTCGCAGTCTGCATCGCTGGTGCACGCGGCGCCGATCTTCATCGGGCCAGCCGCTTCACCGCCAGTGTTGTTGCCCCCCGAGATCATGGGAATGCCGGCTCCGGCGCCGCCGTCGCTGTTGGCACCACCCGGGTTCGCTCCGCCAGCCGGACTACCGCCTGTGACGGAGTCGTCACCGCAGGCGAAAAGCACGAACGCGGAAGCAAAAAGAGTAGTGATAGCGACGTGAAAGCGCATGGTGATGATCTTTATCAGAGATTCCGGTGCGACTCCGTTGCGAAGTGGTTGCTAGTCTCCGCTGCGTGCTGACCCCCTGGGCAACGGGCATCTGGACGGACACTCGCAAGGCGAAGTTCTTCGGCGTCGAGACGGGCACCCGCATGACCGTGGTGAAGCTCACGGCGGGCGGGCTCTTCATCCTCTCACCCGTGCCGCTCGACGCCGAGACGCGCCGCGAGGTGGACGCGCTCGGCGAGGTGCGCGCTGTAGTCGCCCCGAGCGTCTTCCATCACCTCTCGGTGGGCGAGTGGATGGCTGCCTATCCGGACGCGCTCTTCGCGGCCTGCCCCGGCCTCGAGTGGAAGCGCCCGGACTTGCCCTTCAACGTCGTGCTCGGCGATCAGCCGCACCCGATCTGGGCCGCCGATCTCGAACAGGTCTACTTCTCGTCGCGGCGCGAGAACGAGGTCGACTTCTTCCATGCGCCCACGAAGACGCTGCTTTGCACGGATGCGTTGCTCAATCTGTCGGAGCACCCAGACCGCTCCACTCGCATCGTCGCTCGTCTGATGGGGAATCGAGCACCAGGTATCGGCTGGCTCGAGCCGTTCATGGTGCGTGATCGCCGGCTCGCACGGCGCCAGGTCGACCGCATGCTCGATTGGGATTTCGAGCGCATCGTGCTGGCGCACGGCAGGCTGGTCGAGCAGGGGGGCCTCGAGGTGCTGCGTCACGCTTACGCGTGGCTTTGAGTGCGCGAACCGCCGATCAGTGTTTGACGTATTCGAAATCGACAGGTTGGCCTTTGATGCCGCGCGCAGGAGCGGCGATCCAATTGGCCATGCCTTTGGGATCGTAAATCGGCTTGCTCATCAGGCTCTTCACCCAGGTTTCGTCGTCGGGTGACGGGACCCACTGGTAGCGTTTGGCCTCCCAGCTCTCCTTGTCGAGAGCGTTGCCGGCGGGGTCGAAATGCAGACCGGCATAGATGCCACCCGCGCGGTGAAAGCGCCGGCTTGGCAATGAAAGCCTGAAAGAGAAGCCAGCCTTCTCGATCTGCTTGTTCCACTTGTCGAGGCCGCGCTGCGAGTCGGCGATGTACTCGTCGCGCAATATTTCGTTCATCGCATTGCGCAGCGGCACGTCCTCGCGCTTCAGCTCTTTCAAGAGCCCGCCTTCGACCACCGGCACGTCGATACCCATGGTACCGGTCAGCACCACGTGGTCTTCGTACTTTTCTTCTTTGGCGCGGCCCTTCAGGCTCGAAGCAAAATAATTTGCTGCGTTGCTGGAGATCTCGCCGCCGAATAGATCGAGCGAAACCGAGTACCAGAAGTTGATGTACTTCTGGATGAGCGGCAGATCGATGCCGCCTTCGGCGCGCGCGTCTTCATTGCCGTTTTGCTTCATCAGCGCGAGCGTGCGCTCGATCACGCGACCGAGCCCTGTCTCGCCCACGAACATGTGATGGGCCTCTTCGGTCAGCATGAAGCGCGTTGTCCGTGCCAGCGGGTCGAAGCCGCTCTCTGCCAATGCGAGCAGCTGATACTTGCCGTCGCGGTCGGTGAAGTAGGTGAAGCAAAAGAAGCTCAGCCAATGGGCGCAGGGCTCGTTGAAGGCGCCGAGGATGCGCGGCTTGTCGGGGTTGCCACTGCGGCGCTCGAGCAATGCCTCTGCTTCTTCGCGACCGTCGCGACCGAAGTAGCTTTGCAGCAGGTAGACCATTGCCCAAAGGTGGCGGCCTTCTTCGACATTGACCTGAAACAGATTGCGCAGATCGTACATGCTTGGGCAGGTTTGCCCGAGCAGGCGCTGTTGCTCGACGCTGGCCGGCTCGGTGTCGCCTTGGGTGACCACCAGGCGGCGCAACACGTTGCGGAACTCACCCGGGATCTCTTGCCAGGCGTCTTGGCCCATGTAGTCGCCGAAGCCGATCTTGCGATCTTGCACCCGGTCCGCAAGAAAGATGCCCCAGCGGTAGTCGGGCATCTTCACGAAGTCGTATTGGGCCCAGCCGTCCGAGTCGACGCTCACGGCGGTGCGCAGATACACGTCGTCGGCTTGGAAGCCCTCGGGCCCCATCTCTTTCCACCATTCGATGAACTTGGGCTGCCACGCCTCCAGCGCGCGCTGCAGCTTCTTGTCGGAAGCGAGGTCGACGTTGTTCGGGATCTTGTCGTTGTTGGCGACTGTGCTCATGTTCTTCTCCAGTCGAACTCGGGCCGCTCCGGGCGCCCGTACATGGTCAAAGCACCGCGCTCGCCGACGGCGTTCGGGCGCTGGAAGATCCAGTTTTGCCAGGCCGACAGCCGGGCGAAGATCTTGGTCTCCATCGTTTCAGGGCCGGCGAAGCGTAGGTTCGCTTCCATTCCGGTCAATGCGTCGGGCGACAGGCTGACGCGCTCTTCGATCGCGATGCGCACTTCGTCGTCCCAATCGATGTCGTCCGGCGCGAACGTCACCAGTCCGCGCTTCAATGCGTCTCTCGGCTCGAGGAAGTCTTCGTCCTTCTCGCATGCCTTTGCCTTTTCAGGCTCGGCCAAGAAGCGGGTTTGCAAGCGTGTGAGCCCAGTCGCCATCGTCAGCGCGCCGAAATTGAGCTTGGAGAAGCCGAGGTACGCCTTCTCGTCTTCGCCGTCTTTCATGTACGAGCGGTCGGCTGCCAGCGCGATCTCGAACAGCGAGCCGACGAAACACGAGGCCGGATCAAGAATCGCGAACAGGCTCTTGGCCGATAGATCCAGGCGCTTCAGCGTGCGGCGAGTAAAGAGGACGATCTCTTTGGCGAACCAATCGCTCTCCGACAGCGTGAGCAGCGCGTCGTCCCATTTGCGAACGAGCGCGCCGTCACCTCGCGCGCGAAGCAACACCAGACCGACGTTCGGGTAGTTGAAGCGCAGATCGCACAGGGCATCGTCGAGCTCGCGGAACATCGCCAGGTGCCAGCTGGCCGCACCGAGCTTGCGTAGCGCATCGGCATTGGCGGGCGGCTCGCCCGCTGGACCGAGAATGGTGATCTCCGCGACGCGGCCCTCTTCGCCCGTCGCCACCGTGACATAGCGATAATCGACGCCTTGCCGATTGCCCTCTTCCCAGCGCCGCGGCTCGAGCGCGGGCAGCGAAACGCCCGGACCCTTTTTCTCCGGCGTGGCGTCGCAGAAGGCCTTGGCGCGCGTGAGCACCGCCTCGTCGAATTTGCTCTTGGGAACCACCTCATCGACCAGGTTCCAGTCTTTGGCGCGCTTGCCGCGCACGCCCTCTGCGAGCGTCGAGAACACGTCGGCCAAGTCGCGGCGAACCTTGCGCTTGTCGACCAAACGCGTGAGCCCGCCAGTGCCGGGTAGAACCGCCAAGAGCGGCGTCTCTGGAAATGAGACCGCGCTGGCGCCGTCGTCCGGCAGCACGATGTGCTCACAGGCGAGCGCGAGCTCGTAACCGCCGCCAGCGGCGACGCCGTTCAGCGCGGCGATGTAGTGCTGTCCGCTCTGGCTGCACGCCTCTTCCAGCGCGAGCCGCGTCTCGTTGGTGTACTTGCAGAAGTTCACTTTGAAGGCGTGGGTCGAGCTGCCCAGCATGTAGATGTTGGCGCCGGCGCAGAACACCTTGGCCTGGCCGCTGGTCACCACCACCGCGCGCACTTCGGGGTGCTCGAAGCGCATGCGCTGCACGACGTCGCAGAGCTCGACGTCGACGCCGAGGTCGTAGCTGTTTTGCTTCAGCACGTAGCCGGGCCGCAGCGGGTGGTCTTCGTTCACGTCGAGCGCGAGGCGCGCGATGGGCCCGTCGTATGACACCTTGATGTGGTGGTAGCGACTGGGGTGCGTCTCGAAGCGAACCGGCGGAGGCGCGGCGCCGGGAGCGTGTTCGGCCATACGCGCAGCCAAGCATTGCAAGAGGTGGCCCGCAAGATATTACCGAAAACATTTCATATGTGCAGTATAGTGCAGACTGTTGCGAGGCTTCCCCGACATGTCTGTCATGCCCAACCGCGCTAGCCGCGCGCTCCATGTGCCTGTTTCGGTCGCTGGCACACTGCGTGTTAACGCTGCGCTGCATGAATCACTTGGCTTGCTCGCTGGTCGTTCTCGCCGCTGCGCTTGCTCACACCGAGGCGCGCGCGGAGGAGCCGTCATTCGGCTCCGAGTCGGTCGCGGTTACTGCCGCGCCCGCGGAGCGCAAACCGATCTGGAAGGGGATGGTAATCGCGGGCGGCGTGGTCGCCGGGGTCGGAGCGCTTTGGCTAGGCAGCGGTATCGGCTTGTACCTCAGCGATCCGGAAGACGACGGTTTGTTCGATGGTATCAATCGCGCGTACGGCGAAGCGTTCATGATCGGAGGCGCGGTCATCTCGTCCGTCTCGATTCCGTTTTTCGCGCTGGGCTTCGCAGACCCGCGCGAAACAAAGCCGAAGCTCGAGCTCTCGGTCGAGGGTGTCGGGCTCGCTCTGCGCGGCAGCTTCTGAATGAGGCCGCCGGCGAGGGGGCACTTCGATGGTAGAGCCCTTGCTGCACCGCCTGGCTGCGCGCGTGCGCGAGCGTCGCACGTCGCTCGGTCTCACGGTTCGTGAGCTCGCCAAGTCGAGCGGCGTCTCCGAGCGCTTTCTGGTCTCCATCGAGAGCGGCAAAGGCAACGTCTCGGTGTTGCGGCTGGACGACGTCGCGGTCGCACTTGGTACCACGGCGGCCTCGCTGCTCGCCGAGCGGGCGCCGGCTCCGAGCAAGCCCACGACGGACGCGCTCCCCAAGGCGATCGTCCTGATCGGTCTGCGCGGCGCGGGCAAATCGAGCATCGGCGCCCAAGCCGCAGCCAGAATCGGCGTGCCATTCGTCGAGCTGGACGCGCGCATCAGCGAGCGAGCTGGCATGAGCGCGGGTGAGATCTTCGACCTGCACGGCGCTGCCCACTACCGCAAGCTCGAGCGCGAAGAGCTGGAGCGCATCTTGAGTGAACCAGCGTGTGTCGTCGCGACCGCCGGCAGCTTGGTCACCGACAGCGCGACGTTCGAACGCATATTGGCGCGCACGACCGTCGTCTTCCTACGAGCGTCTGCGGCCGATCACTTCGCCCGTGTCGTCGCGCAAGGCGACACCCGGCCGATGGCGAATCGCAGCGACGCCATGCACGAGCTCGACGCGATCTTGCGCGCGCGGCGGCCGCTCTATGAGCGGGCGCATCATGTGGTCGACACCACGGCGCTGGGGCTACCGCGCTCGATCGACAAGGTCGTCAAGCTCGGTCGGGCGGGGTAGCGAGAGCTCGAGCCTCGCTACTCGAAGAGGCCGGAGACGAAGCTCTTGTCGCTGTCCTTCGGCTTGTCTTTGTCGCCGTCCTTCGGCTTGTCTTTCTCGGCGCCGTCCTTGGACTTGTCCTTGTCCTTGTCGGCGTCTTTGTCCTTGGACTTGTCTTTGTCGGCTGGCTTGGGCGGCTCGCCGTAGTCGCTGCCGAGCTTCTTCGCCAGCTGATCGACCATCATGCGCTCGTGATATTGCGGCATCGCCGGGATCTGCACGCCGACATTCACGCCCGACTTCGTCTCGATGAGCTCCATCGAGCCAGGCACCGGCTTCGAGCTCTCGGGGCTGGTGTACTCGAACATGATGTAGCCGAGGTCCTTGTCCTTCTCCAGGATCTTGAACCCCATGTCGACGCGCAACATGCGCAGGCTGGTCGCGTACGTCTGGTCGAACGAGTACGGCGACGAATAGGCGACGCTCGCTTCAGCGTCGGGCGCCCGAGTCAGCGCCAGGATGATCATGCTGGCCGCGAAGGCAATCAGGACCACGGTGACGACTCTGCGCATGTTCCAGTTTTAGGCAGGGGGCGCTTTTCGGGCCAAGTAAATGGATCTGCGAGAGAAGAGCTCGCTCATTGGGTGGCAGGACAGGTGGTTTGCAGGCGCAAGAGGACGAGCTCGCCGGCCGAGGTGACCTCTTCGGCGATCGGGAGCAGATGCGTCACGTAGTCGCGCTGCGACACGATCCAAGAGGAGTTGCAGGAGGCTCTGGCCTGAACGTCCGCCTCGCCGACACTCGACAGGGACCCTCGGGAGAAGGCTCGGGGTGGAAGGTTGGTGAGGACTTCGACCGACGACTCGTCGCTGAAGACATGGTCTCCGGGGGCAAACTGCGTTCGAAGCGGGGCCGCCAGGGCGAGGGAAGTGGCGTATGCACGCTTTCGCCAGGCTGTTTCTGTGACCAGGCTCGGCGCGACGCGCCCGGCGATGAACAGCGCGAGGCCACACAGCGCCGCGGCGCGCTGCCAGTCGAAGCTGGGTCGCCTGGCTCGCAGCGCGCGGCCCAGCAGGTCGCCGAGTGCCAGCAGTCCAGCGGCGGCGCACACCGCGTAGACCGGCCCGAGCAAGAGCGCGTGGCGCTGAAGACCGAGGTGCTGGCCCCTCACGAGGCCAACCGTGAGAAACGCGAAGATCGCCGCGCTGGCGAAGGTGAGCGAGCGCGGACCCATCCGCAGAGCGCGCGCGACGCCTACGAACAACGCCGGCGCAAGGAGGGTGTACTCGGCGAGCGGGATGCGCAGCGAGTACCAACCGAGGGCGAAGATCGCGTTCGGCTCTGGCCCCCATGGGAAGCCGTTTCCGCGCAAGTACGCTGCCGCGAAGTCGGCGTTGTAACGGAGGAACTGCAGCCACTCGCCGCTCTCGATGCGGTGATGAATGCACCAGCCGACGATGGCCGAGGCAGGCAATAGCCAGCTGATCGACCAAACAGCGCGCTGCGGTGATTTCATCGTGAGCGCAAGCCACACCGCAGGTAGCGCCCATGCCTCGTAACGAATCAGGCACGCGGACGCGAGCAGCGCGCCGACACCAGCCGCCGACGCGACCGAGATGCGCTTGGCGGCGCGCGCCCGTTCGGTGATGGCGCAGGCGCCGAGGATCAGCGAGATCGTGGGCGCTTCTAGTTGGCTGGTCGACCCTGCGGACAGGCACGCTGGCGACAGCGCCAACAGCGCGCCAGCCAGCGATGGCAATCGCGTGCGTTCAGTCGACGCGGACTCGAGGGCGTCAGCCAGGAGCCATGGCGCGAGCGAGGTGCACAACAGGGCGAGCAGCCGGACGCTGTCGATGCCCCCTACCCAATACGCGGCAGCGTGGACCCAGTGCCAAAGCGGAAGCCACACCCAGTGCATGGCGACGCCTGGCTGCCCTGCGACGACATGCCGGCCCGCCATGGCGTGCGCGTATGCGTCGGGGTCTGGCTCGGGACCGAGTGAAATCAGGTACAGCTTGATCGCGCTCGCCAGGATGATCGCGCCGAACAGCACCCAACGCTGGCGAGCTCCGGCGACCATCGGGTCGACGCTACACCCGTCCGGCTCTAGCTCCCGCTATTGTGAGCAAGTGACCACCCGCTCTTTCCCCAGGCCTGTCGCTCTCGCCCTCTCGCTAACCTGGCTCGTGGCGTGCGCATCGAGCCCACCCCCGATCGAGCCAGAGAAGACAGCGCCAACCAGCGGCCCGCCAGGCGAGGCGAAGGTGCACCCCGAGCTGCGTGCCCACGCCGGCAAAGACGCGAAGTGCGAGGCCGCCGACGTGTGCGGCTTTTTCTTGCAGGTGATAAGCCCAGGCTCGGACCCCGCGCCCCTCTTGGAGAAGGCGAGCAAGATCTTGAGCGGTAAATGTGCTGGAGACATCATCGTCTACCAGGACAAGCGCGACGTGATGGGGGCTGGCTCGGTGTTCGCGAGCGCCGAAGACAAGCGCGCTTGTGAAACAGCGCTCGAGCGCAACGCGCCGGATCCGGACTTTCCGAGCTACGGCGTCTGGCGCGTCAAGTAGCGCCTTTACAGGCTGAAGTAGCGAATGCCGCGGACGGCGTCTTTCGGCGAGCAGGCGCTCTTCACGTCGACGAACACGCCGCCGTCTTTGACCATCTCGAACAGGCGCGCGGGGCCTTCTTCGAGATAAGCAGCGTGGGGAACGGCGAAGATGAGTCCATCCAGATTGCGAAGCTCGCTGATCGGCGTCAGCTTGACGCCGTATTCGTGCACGGCCTCTTCCGGAGACGCGTGCGGGTCGGCGATCAGCGCTTCGATGCCGTAGTCGGTGAGCTCACGCAAGATGTCCGGCACCTTGCTGTTGCGCAGATCGTTGACGTTTTCTTTGAAGGTGATGCCGAGCACGCCGATACGCGCGCCGCGCACGGGCCTGTCGCTCAAGATCAGCATTTTCACCAATCGTTGCGCGATGAACGCGCTCATGCCGTTGTTGATGCGGCGACCGGCGAGGATGACCTCGGGTTGGTAGCCGAGGCTCTGCGCTTTCATGGTGAGGTAGTAAGGGTCGACGCCGATGCAGTGCCCGCCGACGAGACCGGGTGAGAAGCGTAGGAAATTCCACTTGGTGCCTGCTGCTTCCAGCACGTCTTTCGTGCGGATGCCGAGGCGATCGAAGATCAGCGCGAGCTCGTTCATTAGGGCGATGTTGAGATCGCGTTGCGTGTTCTCGATCACCTTGGCCGCTTCGGCGACGCGGATCGTCGTTGCACGGTGAACACCGGCGTCGACGACTGCGCTGTACGCATCCGCGACGCGGTCGAGCGTCGCTTCGTCTTCACCGGAGACGACCTTCACGATGCGCTCGAGCGTGTGCTCTTTGTCACCCGGGTTGATGCGCTCGGGCGAATAACCGAGCTTGAAATCGGCGCGCGCGAGACCGCTCGCTTTGGACAAGATCGGCCCACATACTTCCTCGGTGACGCCCGGATAGACCGTCGATTCGTAGACCACGACAGCGCCCTTCGAGAGCGCCGTGGCCACTGTCTCGGACGCGCGCACCACAGGCGTGAGGTCTGGAACGTTGTTCTTGTCGATCGGCGTCGGCACCGCGACGATGAAGAACGTGCAGCCCTTCAGGTGTGCGGGGTCGCTCGTGATTTGCAGGCGCGTGCTCTTGAGCTCGGACTCGGGCACCTCGTGGTTGCGGTCGTGGCCGCGCTTGAGCTCTGCGACCTTCTCGCTGTGGATGTCGAAGCCGACGACCCCCTCGAATTTTCGCGCGAAGCCCAGGGCGACCGGCAGACCCACGTAGCCGAGCCCGATGATGGCGAAACGTTCAGTCATGACACTCTATCGGTGCCATGGGCGCAGCCGCAGTTCAAAGTCTTTTCCCCGGGCTCAGCCCGAACCGCCAAGCGCGAACGGAAACCACCTCGTCGCTGACCGCGTGCCTCGCGTCGCCCCAGTTCTCGGTTGCGCCAGTGCCGGTGGTGCCGGCGGACGGCATTCCGACCTCGATGTGCGCGCTCGCCCCTCGTGCGACCTCGACAAACGTCGGCGCCGGTCTCCGTCTTCTGCGCGATGCGCCCAAGCTCATCGCGCTGGTACGCGAAGCTCAAGCGCGGCACACCGGTCACTGTCGTCGCCATTGCCGAGAGCTCGCCGTACTGGTCCCTACTTTCGTGAGGGCCCACCATAAACGAGAAATGCACAAATGGACTGCTCGGCAACCATTCGACACAAATTGGGCCGGACATGGGTCGCCAAGGTCGGGGAAGGGCGAGGTTTCCGTATTTGCTACCCAGAGCCGACCCTGGTCGCCCCGCTCGATCTTGTGACCCCTGGGGGTCATCACGCCCACTCGATGCGCTGAGGCTAGCGCCCGGCCGCATGCCGATCGCCTCGGTCACGAGCCGCAGCACCTCCTCATGCAAGCCTTCGCATAGCCGCCCTGGTTGCACCGTGGTCATGGCGAGGCGCGCGCCCGGCACCTCGAGGAGGCTCCGCCGCGGGCTGCCGTTGCAAGCTCGCAGCAATCTCTCGGAGAGCCCCCGCCCGAGCGCAGCCTGATGTCAGCTCTCGACTTTGCCTTCGAGGATATGGCGCGGCCCCTCTGAAAGGAGAAATGTCGCCTCTTCGTCGCCGGCTTGCTCGTAAAGCTCGCGGATGCCTTCGCTGACGTCTTCGACGTCTTTGGCTTTGTGGGCGTCGCTGCAGGCCGCGTAGTAGAAGCCCTCTTTCAGCAGGGCTTCTGCCGCCTTTCTAGGCGCGCGCCCGTACTTTCCGGCCAGGGCGGCGACGTCGAGCAGCAGCACGGCGCCCACGTCGAGCAGCGGGTCGAGCACGTGGATGTCCTTCCACACCGGCTCGTAGCGCTCAGGGTGGGCGATCACGGGCCTTATCTTGTGTTGCATCAAGTCGTGCAGCCGGTGCTGCGCGCGCGCCGGAAAGCGGCCCACCGCGAACTCGACGAGCGCAGCTTTGCCGCCTGGGTAGGGCAGCCCCTGTCCGTTCACCAAGCGCTCGTACACGACATCATCGAAGAAGTGCTCGCTGGCGAGGCCGACCTGCGGCAGCTTGCCGACCTGCTTTTCGACGGAGACACCGATCGCCTGAAGAGTCCGCTCGAAGGCCGCCTCGAGGGCCGGTCGGTCGTTTTCGAACATGCCTGGCCGCATGTGGGGCGTCGCGATCACGCGGTCGAAGCCGGCGGCGTACAGCGCCTCCAGCAAGGCGCGGCCTTCTTCCGTCGTTCGAGCGCCATCGTCGACCGCGGCCACCCAATGGCTGTGCAGATCGATGAACCCGCGCACTTCTCGGACGCTACCACGGCCGTCACACGCTGCACCTGGTGAATTCAACCGAAGGTTGATGACCAAACATAGTTCCTCCGTGCCCTCCGGAAACAAGAAGCGAGCAAGCGCCCGCTGAGGTTTTGCACTTGGCACGGAGGAAGTTGGCCAGGCAGGCTCAGGCCAGACACGATCGGCGGGTGAGCAAAGAACTGCCGGGGCTACCTCCCAACATCAAGAAGGCAGACGGAGAGCGACGCCTGCGCCGGAGCCTCGATCCCATCACGGCGCTCCACTACCAGCTGGCAGAGGCGCGCCGCGTGGCTTCTCTCGATGCCGTGGTGCTGGTCGATGACACCGGCTGCCTGGTCGCCGGCGCAGGGGCGTGGCCCGTGTGCGAAGAGCTCGCCGCTTACGCGCCGCTGTTGGCCGACGGCGCGGTGCCGGTCCGGACTGTCGTGAGCCACCGGATCGCGTCGCTGGCAGGTCATGTTGAGCGCTTGCTCCTGGACATCGACGGCCAGCCGGCGATCCTCTGTGGTCGCGGCGGCAGCGCCGGTCGCTCGGCGGCGCTCGAACGCGCGCGCGCCGGTGTGCTGCGCATCTTGGCGGCTTGAGCTGCGACTCACCCCTCCGGATCTCCAGATCGGTCGCAAGACGGTGGGAAGTTCGGCGCGAGGCTGCTAGACACGCGTTGTCGTGTCCGATGCCGAGCGCCTGTCGAGCTTGCTTGAGACCCGGCGCATCGTGCTCTGCGTCGGCGTCGGCGGTGTCGGCAAGACGACGACGGCTGCTGCGCTGAGCCTCGCGGCGGCACGCCGTGGCAAACGTGTGCTCTGCTTGACGATCGACCCCGCGAGGCGGCTCGCGCAGAGCCTCGGTATCGAGTGGGCCTCGACAGAGGCGAGCACGATCGACAAAGCGCTGCTCGCCAAGGTGGGCGTGCCAGCGAGCGGCTCGCTGACGATCATGCGCGTCGATACCAAGAGCACCTTCGACGGCCTGATCACGCAATTGGCGCCCAGCGTAGAGCGCCGTGATCGCATTTTGAACAACGTGCTCTACCGCTACATCTCGACGTCGCTCGCCGGCACCCAAGAGTACATGGCGATGGAGAAGCTATACAGCCTGCGCAGCGACCCGCGCTTCGACATCATTTTGCTCGACACGCCGCCGACCGCGAACGCGCTCGATTTTCTGGATGCGCCAGGTCGCCTCGTCGGCGCCATCGACAGCCCGGCGATCCGCTGGTTCGTCGACGCGCTGGAGAGCTCGGGCAAGCTCAGCTTCAATCTGGTCGCCAAGTCGACAGCACTGCTCTTGAAAGGCATCAGTAAGGTCACCGGCGGCGGCTTCTTGGAGCAAGTCGCGGCCTTCATCAGCGAGATGAACGCCCTCTTCGGCGGCTGGAAGCAGCGCGCCGACGCTGTCGCTGCGGCGCTGCGTGGCAAAGACGTGGCGTACGTGCTGGTGACCACGCCCGACCCGCTCGCCCTTCGGGAGGTGACCTACTTTGCGGAGCGCTTGCGCAAAGAGGGGATGATTCCGGATGCGTTCGTGGTCAACCGCGTGAACCCGAGCTTTCCACTCGAAGACGAGAAGCTCGGTGCGGACGTCGCAGAGATCGCCGGCAGCGACGTGACGCTGCCAGCCCGGGCTGCGAGGGCGCTGAAAGACGCGTCTCGCCAGGGCAAGCTCGACCGCTTGCACCTGTTCGCCCTAGAAGGAGCAGCGCCAGAAGGCACGCTTACCGTGCTCGTTCCAGCGTACGCCAGCGACGTCTACGATTTGGAAGCGCTCTCCGAGATCAGCCGCGTGCTCGCCCCTTAGAGCCCTTCGACGGGCGGCGGGTGCCCTTCTCGACGCGCGCGGCTTTGACTGCGCGCGACACAGCAGGCCGCGGCCCAGGCTTGGCGGCCTTCACTGGCGTACGTCGCTTCGGCGCAGGCTTGAGGGGCTCGTCGTGCTTCGGGTTCTGCACGTCGAGCTCTTCTTCCGTTCGATGGATCGATTTCTTGGCGTTGAGGGGCTTGTCGGCGCGCACCAGCTTGCCGGTGGCGTCTTTCACTTCGTTGCCGCGGCGACGCTTGGCTCGGTAATAAACCAAGATCGGCACGCCTTCGAAGCCGAAGGCTTTGCGGATCTGGTTCTGCACGTAGCGCTGATACGAGAAATGGATCTTCTCCGGGTCGCTGGTCATCACCACGAAGCCGGGCGGCTTGGTCTCGACCTGCGTGACGAAGTAGAGCCGCGGCGCCTTGCCACCTTTGGTCGGGGGCGGGTGCGTCTTCAGTACGTTCTCGAAGAAGCGGTTCAGCGCGCCGGTTGTGATGCGCTTCGTATACGACTCGCCGACCTTGTCGATCGCTTCGAGCATCGTATCCATGCCGCGGCCTGTCTTGGCCGAGACGCGCACGTAGGTGGCCCAGGGCGCGAAGGCGAGCTTGTCCTTGGCGTCGACCTCGGCTTTGGAGAGCTCGCCCTTGTCGAGCGTATCGACCTTGTTGAGGGCGATGATCACCCCTCGACCGCGGTCGACGGCCAGGCCCAGCACCTTCGCGTCTTGCTCTGCGACGCCTTCGTTGGCGTCGGCCATCAGCACCACGATGTCGGCGCGCTCCATCGCGCGGATGGCTTGCAAGACGCTGGCGCCTTCGATGTCGTCGCGCTCTTTTTTGACCTTCGCTTTGCGACGAATGCCGGCGGTGTCGACGAAGACGTACTTCTTGCCGTGCTTCTCGACGACCGAGTCGACGGCGTCACGGGTGGTGCCGGGCTTGTCGTCGACCAGCATGCGGTCGGTGCCGAGCAACCGGTTGATCAAGCTCGATTTGCCTGCGTTGGGCTTGCCGATCACGGCGATGCGCGGCGGCCCGTCTTCTTCCGGAGCTGCCTCTTCGGGGGCGTCGGGGTCCTTCGGCGGCTCGGGCGGCAGCGCCGCCAAGATCGCGTCTTCCAGCTCGTCGATGCGGCGGCCGTGCAGCGCCGAAATCGGGATGATGTTCTCGACCCCGAGGCGATAGAGCTCGTTCGACTCCAGCTCGAGCCGATCCGAGTCGGCCTTGTTGGCGACGAAGATGGTGGGCTTCTGCGACGCGCGCAGGAGCTTCATCTCCGCGTGGTCGATCGAGGTAGCCGGCTCGCGCGCGTCCAGCACGCAGATGATCACGTCGGCTTCTGCGATCGCCAGATCGATCTGCCGCTTGATGCCGAGCAACATCGGGTCGCCGCCGCTGGGGTCGAAGCCGCCAGTGTCGATCAGCGTGAAGAGGCGCCCTTGCGCTTCGGCTTCGGCGTAGTGGCGGTCGCGCGTGACGCCGGGCTCGTCGTGGACGATCGCGTGCTTGCGGCGCGTGAGCCGGTTGAAGAGGGTGCTTTTGCCGACATTGGGTCGGCCTACGACTGCGACGAGCGGTTTCATGTTTGCGGCTCTCTTG
>Ga0209181_10004308_pt1 | contig 21280 bp, 7 predicted proteins | sample MAT05_FD_187208 | JGI IMG/M metagenome (GOLD analysis project Ga0209181, IMG submission 187208) | Freshwater microbial communities from Lake Fryxell liftoff mats and glacier meltwater in Antarctica - MAT-05 (SPAdes) (version 2) | ecosystem: Environmental > Aquatic > Freshwater > Ice > Liftoff... | reverse complement strand
GAGCCGCCGCCCCAAGCAGGTGAAGGTCCGGATGCCGGCCGGTGACTTCCGCGGCGTGCTCGACAAGGAGCTCATCCGTCGCGTGGTGCGGGCCCACCTGAACGAGGTCCGCGGCTGCTACGACCAGGGCCTCGCGCGCGACCCGAACCTCCGCGGTCGCGTCGAGATCCAGTTCGCCATCGGCCCGACCGGCGCCGTCAGCAGTGCGGCCGTGAGCGAGACGTCGCTCGACGACGAGAACGTCGGCCGCTGCATCGCCAAGGCGGTCAAGCGCTGGCGCTTCCCGACCAACGCGATCGGCGGCACGGCCATGGTCTCGTATCCGTTCCTGCTCGAGACCGGCGGCTGAGCCCTGGCCACCGACCCCGCGCGAAGGCGCGGCAACCCCCGCGGCGCGTCCGAGCAATCGGGCGCGCCGCTTGTGCGTGCAGGTACCACCACCCGGGCACGCCGCCGCCCGCTACGCCGGCGAAGCGCCCAGCAGGACAACGCGCCGCAAAGGGCTCCTTGTCACCATGGCGGCGCCGGCGCTACGATGCAGCCCCGTTCCGCAACCCTGCGCGGGGCTCCGAGGAATCCGATGCGTCGTGTCGCCACCCTGCTCCTGCTGATCGCCCCGATGCTGATCTCCGTGCCCTCCTGCAAGCTGGCGAGCCGCCAGCGGGTGCAGGCGATCAATCGCCTCAACGAAGGCATCTCGCTCGAGCAACGCAGCAACACCAGCGGTGCCGAGAAAGCCCTCAAAGAAGCGATCGAAATCGATCCGACCTTCGCGAAGCCGTACTGGACCCTCGGTCAGATGTACCGCAAGCAAGGCAAGCTGGTCGACGCGGAGAAGATGTTCCGCGGTGCGATCGAGAACATGAAGGAAGAGCCGAACGCGGACTACCCGTACCAACTCGGTGCGGTGCTCGCTGCCGAAGGCGAAGCGCCCGGCGTCAGCCAGACCGATCAGGCCGCGAAGTTCAACGACGCGATCGCTGAGTTCCAAGAGGCGATCAAGCTCGACCCGAACCACTACAAGGCCTACTACCGCACGGGCGCGCTGTACGAAAAGCTCGACCAGCCGCAAAAGGCCGATCAGAACCTGCGCAAGGCGATCGAACTGCGCCCGACGTACAGCGTCTCGTTCGTCTCGCTCGGCCATCTCTACATCGACTACGGTCACGCGAACGTCGGCCAAGCGGTGCTCGAGATCGGCACGCAGATCAACGACAAGGACGCGCACATGTGGAACGGCCTCGGCCGCGCGCAGTTCCTGCTCAACAAGCCAAACGACGCGATCGAATCGTTCAAGAAGGCCAAGGCCATCGACCCCGACATGGTCGACGTGCTCTACGGTCTCGGCATGGCGTACGCCGAGGTGCGCAACCGCAAGGAAGCCGTCGAGGCTCTGCAGGCGTTCCTCGCCAAGGCCGGCAACGACGTTCCCGAAGACCGCAAGCGCGCCGCGAACGACACGATGGCGCGGATCAAAGACGTCATCTGAGGCGCTCGGGGTGCGTCGCGGATGCTGCCCGGCCTCGCGCCGGCAGCTTCGCGTTGCCTCGGGATCGCCGCAGGTCGTCCGAGATCGTCACGCATCGACGACGCTCTCGCGAGCATGGGCCGGACGTTGTCGCCGAGCATCGACGTCGCGGTCGACGTTGCACGTCGCCCTTGTCGTCTCTCGCCGTTGAAGTCGCGCGCGCGCGCGTGTTATATCCAGTCACCCCGCGACGAAATCTCTAGTAAGTCTCGAAGGATAGCGCCAGATGGAACTCACGCAGCGGATCAAACTACGCCTTCGAGAGGTCGACGATTGGAGTGCGCTACTCGACGCGCTCGAAGCCGAGGCCACATCCGGTGACAAGGCGTCGCAGTCGCGCGCGCTCTTCGATCTCGCGCGTGCCTGCGAAGATCTGTTCCTCGATCGTGCGCGCGCGATGACCTGCTACCAGCAGGCGTTCAAGAGCGATCAGACGAACCTGTCGGCGCTCCGTCATGCGCGACAGATCTATCAGCAGATGGCGCACCACGAGATGGTGACGCGCTTGATGGGTCTCGAGCTGCAGCGCAACACCGATCCGTCGATCAAGGCCGAGCTCAATTACTCGTACGGCACGGCGCAGCTCAACCAGCGCAACATCGACGGCGCGCGATCGTTTCTCGAAGCGGCGCGCGACCTCGAGCCGAACAACGTCGAGTACGACGATCGGTTCCAGGAGACGATCTACGATCGCACCAACTGGCGACTCGGTCTCGACACCGTGTTCACGCAGCTGCGTGCGCTGACGGGCTCGGACGATCCGCTCGGTGCCGATGTCGCGAAGCGTGGCCATCCGCTCTCCGCGTTGTTCCTGAAGGCCGCGCGCATCCTGCAGCAGGAGTCGCCCGACGATCCGCGCCTGCTTCCGTGCGTCTTCAAGTCGCTCGACGCGGATCCGAGCAACGACGAAGCCGCGTTCCTCGCCGAGACGCTGCTCGCAGCGACCGGCAATCTGCAGCACGTCCAGAAGCTGCAGGATCGTCGCGCCGCGAACACCGACGAGCCGGAGCAGAAGCTCCGCATGTTGCTCGCGGCCGCGAACGTGTGGCAGGTGCGGCTCAACAAGCCCGAGATGGCGGCGTACTTCAACCATCAGGCGCTCGACCTCGCGCTCACGCTCGGCAAGATCGAGTCGGAGGGCTTCGGTTCCCACTGGCACCTCGCGGCCTATCGCGCGCTCGTGCACAGTGCCGACGCGTCGGGCAACGCCGACTCGCTGATCTCGATCGCCGAGCGTGCGACCCACGTGGTCGACGAGACCGACGCCGCGATCATGGCGCTGTCGGCAGGTGAGCTCGCGTGGAAGAAGTTCAAGGACGTCGACACCGCGCGGCGGTTTTTCGCCCGCGCGGCGAAGTTCGCCCCGGATCACCCGCTCGTCGTCGAGTTCCGCAAGGCGGGGCTCGAGGGGTCGGACGACCAGCGCACCACGAAGCTGCCCGCAGTGGATTCGCCGACGGGGCAACTGCCCACGCAAGGCGGGACGCTGTACGACACCGAGGCCGTCGCCGACGAGGCGCCCGAGCCTGAGCCCGAGGACGAACTGAGCTCGGCGGGCACGATGCAGCTCGACGCGATCGAGGAGATCCCCGAGCCCACCGCAGCGCCCGAGCCCACCGCAGCGCCCGAGCCCGAGCCAGAGCCAGAACCCGAGCCAGAGCCGGAGCCCGCACCCGCACCGGAGCCCGCACCCGCACCCGAGCCGGTCGCTGCGGCGCCGCGCCGCGACACGAACGTGCCGACGAGTCGTCCGCGCACCGACTCGGCGACGGCAGCGGCAGCCGACGAGACGCCGGCCGAGGCCGGTGAGATCGACGGCGAGTCCTTTACTGCCGCGCAGATCCAGCTCATCCGCCGCGCCGAAGCGGCGGAGAAGGCCGGCAACAAGAAGGCGCTCGACATGTGGCGCGAAGCGGTCACAGCCGCGCCCGACAAGAACTATCCGCGTGCGCGCCTCAAGGCGCAGTACGCCGATCAGAACAAGTGGAGCAACGTCGCCGATCTGCTCAAGGAGCAGCTCAAGCACATCGCCGACACCGACGTCGCGGCGCGCGAGCGTGTGCACTGGGAGCTCGTCGAGGTCTACCGCGATCAGCTCCGCCAGCCCGGCCTCGTCGTCACGATGCTCGCCGCGCTCGAGAAGCTGCTCGAGGAGGCCGGGCAGACGACCGAGCTGTTGCGCGTGATCGAAGCCCAGCAGGATCAGTACGAGCAGATGAAGCGGTGGCCCGACCTCATCGGTCGCATTCGCCGTCGCGCCGAGCTGTCGCCGGATCCCGAGCAGCAAAAGGCGCTGCACCTACAGGCCGGCAACCTGTTCCTCGACAAGTTCAACAACCAGGCCGAGGCGATCAAGAGCTACGAGTGCGTGCTCGAGATCGACGCGTACGAGCCGACCGCGATCGCGAAGCTCAAGGATCTCTACGGTCGCCGTCGCGACTGGGAGCGGATGATCGCGGTGCAGCAGAAGGAGCTGATGCTCATCGCCGATCCGATCGAGCGGCGCGCACAGCTGCTCGAGGTTGCGCGCACGGCCGGGCAGAAGATCAAGAAGCCGTCGCTGTCGATCGAGCTGTGGACGCAGATGCTCGAGCTCGATCCGGGCAACGTCGAGGCGCTGCAGAACCTCGAGGGTCTGCAGGAGCGCGAGAAGGCGTGGCCGGAGCTCGCCGCGACGCTCGACAAGCTCTGCGAGGTCACGTCCGACAACACGGCGCTCGGCAACTACCTCGTCAAGCTCGGCCTGCTTTACAGCGACAAGCTCAACGACAACGCGGCGGCGATCAAGACGTGGGAGCGCCTCTACGCGATCGATCCCGAGAACCGTCGCGCCCAGGACGCGCTGAAGAAGCTCTACCTGCAAGAGGGCCAGATGGACGCCCTCGAGCAGTTCTATGCGAAGCAAGACAAGTGGGGCGAGTTCGTGCGCGTGCTCGAGCGCGAGTCCGAGAGCGCGAACGGTCCGGCGAAGATCGCACTGCTCCTCAAGATCGGTGATCTCTACCGCGACAAGCTGGCGAAACCCGATCGCGCGATGCGATCGCTCGAGAAGGCGCTCGCCGACGATCCCGCGAACCTCACCGTCGCCGAGCGCCTCATCGCGCTCTACGAAGAGGCCGGCGACGAGCGCAACATCTCCGGGCCGCTGCAGATCAAGCTCGATCACAGCACCGACGCCGAGGAGCGCCAGCGCCTGCTGCGTCGCCTCGCGGATCTCTCCGAGCGCGTGCTCGGCGACGCTCCGGCTGCGTTCGCGTACTACCGCCGCGCCTTCGACGAGGATCACAACGGCGACGACGCGCGCGGGCACATGGCGCGACTTGCTGGCCCAGCTTCCGCCTGGGGCGAGCTCTCGCAGTCGCTCGAGAAGGCGATCGAGAAGTTCGGCGCGACCACGCAGAGCCTGCCGCTGCGGCTCGAGCTCGCCGAGGTCCAGGAGCGCAAGCTCGTCGACCTCGACGTCGCTTTGAAGATCAACCAGGCGATCCTCGAGATCGATCCGGAGCAGGCCGGTGCGCTCGAGTCGCTCGAGCGGCTGTACCTCGCGCTCGGTCGCGAAGAAGACCTGCTCGCGGTCCTGCGGACCAAGCTGTCGCTCGCGAGCGACGACGACGATCGCCGTGCGACGCAGACGCGCATCGGCAGCATCCACGAGCAGCTCGGTCACCACGACGATGCGATCGCGGCGTACCAGGCGGTGCTCGCCGGCGGGACCGAGGATCCCACCGTGCTCGCCTCGCTCGATCGGATCTTCTTGTCGCTCGGGCGCCACACCGAGCTCGCCGACATCCTCGCCCGTGAGCTCGCGGTGCGTCCGGAGTCGGACGTCGACGCTCGCTGCACGCTGTTGCAGCGCCTCGGTGAGCTGCAGGCGGACAAGCTGTCCGACGACGCAGCCGCGATCGAGCTGTTCCGTCAGGCGCTCGATCTGAACCCGTCGTTCGAGCCCTCGCGCCGTCGGCTCGAGGGTTGGCTCGCGAGCGACAACCACAAGGTCGGCGTCGCGACGATCCTCTTGCCCGTCTACGAGGCGAACGAGAACTGGCCGCAGGTCGTCGCGTGCCTGGAGATCCAGGCCGCGGCTGCGAGCGACGTCACCGATCGCGTCGAGCTGTTGCTGCGCATCGGCTCGATCCACGCGACCAAGCTCGGCGACACGTCCGCCGCGTTCGCGGTGTACAGCCGTGCATTCCGCGAGGATCCGCTCTCGGACACCGCGCAGGGCGAGCTCGAGAACATCGCGACCATCGAGGCGCGCTGGGAGGACATCGCGACGCTGTACGAAGAGGCGGTCACGAAGGACCTGCCGAGCACGCAGCTCCGCGCGCTGCTCATCAAGCTCGCCGAGCTCTACGACGGGCAGCTCGAGGATCCCGCGAAGGCGATCATCTGCTACCAGCGCGCGACCGACATCGATCCGGAGGACGCTGGCGCGCTCGATGCCCTCGAGGCGCTGTACGGCCGCGATCAGAACTGGGGCGCGCTGCTCGAGGTGTACCGCCGCAAGGTGGAGCTCGAGAACAACCCCGATACCCGCGAGGCGCTGCGGTTCAAGATCGCCGCGCTGCAAGAGGAGATGCTCGCGCAACCCGACGCCGCGATCGCGACGTACAACGAGATCCTCGCCGACGACGACGTGAACCTGCGTGCGATCGGTGCGCTCGATCGCCTGTACCAGGCGCAGCAGAAGTGGCCCGAGCTCGCCGAGAACCTCGCGCGTCAGCTCGCACTCGTCGGTGATCCCGATCAGCAGGTCGAGCTCAACCTCCGCCTCGGCGGCGTGCGGCTCAACAAGCTGAGCCAGACGTCGCTCGCAGTCGAGACCTACGCGAAGGTGCTCGAGACCGATCCGCGCAACGAGTCGGCGCTCGATGCCCTCGAGGGTCAGCTCGAAGATGCGCAGCAGCAGCTCGCGGTCGCTCGCATCCTCGAGCCGGTGTATCGCGCGTCGAACGACTGGCCGCGACTCATCCAGACCTACGAGATCATGGTCAAGCACTCGCTCGATCCGAGCGAGAAGATCCGCCTGCTCCACCAGATCGGTGAGCTGTACGAGATCGGCGGCGAGGAGCCCGACAAGGCGTTCGGGGCGTACGGCCGCGCGCTGCAAGAGGAAGCCGGAAACCTCGACACCCAGGACAAGCTCGAGGGCCTCGCGCGACAGATGGGCTCGTACGCCGATCTGGTCGCGCTGTACGAGGGCGTCGTCGAGGACGTCGTCGACGATCAGCTCCGCATCTCGCTGTACGGCAAGGTCGCGCAGATCTACGAGACCGCGATCGACGACGCGCCGAAGGCCGCCGCTGCCTACGACAAGATGCTCGGCGTCGATCCGGCGAACTTCGGTGCCGTCGACGCGCTCATCGAGGTCCACCGCCGCACCGACAACTTCGGAGACCTCGTGTCCGCCGTCGTGCGCAAGGCGGAGATGATCGACGCGCCCGAGGATCAGAAGAAGCTGCTGCTCTACGCGGCGACGATCCGCGAGAGTGTGATGGAGGACGCCGAGGGGGCCATCGCGCTGTACCAGCAGGTGCTCACGATCGACGATGCGGATCGCACCGCGCTCGATGCGTTGGTGAAGCTGTACATCCAGCTAGAGCGCTGGGAGCCGCTCAAGGACGTGTACCAGCGGCTGTCCGAGCTCGCGACCGATCCCGACGAACGGCGCCAGGCGCTGTACGTGCTCGGTCAGGTCTACGACAGCGAGCTCGGCGACGTGACGCGGGCGATCGACACCTATCAAGCGGTGCTCGACCTCGATCCGAGCGACGCGCAGGCGATCTCCGCGCTCGATCGACTCTACGGTCAGGCATCACGCTGGCTCGATCAGCTGCAGATCCTCGAGCGCGCCGTCGAGAGCGGCGAGACGCGCGACGAGCAGACGGCGTTCCGCTTCCGCATCGGTGGGCTGTGGGAGAAGCAGCTCGGCGACATGGTCCGCGCGATCGAGTCGTATCGCGAGGTGTTGAGCCACGATCCAGGTCATCAGCCGACGATCGAGGCGCTCGAGCGCATCGCCCACGGCGAGACCGAGCCGATGCTCGCTGCCCAGGTCCTCGCGCCGCTCTACGAGCAGCTCGCGGAGTGGGAGCGACTCGTCGATCTGCAAGAGGTGATGATCAAGCACACCGAGGATCCGGTCGCTCGCATCGAGCGGCTGCACACGGTGGCCGGCATCCACGAGCGGCAGTCGGCCGAGTACGACAAGGCGTTCGACGCGTACGCGCGGGCCCTCGCGCTCGATCCGCAGGGCGAGCACACGATCGTGCAGCTCGAGCGGCTCTCCGAGGTGACGACCGAGTGGGAGCGCTATGCCGCACTGCTCGCGGAGCAAGCGGCGATCGTCGCCGATCCGATCGTCAAGGTGCAGCTGCTCGTGCGGCTCGCTCGCACGCTCGAAGGCCGACTCGCGAATCCCGAGGGCGCCGTCGAGCGCTACCTCGAGGTGCTGCAGCTCGATCCCGAGCACGCCGAGTCCATCGGCGCGCTCGATCGCATCTTCGGAACGACGCAGCGCTACCCGGAGCTCGTCGACAACCTGCAGCGACAGATCGCCATCACGGGCGACGAGCAGGAGGTGATCGAGCTGTACCTGCGCATGGGGCAGATCTATCAGTACAGCCTCGCGGCGCCGGCCAAGGCGATCGCGGCGTACCGCGAGATCCTCAACCTCGATCCAGCCCACGGCCCGACGCTCTCGGCGCTCGAAGACATCTTCGCGGCCGGCGAGCACCAGGCCGAGATCGCCGAGATCCTCGAGCCCATCTACCACTCGGCTGAGCGCTGGGATGCGTTGGTCAAGCTCGGTGAGGTGAAGCTCGGCGGCACGTCCGACACCGCGGAGCGCCTGCAGATCATCCAGCAGGTCGCCGAGATCTGCGAGCACAGGCTCGCCGACGCCGGCGAGGCGTACATCTGGTGGCTGCGCGCGTACATCGACGATCCGACGAGCGAGCACGTGTGCGAGCAGATGGAGCGGCTCGCCGAGTTCACACAGGAGTGGGGCCACATCGTCGACGTCGGCGATCAGGTGCTCGCGGAGAACCCGGCGCCGAACATTCGCCTCGCGGTGCTGAGCCGTTCGGCGCGCATCCTCGACACCAAGCTCGGTGATGCCGAGCGCGCGGTCACGACGTACCGCCAGGTGCTCGAGCTCGATCCGGAGAACACCGCGGCCTTGTCCGCGCTCGATCGTATCTATGCGCAGACCGGCAACGCCCAGGACCTTGCGGAGATCCTCCAGCGCCGGATCCACAACACGATGGACGGGGAAGCGCTCGTCGACTTCGAGGTCCGCCTCGCGCAGACCTACGAGAACGACCTCGGCAACGTCGATCAGGCGGTCGCGGCGTACAACCGCGCGCTCGGCCACGACGCCGGCAACCAGTTCGCGCTGTCGCGACTCGAGTACCTGTTCGCCGCGCAGTTCCGCTGGGCGGAGCTGTACGACGTCTACCAGAAGATGGTCGACGTCGCGAACACCGACGACGACATGGCCGAGTGCTACCAGCGCATGGCCAAGCTCGCGTCGGATGCTCTCGATCGCGAGCACGATGCGATCGATCTGTGGAATCGCGTGCTCGAGCTGCGTGGCGACGATCCGGTCGCGCTCGGCGAGCTCGCAGCGCTGCACGAGCGCAACTCGCGATGGGACGATCTCGTCGAGATCCTCGAGCGTCAGGTGCTCGTGATCTACGAGCCCGAGGAGAAGGTCGCGGCGTACCAGATGCTCGGTCGCGTGTACGGGGAGAAGCTCGAGCGCGATCGCAATGCGCTCGAGGCATGGCTCAACGCGCTCGAGATCGACGACGCGAACCTCGAGACGTTGCAGGCACTGCATCGCATCTACGAGGGCAACCAGGCGTGGGTGGAGCTGATCGAGATCCTCGAGCGCCTCATCGGTCTCGGACCCGACGTCATCGGCGGGGAAGAGCTGCGCGAGCTGTACGCGAAGGTCGGTCGCATCCAGGGCGAGTTCCTCATGGCCTCGGACCAGGCGATCCTCGCGTGGCACCGGGTCATCGAGCTTGCGCCGGGCGACATGGAGGCGCTGCGCGCCCTCGAAGAGCTCTACACGCAGCAGGGTATGTGGCCCGAGGCGATCGAGATCCTCGAGCGCAAGAGCAAGGTCATCGAGGATCACGACTCGAGGATCGACGTGCTCATGCAGATCGCATCGATCTGGGAGGAGCGGCTGCAGGACAAGCTGCAGGCGACCGGCGCGTACCAGGAGATCCTCGAGCTCGACAACACGCATCTCGGTGCGTCCGAGGCACTCGAGCACATCTACCGCGACACGGCGGATTACGGCTCGCTCGGCGAGCTGCTCATCAACCGCGCCGAGATCATCGAGGACCGCGACACCAAGGTCGAGACGCTGCAGTCGGCGGCGAAGGTGTTCGAGGAGCACCTCGAGGACAGCGACATGGCGTTCGCGACGCTGCAGGCGGCGTTCAACGTCGATTACGCGAACGACCACACGGCGCGCGAGCTCGAGCGGCTCGCAACGCAGGCCGGCAAGTGGAACGAGCTGCTCGGGGAGTACAACGGCCTCGTGCCGCAGATCGAGGATCCGAACGAGCGCGGTGAGCTGCTCGTGAAGATCGCCCGGTGGTACGGCGAGCACATGAACAGCGCCGAGCGAGGCATCTCCGCGCTCGAGCAGGCGTTGTCACTCAACCCCGAGAGCGTCTCGGCGCTGCGCGAGCTCGCGAACTTCTACCGCCGCGCCGAGAACTGGTCGGACCTCGCGCACACGCTCGTGCGGATCGTGCCGCTCGAGAGCGAGCCAGCCGAGCAGGCCGACACGTACCTCGCGCTCGCCGAGGTGCAGGAGACGCGCCTCGGTGACATCGAGGGCGCGGTCGAGAGCTACCGCCGCGTGCTCGAGATCGACAGCGACAGCGTGCAGGCGCTCGACGCCCTGCTGCGGCTGCACGAGCAGCGTCAGGACTGGACGGAGCTCGTCGTCGTGCTCGATCGGCGCGCAGCGATCAGCGACGATGGAGACGAGCGGCTGCGCTTGCGCAAGCACGCTGGCTACGTGCAGGAGGTCAGTCTCGGCGATGCGAACTCGGCGATCGAGACCTACCGATCGATCCTGGCCGACGAGCCGGGCGACATGGACGCGTTGCAGTCACTCGAGCGCCTCAACCTGTCGGGCAATCGCGTGCACGAGTACCTCGAGATCCTCGAGGCGCAGCTCGATGTCACCAACGACTCCGAGGGGCAGATCGTCGTTTACGAGAAGATGGCGCACGCGCTCGTGACGATGGCGCAGGACCGCGAGCGTGCCGCCGAGATGCTCGAGAAGATCATCATGCTCGAGCCGTCTCGCGACATGACGTATCGGCAGCTCGAGGAGCTGTACGGCGGAATGGAGAAGTGGACCGAGCTCGTCGAGACGTATCGGTCGCACGTAAACGCGACCGCCGACACGCAGATCCGCGTCGACCTGTTGTCGGCGATGGGCGAGGTCTACGAGAAGCAGGTCGAGGACATCGATCGTGCGATCGAGACGTACGCGGAGATCCTCCAGCTCGATCCGTACAACTTCCAGGCTGCGGACACGCTCAGCCGCCTGCAGGAGACGATCGAAGACTGGCCGAACGCGATCCAGACGATGGGTCGCCTCGCAGATCTCACCCGCGAACCCGCGCAGCGCACCGAGCTGCTCACCCGCATCGCGCGGGTGCAGCACCAAAAGCTCGGCGACTCGGAGCAGGCCGAGTTCCGCCTCAACCAGGCACTCGAGGTCGAGCCGAGCTACGTGCCGGCGCTCGTGTTGCTCGCCGAGATCTACAAGCAGCGCGGTGACTGGCTCAAGGCCGCTCGCGTGCTCGAGCTCGCCGGAGACTACTCGCACAACCCGCTCGAGCGCACCAACCTCACCGCAGAGGCAGCGTTCATCAACCACGAGGAGCTCGACAACCGCGACAAGGCTGTCGAGTTGTTCGCCAAGACGATGTCGCTGGACCCCGAGCACATGCGGGTCGGTCGCGTGCTCGCCGAGATCTATTACGACGGTGGGCACTTCGCGTACTGCGACGGCATCTACGACATGCTGACGCGCAAGGTCGACTCGCTCGAGCTCGACGACGATCAGCAGCGCGAGCTGTTCCTGCGCGCGGCGAAGACGGCCCGCACGCTGAACAACCCGGAGAAGGCGCTCAAGCAGTACAAGCGCGCGTACGACATCGACTCGACGAATCACGAGGTCTTGACCGGCATGGCGGACCTGTTGTTCGAGCGCGAGGACTGGGAGCGCTCGTTCAAGCTCTACCAGACGATCCTCGTGCAGCACCGCGACACGCAGTCCAGCGAGGACACGGTTCGCACCTATCACCGTCTCGGTACGATCAAGAACCGCCAGAGCGAGCCGCGTAAGGCGCTGAACTACTTCGAGAAGGCTCTCGAGGTCGATCCGCACCACGAGGCGACACTCGGCGCCGTGATCGCGCTGCAGTCGGCGGCGAACGACTGGGAAGGCGTCATCCAGGCGAAGCGAGCGATCGTCGACATCACACCCGACGGCGACTCGCAGTTCGCACTGTGGAAGGACATCGGCGAGCTGTACGCGCTCAAGCTCGGCAACAAGGACAAGGCCGCGGCGGCCTACGCCTCTGCGCTGGATCTTCGACCAGACGACTATCCGCTGCTGCACACCTTGCTCGACCTCTACACCGCTGCGCGACGGTGGACCGACGCGATCGCGATCATCGATCGCATCGTCGAGATCGAGAAGGAGCCGAAGCGTCGCAGCCTCTACCACTACACCGCGGCGGTGCTCTTGCGCGACGAGCTGAACCAGGTCGACGACTGCGTCGAGCGGTTCAACATGGTGCTGGACGACGACCCGCAGATGCTGAAGTCGTTCCAGGCCGTCGACACGATCCTGACCAAGGCGAAGGACTGGAAGGGCCTCGAGCGGGCGTACCGCAAGATGCTCAAGCGGCTACCGCAAGAGGGCAACGAGACGCTCAAGGTCGCGCTGTGGGGCAACCTCGCCGAGATCTACCGAACGCGTCTACAGGACTTCAAGTTGGCGGTCGCGGCGTACGAGGTCGCATCGAAGCTGGATCCCGACAATGTCGATCGGCACATGAAGATGGCCGAGCTCTACGAGCGCCTGATGGAGACCAATCCGCAGGAGTTCGTCGACTCGGCGGTGCGTGAGCACCAGATCCTCATCGCGAACGAGCCGTTCCGCTACGAGAGCTACCACGCGCTGTTCAACATCTATTACAACGCGTCGGAGATCGACAAGGCGTACTGCGTCGCGACGGTGCTCAGCTTCTTGAAGAAGGCGACCGACGCAGAGGTCGCGTTCGTCGACAAGCACAAGCGCGGCGAGTTCGTGATGGCGCGGCAGCGACTCAGCGAAGACACGCTGCGCCGCAACGTGTTCCACCCGGATCAGGACTTGTACCTCACCGGCATCCTCGGGCTCATCGCGCCCGCGGTCGCTGCGTGGCGTGCGGTGCCGCTGCCGGGCACGCTGTCGCCGAACGAGCGCATCGACATCCAGGTCGATCCCTCGCTGTTCTCGCGCATGGCGAAGTACGTGAAGGACGTGCTCAACGTCTCCACGCCCGACGTGTATCTGCGCCCGAACGATCCCGGCGATCTCACGCTGATGAACGTCAAGCGTGACGACACGCTGCACCCATCGCTCGTGGTGTTCACGAACCTGCTCCGCGGCAAGAACGAGGCACACCTGGTGTTCTCGCTCGGTCGGTACATGATGGATCTGTACCTGCCACACTACTGCTACGTCGCGCTCGAGCGCTCACCGCAGCACCTCAAGCAGGTCTTCCTCGCGTGCCTGCGCGCGGTCGGCATGCCGGTGCAGGGTGATGTCGCGGCGCTCGACATCATCGCCCGCGAGATCACGAGCCGCATGCAGCCGGCGGCGCTCGATCAGCTCCGCAGCCTGATGCAGAAGTTCATCGATGCCGGTGGCTCGACGGACGTGAAGCGGTGGGCGTCGGCGTCGGAGCTCACGGCGTATCGCGTCGGTCTGCTCCTGTGCCACGATCTGCGCATCGCGGGTCAGATGATCTCGCAGGAGCAGTCGATGCTCGGCAGCACGATGGGTCCGCGCGACAAGATCAAGGAGCTGGTGCTCTACAGCATCAGCGAGGACTACTTCACCGCGCGCCGTGCCATCGGCGTCACCGTGACGTAGTTCGTCGTCACTCCCACTCGAAGTCGATACCCCAGCCGGGGAAGCCGTGACCGGCTCCCCCGGCTGTGTCGATCTCGATGCGGTCGCCGGCGGCGACGTCGTGCAGGCGCCATGGGTCGATCGAACGCGGCTCGCCGCTCGCCGGGACCAGGCGCGCGGCGGCCCAGAGCGGCGGCCCGGCGCGATCGAGGCCGTGCGGAGGATTCGTGATCCGATCGAGCGCGATGCGAACCGTCGCTGCGCGCGTGAACGTGTAGCGCGCGCACACGCCGTCGCCACCATTGCGCGCACCGACGCCGCCGGAATCGAGGCGCGTCGCGTGCTCGATGACGACGCCGAGGGTGTTGCATGGCGTGCCTGGCGTGATGATCGGGCCGGGCCACGCGGAGTCGCCCGGACCCTGGAGCTCACCACCGCGTCCACCTGCGACGACGTCGACGAGCGCGTCGCCGCGAGCATCCGTCGCCGTCACGATCGCGCCGAGCGAGCACGAGCCTGCGCGACCGGGATCGAGCCACGCGAGCGCGAGCGCGCCGGAGATCGCGTCGTAGACCCGCGCGACGCCGAACAAGCGCTCGGCTGCGGGGCAGGGGCACGCGGGCCCGCCGACCCACGTCGATGCGTCGGTCTCGAGCTCGATGCGTGCGGCGAGGCGCGCGTCGGCAGGTTCGATGCGCAGCGCATCGCTGAACGCTGCGATCGCTGCGATCCGAACATCCTCGATCCCGAGGATCGGCAGACCGGGCACGTCGACCGCCTCGCTGCTGTCCCGCAAATCGACGATCCACGCGCCCGCGCCCGCGGGCCGCACGAACGCGCGCACGGTGAGTCGCTCGCCGCCGATCCACAGATCATCGGAGCACGCGACCGCGCGCGGCAGCGGCACGCTCGCCAGGGCACCCGTCCCTTCGCGCGGAATGACTCGCGCTCCGAGCAACAGCGCGTCGATGTCGGTCATCCGGCTCGGTGGGGCACGAGCGACTGCGTCGAGCGTGCCGGCACGCTCACGGTGTTCTCGAGCATGCCGGTCGCACGATAGATGGAGATCGCCTTGGCCTTGCCCTTGACCACCACGGGCTCGCGCTCTTCGGCGGCGACCTCGCCCCGCACGAGATCGAAGGTCGACTGGCTGATGATGACCTCGCCGGGACCCGCGACGTTGCACAGGCGCGACGCGATGTTCACCGCGTCACCGATGACCGTGTATTGCAGCGTGCGGGACGAGCCGATGGCACCTGCGATCACCGGACCGGTGTTGACGCCGATGCCGACGTACAGCGGCTCGGCACCGTCGGCCGCGCGCATGTGATTGAACTCGTCGAGCGCGCGCAGCATCTCGAGCGCGCAGCGGACCGCGAGCACCGGCGAGTCCGGCCGCTCGACCGGCGCACCGAACAGCCCGATGATCTCGTCGCCGACGTACTTATCGAGCGTGCCGCCGTTGCGGAACAGTACGTCGACCATCACCTCGAAGTACGCGTTGAGCGTGCGGACCATGTCCTCGGGATCGTGGCGCTCGCTCATCGACGTGAAGCCGCGGATGTCGGCGAACAGCATCGTGACATCGCGCTTGCTGCCGGCTTGGTCGAGCTGCAGCGCGCCGGAGACGATCTGATCGACGAGGTTCGGCGACAAGAGGCGCTGGAACTGCGCGCGGGTCCCGGCCTCGCGCTCGATGTTCTTCGCGAGGCGGTGGTTCTCGATCGCGACCGCCGACTGCGTGGCGATGCCCTGGAACAGCGTGAGGTCCTTCTCGGTGAAGGCGCCGGTCGTCAGCATCGAGTCCATGTGCATCGCGCCGACGAGACGATCGGCGTACAGCATCGGGACGCACATCGTCGAGCGGATGCCCTGCATGATGATGCTCTTCGCGGCCTTGAACCGCTCGTCGAGCATCGCATCCGACGACAGCACCGCGCGCTTGTTGACGCGGACCTCCTCGAGGATGCTGCTCGACAGCGTGATGCGCTCGTCCTCGCGCTTTTGCTTGATGTACTGCGGCACCAGCTCGCCGGTCTGGGCGTCGACGAGCAGGATGACCGCTCGATCGGCGCGGATGAGCTGGAACGTCTCGTCGATGATCTGGCGGCACAGCTCGTCGAGGTTCGTGTTGACCGACAGGCGCTGCGACAGCTCGTGCGCGATGCGGAGCTTCTCGTAGTCGGCCCGCAGCGCGTCGACGTTTGTGATCTGCGCGGCGGGCAGGAAGTGCGAGCTCGCGTCGACGCGGCTGCGCACCTGGCTCTGCACCTGATCGGAGAACATCGTCAGGTTGCGAACCGCCGGCTGCGACGAGCCATCGGCCTCGAAGCGCAGCACGGTGTTGCCGAGCGATATCTCGTCGCCGTTCTCGAGCGTGCGCTCCGAGACGCGCTCGCTGTTCACGAACGTGCCGTTCAGGCTGCCGGTGTCGCGCAGGACATACTTGCCCTGCGGGCCGCGCGTGATGCGGCAGTGCTCCTTCGACACGATGCGGTCGAGGAGCTGCACGGTGTTGTCCGGATGGCGTCCGAGAGTATTGAACGCCGAAAGCTCGTGCTCCTTCGCGCCGTCACCGGACACCAGGATGAGCCGTGCGTTCATCCGAACCCCGCCAGGGTAGCACTAATCCGGCAGCGCCACGACGTGCTCGATCTGCACGTCGGTGCCGTAGGGCTGCAGAACATCGAAAGGCCAGTGATACCAAGCGGTGAACACCGCACCGAAACGGGCGGCAGGGCCCTCGATCTCGATCCACGACTCGAGCTCGGGGTCGTCGACGCCGACAGAACGAATCTGCGATTCCATGCGCAGACGCAGGCTCTCGAGCTCGCGCGCGTCGCGGCGATAGAGCTGTCGGCGACCCGCGAAACCGGAGCCGGTCTCCTCGAGCATGCGGTACGCCTCCCCCTTCAAGAAGGCAACGCGCACCGCTTCGTAGCCGGCCCAGCCTGCAACGAGCAGTCCGAGCACGAAGATCACCGACACGACGTTGACGACGCGGGGTTTCTTGTACTTGACCGGCTGCGCCATCACGTTGCCTGGGACGTCGTCGTGCGGGGCAAAGGGCGAAGTCGACCCACGCCACGCGATCATATTATGATCACGCCTCCGAACGTGGACCACTCGGCAGCACATACGGCCGCCTATTTGGCGGCCTACTTGGCGATCGAGCGCTGGGCGCCCGGTCGTGTGGCGGTCGTCGTCGCGCCGCGTGGCCCCGAAGGACCGCTGCGCCTGCGCGAGGCGGGGGCGCGCGTGGTGGTCGTCGGTGGACTGCCGCCAGGGGCAGGCGCGGGGCTCGACGTGCGGCCGGGTGTGCCGATGCTGCCACTGCCGGATGGCAGCGCGCACCTCGTCGTGTGCTTCGAAGGTTGGGCCGAGCTCGAACCATCGTCGCGCGCGCGGATCGTGAGCGAGGCGCGGCGCGTGCTCGTGCCCGAGGGATTGTTCGCCGCGTGGTCGCGCCAGCCGCGACCCGGCAGCGAGGACGGCGTCGACTTCTGGACGCTCGAGCGCGAGCTCGGCGATGGATTCGAGCGCGTGCAGATGTTCGCGCAGCTACCGTGGCGCGGCTTCAGCGTCGCGCCGGTGGTCGACGACGATCGCGTGCCGACGATCGTCGTGCGCGAAGGGCTGTTGCACGACGCACCCGAAGCGACGCACTACCTCGCGATCGCAGGCGGGCACGCGGCCCAGTCGCGCCTCGGCGATGCGGTGCAGTGCGTGCTGATCCCGCTCGATCCCGACGCGTCCGCGGAGGTCGCGACGCCGACGTCGACGACGTTCGTGCCCCCGGTCGTCAGTGCGCGGGTGGTCGCCGACGCGGAGATCGAGCGCGAGCTCGCGACAGTCCGAACGGCGCTCGGCCGCGCCGAAGACATCGCCCGCACCCGCGAGACCGATCTCGCCGTGCTGACGCGATCGCTGCGCGAGCACGAGCAGTCGTCGCAGCGCAACGGCGAGCAGGCCGAGCAGCGCGGCCGCGATCTCGAGGAGCGCAACCGTGCGGTCGCGGAGCTGCGGTCGCGCGTCGACGCAGGTGCCTCCGAACGCGATCAGCTCGCGCGGCAGCTCGAGGTCGCCGCAGTGGAGCGCGAGGGCGCGAGGCAGTTCGCATCGCGACTCGAGGCCGAGATCGACTTTGCTCGCAAGCGGGCAGCGACGCTCGAGGAGCAGCTTGCCGAGCGCAACATCGACGCGTCGCGACTCGGCGCCGAGGCGTCGATGCTGCGCGAGCGCGTCGAGCAGCAGGAGCGCGCGCTGACGCAGACGCGCTCGCGCGCGGAAGAGCTGTCGGCGACGGCGGCACGCAGCGCCGAGCAGGGCCGCATCCACGCCGAGATCGCGTTCGATCGCGATCGCCTGCGCGAGGAACTCGCGCGACGCACGGCGGTGCTCGAGAAGCTCGAGGAGAAGCTGTGGACGACGCGCGACGACTCGCAGCGCGATCGCATCGAGGTCGTGCGCGCCACCGCGGACCTCGAGCGGCTGCGCGAGCAGCTCGAGCGTGCGCGGCAGGTCGAGCAAGAGCGTGGGCAGGAGATCGAGCGGCTCGCGGCCGAGCTGCGTCGGGTCGAGATCGAGCGCACCGAGGCGGTTGCGGGCGTACGCATGCGCGACGACGAGGCGACGCGGCTTCGTCGCGAGCTCGATGCGATGGCGTCGCGCTCGGGCGATCTGCAGCGGTTGCGGGCCGAGCTCGAGGGTCGAGCGACCGAGCTCGCGGAGCTAGGCGCGCGACTCGAGCAGGCGACGGCGCGCGAGCGTGAGGCGCAGGCGATTGCGAAGCGGCGCGAGCAGCAGCTCGTCGAAGCCGGTACCGAGCTCGAGCGCCTGCGGACGGCGGTCGAGCACCGCAGCGTCGAGGGCACGGGTCTGCAGGGTGAGCTCGACGTGCGCATGGTCGAGCTCGAGCAGCTCGCGGCGAGCGTCGGCGACCTTCAGCATCAGGTCGAGGCGACGCGCATCGAGAGGCGCGAGGTCGAGGCGCGCGCGACCGATCTGCAGCACCAGCTCGAGCAGCTCGCCGCCGAGCGCGAGATGCTGCGTCGACACCTGCGCGAGCGCGAGCAGGAGCTCGAGGACGTCACGTCGGCGCAGGAGAGCAGCGGTGCCGAGCTGTTCTTGTTGCGCCGCGAGCTCGAGTCGACGGCCGAGGCGAGCGAGCGGCTCACGGCGGTGCTGCAGCATCCACCTGCCGCCGCGGATCCGCAGATGCAGGACTGGCCGCCCGCCGCGGTCGCGGAGGTCCAACGTCTGCGTGGCGAGGTCCATTCGGCGAGCGAGCGCGCCGCGGCCGAGCTCGCCGTGCGCACCGACGAAGGCACGCCCGAGCGCCTGCGCATGCGTCGGCTGCAGCTCGAGCTCGAGATCCGCGCGCAGGAGCACGAGCAGGTGCTGACGCTGCTCGATGCCGCAGAGCAGCGGATCTGGGAGCTGACCGACGCGAGCGATCGCAACGCAGCTCGGCTCGCGGCAGGGCTCGCGCAGCTCGAGAAGCAGCGCGAGCAGTACGACGACACGCTCGAGGAGCTCGAGGTCACGCGCAATCTGCTCGCGGCAGCGCAGGCGCGGGCGATCGAGCAGGCGCGACTGCTCGCGAGCGAGCGGGCGAAGCTCGCGCGCGTCGGCATGAGCGAAGGCATTGCGCGCCTGGTCGAGACCGACGGCATCGAGGATCTGTTCGCGGATCTCGACGAGGTCGACGAGACCAAGGTCGATGCGACGCCGCTGTTGCGTCCGGCCGTCGCCGCGCTCGCGCAGGTCGCCGAACGGCGTGGGCTCGAGGTCGAGCGACTCGCAGATGACGGTGGGCGCGCGGCGACCGATGCCGAGCAGCGCACCGAGCCGACGCGCGCTCGGCCCGAAGCTGTCGGCATACCGACGCCGCAAGCGGACCACGCCGCGTCGGCCTCGCGTCCGATCGACCTCAGCGCGCCGGGCAGCACGCGCATCGTCGTGGAAGCGCTACCCGACGACGCGTGGCGCGACCCCGCGCAACGCAAGGACTGAAGTCCGGGCTTGACGCAGGCGGCCCTTCACCATAGGTTCCCCCCGCCGATCGCGAGGGTGGCGAAATTGGTAGACGCGCACGGTTCAGGTCCGTGTGTCTTACGACGTGGGGGTTCGAGTCCCTTCCCTCGCACTCGAGTCGGCACGCTCCGGCGTGCCGACCGAGGGGCCACCTTAGACCGGGCCCCTCAGGCCTTCTCGATCTTCTCGACGGCGAGCGCCGGTCCGCTCATGTGCAGGCCGAAGCCGCTGGTCTCGAGCTTACCTTGGACGTTCACCCGGTCGCCGGCCGCGACGCTGAACGTTCCGGTCAGCCGATACACGGCGCCGTCGTCGGAGTGCAGCTCGAAAAAGCCGCCCTCCAGGTCGCTGTGCTGAACGGTGCCTGTGAACTTCGCCATGCCGAGGCGAGTGTACTGCATCGAGGTGGCGTCGGCTAACCTGGCCGCGTGCAGAGGCGCGGACGCACGTCGGTGTTGGCGCTCATGGCCGCCGCGCTCGCGCTGTCGTGCTCCTCGGAGCCGACGCCGCGGGTCGATGCGCCGCTGCAGGTGACGCCGGTCGCTGCGCCGTCGGTGCTGCCGTCGTGGAGCGGCACCTCGTGGGGTCGTGGGTCCGTCGAGCTCGAGCTCGCACGCGATGCGAGCTTCGTCCCCGACGACGCCGCGAGCGACGAACAGTGGCGGAGCTTCGCACGCATCGGACGAGCCGACGCACCGACGCTGCTGCTGGACCGGCTGACGAGCGGAGATCCTTCGGCGGCGTTGCTCTCGGTCGTAGCTGTGCTCGAGCCGCTGCCAGGCGTGCCCGGCGAGGCGGTGCAGCCGACGGGCGTCTGGGCGACGCTCGAGCGCGATCTGTGGCTGCGGTTCGCGCTGGTCGACGACGCACCGCGGCAAGCTGCTCTCGCGTTCGCGATCGGACGCATCGGCGGGCGCACGAGTCAGATGCACTGGGCCCGGACGATCGCGATCGCAGATCAACCCGAGCGCTTTGTGCTCGCCAGCTTCGAGGCGATGAGCATCGCGTGTGCGCGGCGACATCCGCTCGACCCCGCCGCGCTCGCGCCCCTGGGCGCGGCGATCGACGATGGCACACCGACGGTCCGCGCCGCGGCACTCGGCGCGCTCGCGCGTTGCGCAGCACCGTCGGCCGAGAGCTTCGACGAGCGCGACGCGTGGGTGCAGCGACTGACCCGAGTGGTTGCCAGCGACGACGCCGCGCTCGCGCGGCTTGCGTGGCGGGCGATGGCCGCGCTCGGCGAGGCTCCGACAACGATCCCCGATGCGGTGCTGGGTGCGACCGCGCCACCGTTTCTCGTCGAGGTGGAGGCCGTACGCGCGCTCGCGGGCAAGGCCGATGCGCGCGCGCAGATGATCACGCGCCTGGTCGCACTGACACCGGAGTCGATCACCGGCACGCGCGCGACGGTCGTGTGGATCGCCTTGCAGGGCCTGCGTCGCGTCGAAGGCAGCCGCATCGGCATCCTGACCCCCGGCCCCCACAACGACACCTATTTCGAGCATGCCTACATCGCCCGCTATCTGGGGTTCAGCCTTCTGGAGGGC
>Ga0209181_10004307_pt1 | contig 21283 bp, 15 predicted proteins | sample MAT05_FD_187208 | JGI IMG/M metagenome (GOLD analysis project Ga0209181, IMG submission 187208) | Freshwater microbial communities from Lake Fryxell liftoff mats and glacier meltwater in Antarctica - MAT-05 (SPAdes) (version 2) | ecosystem: Environmental > Aquatic > Freshwater > Ice > Liftoff... | reverse complement strand
CATGAATCATAGGGGTTGGTGCTGGCTACTGCGTTAATTGTGCTGGCACTTTGCCCGCTGGGGGATCTCCGGAGCTGGAGCTCCGGAGTACGAGCGCGCTACGCGCGTGGGGGCTCTCCGGAGCTGGAGCTCCGGAGTACGTGCGCGCTGCGCGCGTGGTGTTTGGTGGACGTTGCTTGTTGGCTTGTTTTTTAGTGAGGCAGGCCGCAGAGCGGCGAAATATCTGTGGAAAATGCTTGAAAGGATTGGTGGAGATTTATGCTGGCTACAGATATTTCGCCGCTCTAATTGATGAACCAATTGCGCTTTATTTTAAAACTTTAATCAGCCCCCTTGCTGCCTTACCGCCTCCCAAATTTCACCCGATAATCATCCATGGCTTTCAACACGATTTCCCGGGCCTTTTCGGCGTTCTGGAAATTTTCCACCACCACAGTTTTGTTTTCGAGTTTTTTGTATTCTTCAAAAAAGTGGCGCATTTCCTGGATGAAATGGGGCGGCAACTCCTCAATGCTGCGGATGTGGTTCACACTCATGTCGTTGGCAGCTACGGCGATGATTTTGTCGTCGGCTTCGCCGCTGTCGACCATCTGCATCACGCCGATCACTCGGGCTTCCACGAGGCAAAGCGGCACAAAATCGATCTGAGAAAGCACGAGGATGTCGAGCGGGTCGTTGTCGTCGCAGTAAGTACGGGGAATGAACCCGTAATTGGCCGGATAATAAAACGAAGAGAACAACACGCGGTCGAGTTTGAGCATACCGCTGTCCTTGTCGAGCTCGTATTTGGCCCTGCTGCCTTTGGGTATTTCAATGATGCCTTTGACGATTTCAGGGGCTTGTTCACCGGTGCTTACGTCGTGCCATGGATTTTGCATGAGGTCTGTTTTTATGATTTCAACAAAGGTACGTTTTGCTTTGCGCATCACAATAACATATGCTTAACGGCCACTCCCGCAATGTGCCGATGTTGCACACGTTTATAAGGTCAACCTTTCTTTTCAATCCAAATCGACATGAAGTCCACCTTTTTTGCCCTTTTTATCGCCTTTATAATCGTCCCACAAGTTGTTTTCAGCCAATCCTTCAACGAGCAACGGTTCTCTGTCGGTATCGCGCCGTTGAGTCTGATCCTGCCCAGTGGCAAAGTGGGTTTGCATGCCGAATGGGCCTATGCCGCCAACAAATCCTTGTCGCTCACAGTGGGTGTGCCACGCAGCACCCGTCCGCCCGGATGGGTGTTGAATTCGGTTTCCATAGCGGAAAACGGCAGCGTCACCACCAACGAATTTTACAATTTCGGAATCATGATTGAAAACAGATTCTATTTTTCACAAGAAGCTCCCTCCGGATTTTACCTCGCACCCTACCTGCGCTACAACAAAATGTGGCTCGACCGCATCACGGAAAATCCCGAAAAAACCGGCGCCACCACCATGCGCGGTACCCTCTACGGGATCGGTCTGGGTGGGGCGGTAGGTTGGCAAATTCCACTCGGCGAACATTTCACCTTGGACGCCACCTTCGCCGCCATCGACCTGAAATGGATGCGCGGTAACGTCAGCTACACTTCCACCGACCCCAACAACGACATTTATGAACTGCGCGATAAAGTGCAGGCCGTGGTGGAAGACATCCCCATTATTGGAAAAAAACTCTCCGCCCAAATCGACGGCGAACAAATCAAAGTGCGCACCCCGGGCGTGGTTTTGCCAGCGTATCGGTTCAGTCTGACGGTGAATTACTTGTTCTGAATCCTGCTCCTAATTAAACAAATCCCGCATGTCATCGCCATCCCCGTCGTCGTCCTGCAAGTTGCCGCTGAGGTAATCTTTGAAACTCACGCCTGCCTGCAGGTAGCTTTTGTTGAGCACTTCGAATTCGCTCAGGCCATGCAGGGCCAGTTCCATAAACGTCAGCATTTCGGAGTCGGGCACTTTGGCCGTTTGTGCGATTTTGCGCAATCCGGCGACTTGCTCCATGGTGAGGGCAAAATGCGCATCGGTGTCGTTCAGCATGATGTCTACGCCGTTGCCTGCGGCAAACCAGGCTTTGATCACGCCGTACGGGTCGCGTTCCTGGCCTTTTTTCAGTTTTCCCGGATTGGCGAAATACTGTAAAAAGACTTTTTTCAAAGCTGCGCCCAGGATGTTGAGTGCCACGGCGTGCGGACCTTCCTGTTCGCCTTCGTACACCATTTCTACTTTGCCTGTAACGGCCGGAATAACGCCCCAAAAATCGGCGATGCGCGCGGTGGTTTGGGTTTCGCCGGTATACAACATGCGGCGTTCGGCGCTGGAATAGAGGTTTTCCAGGGCGCTAATGGTCAGGCGCGCGCTTACGCCGCTCTTTTTGTCTACAAACTCACTTTCCCGCGCCGCGAACGCAATTTCCTCAATAAGATCCTTCAAAACGGAAGGAACCTGGATGTTTTTAAGCTGTTCGGGGGTAATGCGCGCCTCCTGCGCCGTTATGCGGCGACCTACCTCAATGGAAGTAGGGTAGTGCGTGGTGATCTGGCTTTCGATGCGGTCTTTCAGCGGCGTAATGATGCTGCCGCGGTTGGTGTAATCTTCCGGGTTTGCAGTGAAGATGAACTCCACATCGAGCGGCAGGCGCAGTTTGAAACCTCGGATTTGCATGTCGCCTTCCTGCAATACGTTGAACAGGCTCACCTGGATGCGCGCCTGAAGGTCGGGCAGCTCGTTGATGACAAACAGGCAACGGTGGGCGCGCGGGATGAGTCCGAAGTGGATCACCCTTTCGTCGGAATAAGGCAGACGCAGGTTGGCGGCTTTGATGGGATCCACGTCGCCCACAAGGTCGGCGATGCTCACGTCTGGTGTGGCCAGTTTTTCCACGTAACGTTCGCTGCGGTGCAGCCAGGTGATGGGGGTCTCGTCGCCTTTTTCCTCAATAAGTTCTTTGGCAAAACGGCTGATGGGCGCAAGCGGATCATCGTTGAGCTCGCTGCCGGCCACCACGGGCACGTATTCGTCGAGCAAATTGATGAGCATGCGGGCAATGCGGGTTTTGGCTTGTCCGCGCAGTCCCAACAACAGGATGTTGTGCCGACTGAGCACAGCGCGTTCCACATCTGGCAGTACGGTGTCGTCAAAACCGTAAATGCCGGGGAAAACAGTTTCTTTTGCGCGTATTTTTTCAATCAGGTTGGCGCGCAGCTCTTGTTTCACACTGCGTGGTTCGTAGCCGGTGGAGCGCAGTCCGCCGAGGGTATGGATGTTACGAAGATCTTTCATGGCAGCAAAACAGCGGCGGAGCGTTTTTGTTCTGATGTGGCTGAAGTGTAAAGTCAGCATTAATTTTTGCACCCAAAGGCGTAATAACAGGGTATTGAGGTGTTCAACTGTGGAGCTAGCAATGTACTTTTACTGCGCTAAATCGTTAACCAATCCTATTGTTGTATGAAACCAATCGTAACTGCGTGTTGCCTTGTGCTGGCTTTGTTGCTGGCCGCCCCTGCAGCCATTGCGCAACCGAAACAAGCTTTTGCACTCCGCTACAATGCTTACAATTACCTGACTCCACGCCCCGACAGCGACCTGGGCCAGAACTTTGGTGAAATTTGGTCGGAAGCAGACGGCTGGGGCGTTGAAGCCGCATACTACAACCGGATATCACCCCGATCTTTTGTAGTCATTCCCGCTAAATTTGGCAAAGCATCCTTAATCGATGGTCCGGACACCCTGACCGATCGCACGCTCGCTACCCTCGACATCATGCTTCAACACATGGTTTTTAAACACAAAGCCATCATAAATCCATTTTTGCAGTACGGTTTCGGCGGTTTGTACAACATTACCGACGAAGAAATCGATTTCAACATTCCTTTGGGCGCAGGTGTCAACATACGGATCACCAACAACCTGCACCTGACTGCCCAAACCCAATACCGCCCAGCCAGCAACAAACGCGACGGCTGGCACCACGGCATCGGTTTGCAATATTTCTTCGGCGTAGACGACACCGAAGACCGCGACAAAGACGGTACGCCCGACATCACCGACAATTGTCCTGACATACCCGGCCTGACTTCGCTTATGGGCTGTCCAGACCGCGACGGCGACGGCATTGCCGACCAAGACGACAGTTGCCCCGACCAGCCTGGTGTTGCCATTTTCATGGGATGCCCGGATACGGATGGTGACGGTATACCCGACAAAGACGACGATTGCCCAACCGAAGCAGGTATCGCTGGTTTCCGCGGTTGCCCGGATACGGACGGCGACGGTGTGGCAGATAAAAACGACCGCTGCCCGAAGGAAGTCGGCCCTGTCGACAACGGCGGTTGCCCCATCCGCGACCGCGACAAAGACGGAACGCCCGACGATGCAGACTTGTGCCCTGACAACGCCGGCCCAGTCGCAACCAAAGGCTGCCCCGACCGCGACAGCGACGGCATCGCCGATAAGGACGACCAGTGCCCCGATAAAGCAGGTACCGTCGCAGGCAAAGGCTGCCCGGATACGGACGGCGATGGCATCTACGACAACGAAGACCGCTGTCCCACTTCTCCGGGTCCGGCCTCCAACCGCGGCTGCCCTGAAATCAAACAGGAAGACAAAGCCAAAGTGGAACTGGCCATCAAAAACGTGCAGTTCAACTCCGCTAAGGCTACACTGCTCACTTCGTCGTACAAAGTACTCGACGACATCGCCGATATCATGAATCGTTACCCCGACTACGATCTGCGCATCGAAGGACACACCGACAGTCAGGGCGACGCTGGTGTAAACCAGAAACTTTCTGAAAACCGCGCCAAAGCCTGCTTCGATTACCTGATCACACGTGGTGTTTCAGGCACGCGTATGTCGCACACGGGTTCTGGTGAAAGCAAATCCAAAGCGGACAACATGAACGCCGCCGGACGTGCTCAAAACCGTCGGGTGGAGTTTGATTTGTACTTGAAGTGATTTCAATACGCCAACTCCGAATTCACTTCGGTTTTAATCCTACCGGTTCCGTATTTTCAATGTCTTTCTCCAAAGCTTCCACCTTTCGCAAATCCTGCAACACGGCAATCCCCGCATTCAGTTCAAAACCGATGAGCAGGATGACGCAGTTGAGTTGAAGCCACACCATCAGCACGATGATGGCGCCGATGGAGCCGTAGAGCTTGTTGTAACTTCCAAAGTTGTTGACATAAAACGAAAAGCCCCAGCTTGCGAGCATCGCCAGTACTGTCGCCAACAGAGCGCCCGGACTGAAAAAGTGGGTTTTTCGCAACAGCGGCGTTCCGTACCGGTAAATGATGGAAAATCCGGCATAAAATAGGAAAGTGACGGAAATCCATCGAAAAGCAAAGAGAAACATGCGGGTTATCCAGTCCGCATCGATGTAATTAAAGAGGAATTTAAGGAGTATGTTTCCCAGGATGACAAACACCACCGAGGCTACGAGGATGAATGCCAGGTAAAAAGTAAGTTGGATCGAGATCAGTCTTTTTTCAAAACCGGTGCGCCGTTTGAACGTGAGCTGGTATTCCTTTTCCAAACCGGCCAACATCGACAACATGCCGTTGGAGGCGAACCACATGGCGAGAAAAAAACCGAATGAAAGCAATCCGCTGCGTGGTATGGTGGCTATGTCTTCAATGGCTTTGAACAAAACCTGACCTGCGCTGCCGGGCATAATTTCCTGAATGGCCTGCTGCAGTACATCGTCAAAGTTATCGTACAACGGTGTATACGCCAGTAGGGTAAACAAAACGATGATGGAAGGAAAAATGGCCAGGAAAAAATCGAAAGCCATGCTGTTGGCCCGGGTCATCAAAGCATCGTTTTTCAGTTCCGCACGGATAAAAATCAACAGGTTGTAAATGGGGATTCTTTTGAGTCCCGGAAAGGAATGTGTTTTCAGCCACCCGATGATGCCCTGAAGCCAGCGATGGTCGTTTACAAACCTTATGGCGTTTTCAACCCTATTTTCAATGCGTTTTTTCACAAAAAATGTGGCTTCAGTTTGTCGAGCAGGAGGTCGGGCGCGTGCATGACTTTTTGGGTAGCGGCATTGAAAAAGCAAAGTCTGACGCGGCCGCCATTGACCAGTTTGTTTTTTTCATTGAATACTTCAACATGAAAAACGATGTGCGTGTCGGGAAGTTCACGAAGGGTACTGCGCACCGTAAGCTGGTCGTCGTAATAAGCAGGACGCACAAAACGCATGTCGAGGCTTACCACGGGCAACCAGATGCCGTATTTTTCTTCCATTTCCTTGTACGAAACGCCCAGAGAACGCATAAGTTCCACACGGCCTACCTCAAAATACTGGGCATAGTTGCCGTAATAAAGGTATCCCATTTGGTCGGTTTCCCCGTAACGCACGCGCATCTGGGTTTCGTGGGTGTACATGGCTGATCAGATTTCTTCCCTTTCTATCGGGCAGGTCATACAATGGCTGCCGCCGCGTGCACGCGAAAGTTCGTTCGACGGGATGGTGATGATGGTGTTTTCCACCTTATCGATGGTGATTTTCCCATTGTCGATGTCGCGCAGCAGTTTTTCGGCACCGATAACCTTGTAACCGAAGTCTTTGAATGCTTTTTCGGTGATCGGGTTGCGGTCGTAAGTCACGGCAACGCCGGGTTTGAGGGCAACGAGGTTGCAGCCGTCGGTCCATTGTTCGCGTTCCTGGTACGGACTTTCACCGCGGCCGGCCCAAATGAACTCCATTTTGGGGTTGATCTCGGCGAGCAGGAAGTCCTTGAGGCTGGGGTATTCGATTTCTTCGCCGTTGGAACGGTGCACATCTACGTACGAGCCCAGACCGTCCTGAACGATGGGTTTGTAGCCTACGAAATGGTTGGTATTGATTTGGGTAAATACGGTGTCGATGTGCATGTAGGTACGTTCGGCGGGAATGTTTACCTGCACCACGTTTTTCACAATGCCGCGGTCGAAAATGTAATTTTTCAACATTTTAAAAGCATACTCGTTGGTGCGTTCGGAGCAGCCGATGAGCAGGTAGTCTTTGTTGAGGATCATCACGTCGCCGCCTTCAATGCTGATGGTTTCGCCTTTTTTGCTTGGCGGAAATTTGTCGACTCGGTTCAGGTTGATGGTTTTGCCGTCGGCTTTGAGGCGTCGGAAAACAGGATGGCTGCTAAAAATGAGGCGGGTGAGGAAGTTTTCACGGAAGCGTGCAGTTTTTGCTGCTTTGGTGATGATCACGTGGTCCTTGCAGGTTACGGCAATATCGCGCGTGAAAAGCAGGTTGGGAATGGGGTCGAAAAGGATGCGGTCTTCGGGTTCGAGGTAACCGGTGATGAGGGTGTCGGCGAGTTGTTCGGGCGACAAACTGGCGAGTCTGGGGATGAAAGAGTAGGGTAGTTCTTCAAAATCGGTGATTTTGTTGATTACCTCGTACTTGCTTTCTTCGTCACGGGTGCTTTCGGCCAGCAGGTCGCGTACTTCGAGTACGTTGCTTTTGCCGAGGAAGGCTTCGAGTACATGTACAAAGATGTCGTGCTCGTCCTGCATGTTGGGAAGGTGTACGATGTCGTCGAAAAGCAGTTCACCTGCGCGTTTGGGGGTGATGCGTGCGATGCCTTCGTCGGGGCGGTGCACGATGACTTTTTTAAGTTTGCCAATTTCCGAATCGGCGTAGATGCGGCTGTTCGCGTCCATGTATGTTTTTTTTTAAAATGGTTAGAGTGGCTTTCGGGCTCAAAAGTAGAATAAAATTTGTGGGCAAAATTTTTTCACAGCAGGTAAAAACTGTGGCAAACAAAGGATGATGATAAAAACCAAATAAAATGTTGGAAAGGGTATTGCAAACCTGCATCGCGTGGCTACCTTTGCGCGTCTTTTGGACGTGACTTTGACATGACAAATGCAATGATCAGTTTAGACGGCATCTAAATAAATGCAAAAGCACGGTTTTGGGTTGGGTACTGACAAGTTACGTGGTAATTTTGCACATTATCGAACACAACGTTCATCAATTCACGGGTCTTGAATAATCCATTAAGGTGCTTGAAAGATCTTTTCGAATCGAACTACAACAATACACCTTATATATGTTGCTGAAACGCATCTGCTGGGTTTTATCTTTGGTTTTTGTCGCTTCCCTTTCCCTTCAAGCGGCCCCCACTGTTGAAGAGGGCAAAACCCTTTTCACAGCCAACTGTGCTGCCTGTCACGCAAAAAATATGAAGGACAACCTCACGGGTCCGGCGCTTGCCGGCACGGAGGAACGCTGGGCTTCTTATCCGCGAACGGATCTTTACAAATGGATCCGTGCATCACAATCCCTGATTGCAACCGGTCACCCGCGCGCCGTCGAGTTGTGGGGAACGTGGAAGCCCACGCTCATGAACAATTTCCCGGGACTTACCGACGAGCAGATCGAAAGTTTGTTGCTCTACATCAACGCTCAGGCCAATCCGCCCGCACCCGTTGGTGGGCCAGCGGCTGGTGTTGCCGCCGTTAGCGAGACAAAAGACAGCAGCAACATGTGGATGTTTTTGGGCCTCGCTACCATTCTTGGTCTTTTGGCTTTTGCCCTTATGCGCATCATCAACAACTTGGGCAACATCACCCGTGTTCAGGCTGGCCAAAAGCCTCAAAACAAAACGCTTGCTCAAGTCCTCACCAGCAAAGGCGCCGTTGCCTTTATGGTTTTCGCCCTGACACTCATTTTCGGCTACAAATCGGTGGATAATGCCACACGAATGGGCCGCCAACAGGAATACCAGCCCACGCAACCCATCGCGTTCAGCCATAAACTCCACTCAGGCGTCAACAAAGTCGATTGTCAGTACTGCCACGATACCGCCCGCAAATCGAAACATTCTTCGATCCCAGGTACCAATACGTGTATGAACTGCCATGCCGCTGTGAAAAAAGGCTCAATATCCGGCACTTCGGAAATCACCAAAATTTTCGCTTCCATTGGCTTCGATCCGCTCACAAACAAATATGTAGAGGGGTACGAAAACTGGTCGGAAAAACAAATCGAAGATCTGTACAAAAAATGGATCGGACAAGAGTACATGTCTGCCAACACCCTCACCGCCATGGACGACAACGGCCGAGCACTGGTTGAAAACCAGTGGGAAGGCATCGTTAAGTCGCTCAAAAACGACTCCAACGGCAAAATCCAGGGCCCCATCGAATGGGTGCGCATCCACAACCTTGCCGACCACGCTTATTTCAACCACGCCCAACACGTAACGGTTGGCAAAATCGAATGCCAGAAATGCCACGGTCCGGTTCAGGAAATGGAAGAAGTGTACCAGTATTCCACGCTCGGTATGGGCTGGTGCATCAATTGCCACCGCGAAACTGAAGTGAAATTCGCCGAAAACGACTACTACAAGCAATTCGAACGCTACCACGACGAATTGAAGTCGGGCAAGCGCGATAAAGTAACCGTGGAAGATGTCGGCGGTCTGGAATGCCAGAAATGCCACTATTGAATGCGGAATTCGGAATGCGGAATGCGGAATGCATTTGGTGATCCCTGGTTCTTTCTCCTTTTTTGATACAACATCTATACAATACATAACATGCACGAGAACAACGGTATTTGGGTTAGCACCGAAGATTTGAACAGGGAGGATTCCTTCCTTCAATCGGCTGAAAAAGAGTTTTCCACCGAAAACATCGACCAAACCGAGGGCAATTGGGCTGCCAGCCGCCGCGATTTCCTGAAGCTCATGGGCTTTGGACTGGGCGCAGCAACCATTGCTGCCTCCTGTGAAATTCCGCTCAAACACGCCATTCCTTACGTTTCGAAACCCGATGACATCGTACCGGGTATAGCCAATTATTTTGCCACTTCTTTCGTAAACGGCGGCGATTACTGTGCGGTTCTTGTTAAAACCCGGGAAGGTCGTCCGATCAAAATTGAAGGCAACAGCCTTTGCGGCATAACCGGCGGCGGAACCAGTGCCCGTGCACAAGCCATGGTGCTTAGCCTTTACGACACCAAACGCATCAAATTTGCTGGCAAAATCGTCGAAGGTGAAGTAAACGAACAAGTATGGGCAGACCTCGACAAAGAGGTGAAAGCCAAATTGGCTGCCGGTGGCAACGTACGCATCATCACCAATACCATCATCAGCCCTACGGCCAAAAAAGCCCTGGCTGAATTCACCGCCAAGTTCCCGAACAGCCGCGTGGTTGCCTACGATCCTGTTTCGAGCGCCGCTTTGCTTGCCGCCAACGAACAATGTTTCGGCATGCGCACCATTCCCAACTACCGTTTCGATGCAGCCGAAATGATCGTTTCTTTCGGCGCCGATTTCCTGGGTACCTGGATCAGCCCCGTGGAATATGCCCGCGCTTACGCGCAAAACCGCCGCGTAAAAGCCGCCAACGACAAAATGTCGCGCCACTACCAGGTGGAAAGCTACATGTCGCTCACGGGTTCCAATGCAGACAACCGCATTTTGGTGAAGCCCAGCGAACAAGGCGCCGCCATTTGCACTCTTTACAATGAAATTGCCGCTTTAACGGGCGCAGCCGGCATCGGCGGTCCCAAAGTGAACGATAAAGCCGCAAATGCTTTCAAAAAAGTAGCGAAAGAACTTGTAGCCGCCCGTGGCAACTCGCTGGTGGTGAGCGGTAGCAACAACGTTTCAGAACAGGTTATCGTAAACAAAATCAACGACCTGCTCGGCAACATCAACACCATGGTTGATTTCGGCCAGCCCAGCAACCTGCGTCAGGGCGACGAGCGCGACATGATGCGTCTGGTGGAAGAAATGAACGCCGGACAAGTTGCAGTAGCCATCGTATGGGGTGCCAATCCGGCTTACGAACTGCCCAACAGCAGCAAATTCGCCGAAGCTTTCGCCAAAGTAGGTACCCGCGTTTCGTTCTCAGGCATCCTCGACGAAACCGCCCTTCTTTGTACCCACAGCGCTCCAGCCAACCACCTGCTCGAATCGTGGGGCGACGCCGAACCCAGAAAAGGACATTTCAGCCTTATCCAACCCACCATCGCGCCGCTGTTCAATACCCGCCAGGCCGAACACAGCATTTTGGAATGGGCGGACAGCACAAACCTCAACCGCGAAGACGATCAGCCTTACTACCAATACCTGAAATCACACTGGGCAAGCGACCTTTTCGCTACCCAAAACAAATACAGCACGCCCGTTGCGTTTTGGGATATGAGCCTGCACGACGGCATCTTTCAAGGTGTTCCTTCCCTGCTTACGGTAGGGTTCAAAGGCACTGTTGATGCTTCGGGTGTAAGCAAACCAACTTCTGGCGAAGTGGAAATTTCGTTTTACGAAACCGTCAACATCGGCGGTGGACAATACGCCCACAACCCGTGGTTGCAGGAAATGCCCGACCCGGTCACCCGTACCGTTTGGGGCAACTACCTCAGCGTACCGGTAGAGTGGGATGGCGTGAACAACATCAACGGCTGGAAAAACCTCAACGACGGCGATACCGTAGAGGTAGACATCAACGGACAGAAACAAACCTGCGCGGTTGTGAAAGGCTTCGGCCAAATGCCCGGCACGGTTTCCATCGCCCTCGGCGGCGGTCGCCAAAGCGGCGGCTCCGGTGTAGGTTTTGGCGTAAACGTAAACCCCTGGCTGCCTATTCAGGGTGGTCTGGTTCAATACTATGCCGGAAACGCATCGGTTTCGGACAAAACCGGCGAAGAAAAACACTTCTCCTGTGTTCAGGACCACCACACCATGGGTGTAACTGCCATGGGCAAAGAAGAAGGTAAAGTGATCAATGCCGACGAAAAAGCGCTGGGCTGGAAAGGCTTCCAGGGTTCGTTGACCGACCGTTCGATTATTTTCCATGCCAACCTTAAAGAATTGCCCAAGCTGGAAAAAGACATGGCCGAATTCCATGCACACTCCAGCCACCTCAATGAACAAACCCTCTACCCCGACAACGTTGAGTACTTCGCTACCGGCCTCAAATGGGGTATGTACATCGACCTCAACTCCTGCATCGGTTGCGGCGCCTGTCAGGTGGCCTGCTTAAGCGAAAACAACGTGCCGGTGGTAGGTAAAAAAGAAGTGGCACGCCACCACGAAATGACATGGCTGCGCATCGACCGTTACTTTTACGGTGATCTGGAAAATCCCAAAGTGGTTTACCAACCCATGATGTGCCAGCACTGCGACAACGCACCCTGCGAAAACGTTTGTCCGGTAAATGCCACCAACCACTCGATGGAAGGCCTCAACCAAATGGCCTACAACCGTTGCATCGGTACGCGTTACTGCGCCAACAACTGTCCTTACAAAGTACGCCGCTTCAACTGGCTCGACTATACCACCGCAGATACCTTTCCCGCCAACGAAGAGCGTGTGTTCTGGGTGGCAGGCGACGACAAACCATTCTATGCCGACAACCTCGTGCGTATGGTGATGAACCCCGACGTTACGGTTCGCTCCCGCGGTGTGATTGAAAAATGCTCGCTGTGCGTACAACGCATCCAGGAAGGCAAATTGACGGCCAAAAAAGAAAGCCGCGCCATCATGGACAACGACGTTCGTACCGCTTGCCAAACCGCTTGTCCAACAGGCGCCATCGTTTTCGGCAACACCAACAATCCCGACAGTGCAGTGAACAAAGCCCGTAAAACGGCCGGCGCTCTGGCCTACCAGGTGCTTGAAGAAATCAACGTTCGCCCTGTCGTTCAATATTCCGCAAAAATCCACAACAGCAACGAAGAACTGGTATCCTGAAGCCATCAGACTGCAAGGAAACCCGAACTATACAACAGTTTAACCTAACATATTATGTCGCAAGCAGTAGCGCCGGTAAGGCACGTTCTGATCGAAGGCAACAAATCTTACCACAACATCACGGAAGATTTGTGTTCACCCACTGAAAAAGCACCCTCCAAAGAGTGGATCATAGCTTTTTCGCTGTCCGCGGCTTTCCTCGCCCTCTATACATTTGCCATAGTTTGGACGGTATGGAAAGGCATTGGTGAATGGGGTTCGAACCGAACCATCAACTGGGCGTGGGACATCACCAACTTCGTTTGGTGGATCGGTATTGGTCACGCGGGAACGCTGATCTCCGCCATCCTTTTGTTGTTCCGCCAACGTTGGCGTACCGGTGTAAACCGCTCCGCAGAAGCCATGACCATTTTTGCGGTTATGTGCGCCGGGCAGTTCCCTATTTTCCACATGGGACGTGTATGGCTCGCCTTTTTCATCTTCCCGTTCCCCAACACCCGCGGCCCGCTGTGGACCAACTTCAATTCGCCGCTGCTTTGGGACGTATTTGCCATTTCAACCTATTTCTCTGTATCCCTGCTTTTTTGGTACACGGGTTTGGTTCCCGACCTTGCCACCGTTCGCGACCGCGCCACGGGTTACCGTCGTAAAATGTACGAACTGTTTTCGTTTGGATGGACCGGCAGCGCCAAACACTGGCAGCGCTGGGAATCCCTTTCGCTCATACTTGCAGGTATTTCCACTCCGCTCGTACTTTCGGTACACACCATTGTATCCTTCGACTTTGCTACGTCAATTATTCCGGGTTGGCACACCACCATTTTCCCGCCATACTTCGTAGCAGGCGCCATTTTTTCGGGTTTTGCCATGGTACAAACCCTGATGGTGATTACGCGCAAGGTGCTCAAACTGGAAGAATACATCACGATCAACCACGTCGAATCGATGAATAAGGTAATCGTGCTTACAGGCACCATCGTTGGTGTGGCTTACCTCACCGAATTGTTCGTCGCTTGGTATTCGGGTTATGTTTACGAACAATTCGCCTTTTACAACCGTGTATTTGGTGTTTACTGGTGGGCCTATTTCGGCATGATGTTTTGCAACGTGGTTAGTCCGCAGTTGTTCTGGTCGCGTAAAATTCGCCGCAGCATCTGGTGGACGTTTTTCCTTTCCATTGTCGTAAACATCGGTATGTGGTTCGAACGTTTTGTGATCATCGCCACCACACTTGCCCGCGATTATTTGCCTTCCTCGTGGAGCTACTACAGCCCTACGTGGGTGGAAATTTCGATTTTCACCGGTACCATGGGTCTGTTCTTCACGCTTTTCCTGATTTTTACCCGCGTAGCTCCTGTAGTTGCCGTGGCTGAAATCAAGTCGATTCTAAAAGTGGCAGGCGACCAGTACATCGGACCAAAAGCACATAAAAAGCACGAACAAAGCCCCCAGTCGGCGCCCGTGCGCAACGAAGATCAAAACGCTGGTTTGTAAAACCGGCAAACGAACGACCAACCATACATACGATCATATTTAATACCAACATACATGGCTGCTCATCAAAGCACTAAAGTCCTTTACGGATTGTACAACGACGAGGAGGACCTGAAACATGCCGTTAAAGTGGCCAACGCAGGCCACCTCAACATCATGGACGTTTTCACGCCTTTCCCTGTTCACGGCCTTGATCCCCTTCTTGGGCTGAAAGAAAGCCGATTGCACTACCTGGGCTTCATTTACGGCGCCATCGGAGCGTTGTTCGGTTTCGGTCTCATGAGCTGGGTTTTTACCAGCGACTGGCCCCTGATGATCGGTGGCAAACCCTATTGGGCTGTTCCGGCCTTTATTCCCATTACGTTCGAACTTACGGTGCTGTTTTCGGCATGGGGCATGACCATCACTTTTTACACCATTTGCGGCTTGTGGCCAGGTGTAAAAGCACAAACGCTCGACAACCGCATCACCGACGACAAGTTTTGCATTGCTTTTGATTTGACGGAAGGCGCAGATGAAACTGCGCTGAAGAATTTCTTCAGCCGAACTGGCGCAGCCGAAGTCAACATCAAAACCTTTTGATCTTAACCTGGAATTTACAATCCATCCATCTATGAAATATACAATAGGCGTGATCCTCGGTATTGCTTTGTTCGCCTGGATGTTTTCGCTTTGCTCTCCTGCGGGTAAAAACAAAACGGGCCACGAATACATGCCGGACATGTACCACTCGGTGAGCTATGAAGCCAACGTACTGTCCAATTACCATTGGAACACCTGGGATGACAAGAGCACTTTCACCAAAGCTGCCCTTTCTCAACCCCGCAACAAAGTAGAAGGTTCCATTCCGCGCGGTTACACCGGTGTGCACTACACCGGCGCTGCCGCCCTTGATGTGGTTCTTGGAAAAAACAGTCCGAACGCCATCTCCGCTCCGATAAACGGACAAGTTCCTTTTTACTATGCCGATAATGAGGAAGAGCGTCTTCGTGCTGAAGCAGAAATGACCAATCCATTCCCCAATCCTACCAAAGCTGATCTGGAAAAGGCAAAGTCATTGTACAATGTACAATGTGGTATTTGCCATGGAGAAAAAGGCGATGGTCAAGGCTGGCTGGTAACCATGCCCGATAGCAAATACCCAGCACAACCGAAAAACATGATCGCAGAAGACATGATCGCAGCGAAGGACGGACGTTACTACTTTGTTCTAATGTATGGTAAAAATCTCATGGGTGCCTATTCCGACAAACTTTCATACGAGGAACGTTGGCAGGTGATCAACTACATCCGTACGCTGCAGCCCCAAACCCAACAACCTGTACAATAATTAACAAAACAGCACCGGCGCAATTCCGGCTATCGATATGAACCTGAACGCACATTTCGAATTTGAAGGTAAACTAAAGCGAATACTGCTTGGCGGTATGGTTTTGGGTGTTGTTAGTCTCGCCTTTTCTCTGATCGGCGACGATGAATACCACACGCGTTTCTGGACCAACTGGCTCCACAACTCGGTGTATTTCACCGGCATCGCCTTCACCGCCATGCTTTTCCTTTCTGCCCAGATAACGGCTTTTGCCGGCTGGATGGTCACCTTCAAACGGGTGTGGGAAGCCATGAGCCAGTTCATGTGGGTGGGTCTCATCCTAATGGGTGTGATTGTACTTGGTGTGTGGGGCCATTTCCACCACCTTTACCACTGGAATACGCCGGGCATAAGCGACCCTGCCAGCCCGCTCTACGACAAAATTCTTGCCGGCAAAGCTAGCTTCCTGAACCCGGTTTGGTTCACGGTAGGCGTTTTGGGCTTCCTGGCTTTGTGGTACTATTGGGCCAAAAACCTGCACCAGGCCTCGGTTGATCAGGACACCAAGGAAACCCCTGCGTTCGATTACAACAAAAAACAGCGCAAATGGGCCGCATCTTTTTTGCCCCTGGGCGGCTTTTTGAGCACCGTGTTCATCTGGCAGTCGGTCATGTCGATCGATGCACACTGGTACAGCACCATGTTTGCCTGGTACAGCACCATTTCAATGCTGCTTGGCGGTATCTCGCTTACCATCATGTTGCTCATCTACCTCAAGTCGCTGGGCTACATGGAATACATTACACAGAACCACCTGCATGACCTGGGTAAGTACCTTTTTGGCATCAGCGTATTCTGGACCTACCTCTGGTTCGACCAGTTCATGCTTATTTGGTACGCCAACGTGGGCGAAGAAACCATCTACTTCAAAGAGCGCATGAACCACTATCCGGTGTTGTTCTGGGGCAACCTGTTGCTCAACTTTGTAGTGCCTTTCCTTATCTTGATGCGGAACGATACCAAACGCAAGTTTGGAACCATGTTTTTTGTTTCTATTATTGTGTTTTTTGGTCACTGGTGGGATTTCTTCTACATGATCAAACCAGGAGCACGTATTGCCGCTTTTGAAGCCAAAGAAATCGCAGAAGGAAGGTTCGGCCACCAAACCGAAGCCGCACCCATCAGCAAATCCGCACCTGCAGCCAGCCACGACGCCACGACGCATGCCTCCGAAGCAGCAGCCCAGACAACAACTCCTGCTCTAGCACACGACTCCACGACGCATGCCGCCGAAGGCCACGCTGAAACAGCCCACGCCGCTGCTCCTGCTCCTTCTCCCGCACACGACGCCCACGCGGAGGCCGGCGACAGCCACGGCGCTGCAGCTGCACACCACGGTCCCGATAAATCTTTCAAAATGGGATATTCCTTCCCAGGCTTCCCCGAACTTGGATTGATGCTCGGTTTCCTCAGCCTTTTCCTGTACTTCTTCTTCTGGCAGTTGTCCAAATCACCATTGTTGCCACAAAAAGATCCTTACCTCGAGGAAAGTTTGCAACACGATACGGGAGCCATCATTGAAGGTGAAGAAGGAACCAACGATCACCATTAAACCACTAGTGCCGCGTCCAGTGAATGGCGTACAGTCTGGCGAGACCTATATTTTGCTCAATTAGGCATGAGGAGAGCGAAATGCGGGACATTGTAACCGACAAATAACGGCATTGAGCGAAAAATAGGGCCGCGAAACTGTATGTTATTCACTGAACGCGGCACTAAATGCTTGTTTGGATTGATTCTAATCAAGGCAGGCTTTGCCAGGTACCCTGAACAAACCATTTATCTTTGAGTTTTAAAGAAAATAAAGATTCAATGACTGCGCTTATCATACTTCTTTGTGTCATCCTGATTATCATTGTTCTGATTCAAATCGGGAAAGTGACCGAACTGACTGCCCACATCAAAGGCGAACTTGAGGTCATGCGCGACAACAGCAAATGGAATGGCTGGCTGTCTCTCATTTTTATGATTTTCTTTCTGGTAGCCTGCGTTTCATCCGCATGGATGTACAAGAATGAGATGTTGGGTTATGGCCCCCACGAAGCTGCTTCAGCCCACGGTGGTTCACTCGACAGCCTGTTCAACGTAACGTTGTTTTTTACGGGTATTGTGTTTGTGCTTACCCACATCGCCTTGTTCTACTTTGCATTCAAGTACCGCTGGCAGGAAGGCCGTAAGGCAAGGTTTATCGCCCACGACAACCGTCTTGAGATTTGGTGGACCGTTATTCCGGCTGTCGTTATGGCCGTGTTGGTTGTAAATGGACTGAATGCCTGGAACGTTGTTATGGCTGATGTAAAGGAAGGTGAAGATTTCACTGAAATCGAAGCCACCGGCCAACAATTTGGCTGGACCATCCGTTACCCAGGAGCCGATGGCAAACTTGGAACACGCAACTTCAAACTTACTACGGCCGGAAACCAATTGGGTCAGGATTTTACCGATTCAAAAAACTGGGACGACATAGTGCCCGGGCAAGAACTTTACCTGCCTGTGGGTAAAAAGGTCCGCGTCCGCATTACCGCCAAGGACGTTTTGCACAACTTTTACCTGCCGCACATGCGTATGAAAATGGACGCTGTGCCTGGAATGCCTACCTACTTCGTTTTTACGCCCATCAAAACCACTTCTGAATACCGCAACGATTTGCGCAAATACGAAGAGTACAACACACCAGCCGATCCTACCGATCCCACAGGTCCGAAACGTTGGGAGAAATTTGAATACGAATTGGCCTGCGCCGAACTTTGTGGTAAGGGTCACTACTCTATGAGACGGATTTTCAAAGTGGTGTCCCAGGAAGAATACGATGCCTGGCTGAAAAAACAAGAGTCGTTCTACCTCACCCAAATTCGCGGCAAAGAGGACGATCCGAACAAGGAACGCGTGCTCGACATTGAAGTAAAACAACGCGCTGTTCAATTTTCGGAAAACATCAAAAAAGCGGTTGAATCGACAACAGCTACCGATAAGGTACTCCGCCTCGAAAACATCTTTTTCGAAACCGGTTCCACAGCTTTGAAAACTGACAGTCGCTACGAGCTCGACAACCTGGTTTCGGCCATGAATGCCTATCCGCAAATGCGCATTGAAGTGGGTGGACATACCGACAATACCGGCGATCCAGTAGCCAATCAGGCGCTTTCGGCCCAACGGTCCAGCACCGTAGCCAAATACCTATCCGATCGCGGCATTGCAGCTACACGCCTGCGCGTCGTAGGATACGGCGACAGCAAACCGTCGGCACCCAACGATTCGGCTGAAAACATGGTTAAAAACCGCCGAACCGAGCTTACCATTCTTTGATTTGAAGACGGACTTTTCTTTTTTGAAAAGTCAGCATAGAAACACCAACCCAACTGAAGTTTTCTTATAACACACCATTAAAAAATTACTGGCTATGGCACATGTTGCATCCGCTGCCGAAACTTTAGAAGAAAAAATCACCCAAGAGTTGGGGTTTGATGATCATTTTCATGAGCATCATCATGGTGATAAGTTCCAATCGAACTTCCTGACACACTATGTGTTCAGTACGGACCACAAAATGATCGCCCGTCAATTTTTGATTACGGGTATGTTCTGGGCCTTTATCGGCGCAGGCATGTCCATCATTTTCCGTCTGCAACTCGGCTTCCCTGAAGCCGACCTTGCATGGCTCCGTCCGCTCCTCGGCAAATGGATTCAGGTAAATGATTTGGGCATCGGCAAACTTGATCCTGAGTTCTATTACGCCCTGGTAACCATGCACGGTACCATCCTGGTATTTTTTGTACTTACCGCAGGTCTTAGCGGAACGTTCTCCAACCTGCTTATTCCATTGCAGGTAGGTGCACGCGACATGGCTTCGCCCCTGCTTAACTCTTTCTCCTATTGGGCGTTTTTCCTGGCCGGTGTGGTTATGTTTTTGTCGCTCTTCCTCAGCACCGGACCATTCTCCGGGGGGTGGACGGCTTATCCGCCACTCAGTGCGTTGCCTCAAGCTTCTGACGGTTCTGGTGCTGGTATGACCATGTGGATTGTTTCCATGGCTTTGTTTGTGGTATCGGTTCTTCTCGGTGGTGTAAACTACATCACAACCGTGCTCAACCTGCGTACCAAGGGCATGAGCATGTGGCGCATGCCGCTCACCATCTGGGCCTTTTTTGTAACAGCCATCTTGGGTCTGCTTTCTTTCCCGGTATTGCTTTCGGGTGTTTTTCTTCTGATGTTCGACCGCAGCATGGGTACGTCTTTCTACCTCAACGAAATTGTTGTTGGTGGTGAAATTCTCGACCGCATTGGAGGTAGCCCCATCCTTTACCAGCACTTGTTCTGGTTTTTGGGTCACCCAGAAGTATACATCATCATTCTGCCTGCCATGGGTATTGTTTCGGAAGTACTTTCTGTACACGCCCGCAAACCCATTTTTGGCTACCGCGCCATGGTATTTTCCATCCTGACCATCGCGTTCCTGTCGTTCATCGTTTGGGCGCACCACATGTTTATGTCAGGTGTGAATCCATTCATCAGTAACTTCTTTGTAATTTTTACACTCATCATTGCCGTTCCTTCGGCGGTGAAAGTGTTTAACTGGATATCCACGATTTACGGTTCGAACTTTAGGTTCAATGCTGCCAGCCTTTTTGCTGTAGGATTTGTTTCGATGTTTATTTCGGGTGGTCTGACGGGTATCTTCCTGGGCAACTCGGCGCTGGACATCCAGTTGCACGATACGTATTTTGTAGTAGCCCACTTCCACATTGTGATGGGTATTGCGGCATTTTTCGGAATGTTTGCCGGTATCTACCACTGGTTTCCCAAAATGTTCGGCCGTTTCATGAACGAAACGCTGGGTAAACTCCACTTCTGGGGAACCATTGTAGGCGCTTACGCCATTTTCTGGCCCATGCACTATACAGGTATGGCAGGTGTTCCACGCCGATACTACAGCTCCGACAACTTTGAATCGTTCAAGCACTTTACCGAATTGAACCAGTTCATCACCATAGCTGCTATTGTGGTGTTCTTCCTGCAGGTATTGTTTATGGTCAATTTCTTTTACTCCATTTTCAGCGGCCGCAAAATGACGGTTAAAAACCCATGGGGCGCCAACTCACTGGAATGGACAACACCCATCGAAACAGGGCACGGAAACTGGCCAAACAACATTCCTACGGTTCAACGCTGGGCTTACGATTACGGTAAAAACGGTGAAGAATTTATTCCTCAATACATTCCGCTGAAAGAAGGCGAAAACGACCACGGCCACTAAAAACATGGAGCAAAATCAGGCAAGAACGACTACGGCAACACGTGTTGCCGTATTTGACGGACTGGTGCAGGGCATCACCGATTTTGGGCTGCTTGTTAAATTCAAGCTTACCCTGCTGGTACTGTATTCGGCATTGATGTCCTATGCCATCGCTGCAGGCGACAGGTTCAGTTGGTATGCCTTGGGCCTTCTTGCTGTTGGCGGATTTCTTGTAACAAGCGCCGCAAATGCGCTTAATCAGGTTTTGGAACGCGATTTTGACCGCGAAATGCCCCGGACGGCCAACCGTCCCGTGGCAACAGGTCGCATGAGCGTGTCTACCGCCGTTCTTTATGCCGGTGTGATGGCCCTTTTCGGCATCAGCATACTTACCCTTTTCAATCCGCTCACGGGTTTTCTGGGTATGTTGTCGCTGATCACCTATGCCTTTATTTACACACCTTTGAAACGTTCCTCCGCCCTTGTTGCGGTGACG
>Ga0209181_10004303_pt1 | contig 21294 bp, 17 predicted proteins | sample MAT05_FD_187208 | JGI IMG/M metagenome (GOLD analysis project Ga0209181, IMG submission 187208) | Freshwater microbial communities from Lake Fryxell liftoff mats and glacier meltwater in Antarctica - MAT-05 (SPAdes) (version 2) | ecosystem: Environmental > Aquatic > Freshwater > Ice > Liftoff... | reverse complement strand
GTCCAGGCTGTCGTTGCCGCTGCCGCCGCTGATCGTGTCGTTGCCGCTGCTGCCGGCCAGCAGGTTGTTGCCGGTGTTGCCGGTGATCGTGTTGGCCAGCGTATTGCCCGTGCCGTTGATCGCCGAAGAGCCGCTCAGTGTGAGCATCTCGATCTCGGTGCCCAGCGTCCAGGCGATGCTCGAAGTGACCTTGTCGGCCGTGCCGCCGCCACTGGCTTCGGTGACGATGTCGCCCGCGGAAGCCACGACGTAGCTGTCGTTGCCCGCTCCGCCGACCATCGTGTCGTTGCCGGCGCCGCCGTCGATCACGTTGTTGCCGCTGTTGCCGGTGATCGTGTTGGCCAAGCCGTTGCCGGTGCCGTTGATCGCCGAGGTGCCGCCCAGAGTCAGGTCCTCCACCTCTTCGCCCAGCACGTAGCTGACCGAGGCCGTCGCGAGATCGTCACCGCCGCCGATGTTCTCGACAATCACGTCGGTGGCGGCCGTCACCAGGTAACGGTCGTCGCCCAGCCCGTAGCTGAGCACGCGCGCGCCGTCGTCGTCGACCAGCGTGATGCCGACCGTGCTGTCCGCCAGGCTCGCGTTGACCGCGCCACTGAGCGTCAGGCTGAAGCTCTCGGTCGACTCGATCGTGGCGCTGTCCGCGATGTCCAGCCGCAACGTGGCGATGGTCTGGCCCGGTCGAAAACTCAGAGTGCCTGTCGATGTCTTGAAGTCGCTATCTGCCAGCGCGCTGCCGGCGGCGGTGGACCAAGCGACGCTTGCCACGCTGGCGCTAGGCGCCGACAGCATGAACACCAGTTCCACGTAACCGTCGCCCTCGCTGACGCGGGTGTCGGCCACGCTGATCTGCGGCACCGCGGAAGTGGCCTGGTCGTTCGCGCCGATGATGGCGGTGCCGACGGCGTCCCCCACAGTCGCCCCGCTGGCCGCGCTCAGCAGCAGCTGGAAGCGCTCCGTGACTTCGGCGGCGCTGTCGTTGCCGATCGCGACCGTCACCGTGCGCACGGTCTGGCCAGCGCTGAAGCTCAGCGTGCCGCTGCTGGCGGTGAAGTCCGTGCCCGCAGCGGCGGTGCCGGCCGAGGTGCCGAAGCCGACCGTCACGGTGCCCGACGAAGGCCGGTCGAGTTGCACGCTGAAGGTGGCTGTACCCGCCGCTTCGTCGACGTTGGCGTCGCGCACGCTGATCACTGGCGTGCCTGTGGCGCCGTCGTTGTCGACGATGGTGACCAGCGTCTGGCTGCGCTGCAGTGTGGCGTTGACGGCGTTGCCGAGCGAGAGCGAGAAGTTTTCGATCACTTCGTCGACGCTATCGTCGGTGAGCACGATCCGGACAGTCTTCGTCGACTCGCCCACCGCGAAGCTCAGGCTGCCGCTGATCGCGCCGAAGTCCGACCCGGCAGCGCCGCCGCCGGTGGCGCTGCCGGCGGCGGTCCAGGACGCGGTAACGACCTGCTGGGCGGGGGCCGACAGGGTGAAGATCAGGTCGACGAAGCCGTCGTCTTCACTGACCACCCTGTCGACCATGCTGATCACGGGCAGGGGTCCGGAGGTGCCCGGTGTGGTTGGCGGCGGTGGCGGTTTGATTTCGCCGGTGGTCGGGCCGTCGCCGCCGTTGGTCGACGGCGTGGCCAGCGGCAACTGTGGCAGGGCTGACACGGCGAACTGCGGAGTGGTCCACACAGCGGCCCAGTCAACGGGGCCAATCGTCATCGGGCCGGTCGCCATCGGGCCGGTCGTCCATGCGCTGTCCTCTGTCGGCGTTGGCAGCGCGCCTTCGGGCAGGAGTTCGTCGTTCAAGTTCAGGAAAATTGCGGACATGGATTCTTCTGGAGCTGGAAATCAGGCCCTGGACTCGCGCGACACGCCCACTGGGCGGGCCGACTGCGATTCCCGGGAACAGGTTCTGTCATGCCGATGAACATGACCGCGATGGGCTGGTGGCGTCCCGCCACAGCCGTTCGCTCCTCGGCACTGCAAACCGTCGAGTATTTGGATACGCCGGTGTCACTGTCGTGAAGGCCGCCATGGCCCCAATGAACTACGGCGGGCCTGTGCGGGCGGCCGCGTGCGACGCGGGCAGTCAGACGCGCAGCGCTTCATGCCCGGCTTCCAGCGTGGTTGCGGCCGCTGCCGCGGTGGGGGCCAGGCCGGCCATGGCGCCCAGCATCACCGCCTCGATCTGGCCGACGATGCGGCCCCAGTCATGGCCCAACGCCGACTCGCGGGCAGCCGCTCCCATGGCGCGCGCCGACTGCGGGTCGGCCGCCCAGGCCAGCGCTTGCGCGACAAAGGCCGCTGTCTGCCCAGTCGGGACGAGCGCGCCGCTTTCGCCGGTGCGCACCATCTGCGCCGCCGCAGCGTAGTCGAAGGCCAGCACGGGCACGCCGCTCGCCAGGGCTTCGGGAGTGACGTTGCCGAAGGTTTCGGTGACGCTGGGGAACAGCATCAGGTCGCTGGAGGCGTAGTGCGCCGCCAGGTCGGCGCCCCGGCGCTGGCCGGCGAACACGGCCTCGGGGCAGCGAGCGGCCAGGCTGTGGCGCAACGGACCGTCGCCCACCAGCACCAGCCGCATCGCCGGATTGCGGGCCTTCATGACGTTCCAGGCCAGCAGCAGGGTGTCGAGGTTCTTCTCCGGCGCGAGCCGGCCCACGCACAACACCACGTTGTCCTGCGGACCGGCACCCCATGAACGGCGCAGTTCGTCGCTGCGGTGGTCCGGGTTGAATCGCCGGGTATCGACACCGCGCGCCACCACCGCCAGCCGCTCGAATCCGATGGCTTCGAGCTGCCGGCGCAACGCCTCGGTGGGCACCATCGTGCGCCGGGTGCGGTTGTGGAAGCCGCGCAGATAGGCCTCGATCGGGCCGCGCAGCCAGCCGATGCCGTAGTGCGCGCTGTAGGCGTGGAAATTGGTGCGGAAGTCCGAAGTCACGGGCAGCCGCAGCCGCGACGCGGCGCGCAACGCCGACCAGCCCAGCGGCCCCTCGGTGGCGATGTGCACGACGTCGGGCCGTGTCGCGGCCCACAGCCCTGCCAGCTCACGGCCGGCCGGCAGCCCCATGCGAAGGTGCGGGTAGCGCGGGATCGGCAGCCCGCCGACCCGCACTTCTTCGACCCACCCGTTGTCCGACACCCGGCCATCAGGCCCGTCATGGCGCTGCCGCGGCCGCACCAGCTGCACCCTGTGCTGGCGTTCGCGCAGCCCGTCCACCACGTGGGCGATGGTGGCCGCCACGCCGTTCACCTCGGGAGGGTAGGTCTCGGTGACCACCGCGATGGACAGGCGGTGCCGTGCGCCAGGGTGGCCGTCGGTGCGGGTCTGCGCGGGAGCGTCATCGATGTTCATGGCGGCCGATGCTGACCGCCGTTCGCAACAAATCCGTGACAAAGCCGTGTCCGTTCACCCCGCTCTACACGCAAGTTCTCTGCACGCTCGCGACACGCCATTCGGACACCGATTCGTCACCGTCTCTTCACGCGGCGCGGCGACGATGGCCGGCCGGGCCACCGCGTGGCTCGGCTCCGTTTCAACCGAAAGGAGTGCCCCGTGATTTCATTCTTCCGCGAGTTGCAGGCCCAGCGCTGGGACGACCACCGCTACTACCACCACAGCCGCATCAACCAGTCGCTGCATCTGCTGAGCGCCATCAGCTTCGTCGTCGCCTACGGCCTGCTGTTCGTCGACCCCGCCATGGCCGCCGTCCTGGCCTGGACGGTGTCGATGACCAGCCGCCAGGCCGGCCATTTCTTCTTCGAGCCGCGCGGCTACGACCACGTCAACCAGGCCAGCGACGCGCACAAGGAAGCCATCAAGGTCGGCTACAACATCCGCCGCAAGATCGGCCTGATGGCGGCCTGGGCGGCGGCCCCGCTGCTGCTGTGGCTGCAGCCTGCGCTGTTCGGCCTGATCGAGCCGGCGGGCTCGCTGCAGGGCTACCTGCACGACCTCGGCATCGCCTGGCTGGCGCTGGGTGTGGCGGGGCTGCTTCTGCGCGTGACACAGCTATGGATTCAGCAATCCCCGCAGACCGCCCTGGTCTGGATGAGCAAGGTGCTCACCGACCCGTTCCACGACATCAAGCTGTACCACCGGGCGCCGCTGGCTCTTTGGCGCGGTGAGCTGATCGACCCGATGACGCATGCGGAGCAACGCTGACCGCAGCAGCCGCCGCAGCCGCGGCAGCCACGGACGCCGCCGCAGCGCGGCCAGCGGGCTGGAGGCGCTGCTTCAGAAGTTCCTTGAGGATGCCGCGGCGGATGCCCTTGTTGCTGAGCGCGGCATCCTTCCACCACCAGCCGTCGGCCTGCATCTCGCGGGCCGCGGCGACGAAACGTTCGGCCACCACCGCGAAGTCGGCGTCGCTGTAGTTCAGGCTGAAGACCAGCCTGCCGCTGCCCACCCAGCTCAGCGCCAGGCCGTGCGAGCGCAGGTAGAACTGCAGCATCCAGTTGTAGCGCGAAGGCCGGGTGTAGAACACCGTCCAGATCGACGACAGATTGGCCACCTGCACCGGCAGCCCGGCTTCCTTCAGCCAGCTGTTCAGCGCAGTGGCGCGGCGGTTCCAGCATGCGTCCAGCCCTGCGTAGATGGCCTGGATTTCCGGGCTTTCCAGGCGGTCGAGGAAGGCACTCATCGCGCCCATCACGTAGGGGTGCGAGTTGAAGGTGCCGCGCGCGAAGCAGATGTCGGCGGGCCGTTCCTCGCGGTAGCGTTTCATCAGGTCGGCGCGGCCGCAGACCACGCCGACGGGCAGGCCGCCGCCGAGCGTCTTGCCGTAGGTGACCATGTCGGCATTCACGCCGAAGTATTCCTGCGCACCGCCTGCGGCCAGCCGGAAGCCGACGAAGACCTCGTCGAAGATCAGCACGATGCCGCGCTCGCTGCAGACCTGGCGCAGCTTCAGAAGCCAGGCGGTGTAGGCGGCGCGATTGAAGCGGGCGCGCCGCGAACTGTCGACCAGCGTAGAGTCGCCCGCCGCGCCGGCGTTCGGGTGCAGGGCCTGCAGCGGGTTGACCAGGACGCAGGCGATGTCGTTGCGCTTGCGCAGCACGCGCAGCGTGTCATCGTCCATCTCCTTGAGCGTGTAGGTCTGGCGCGGCGGCAGCGGGTTGCCGGGGCCGGGCTGCACGTCTTCCCACCAGCCGTGATACGCGCCGCAGAAGCGCACCAGAAACGATTTCCGCGTGTGATAACGGGCCAGCCGCACGGCCTGCATCACGGCCTCGGTGCCCGACATGTGGAAGGACACCGCGTCCAGGCCCGAGATGCGCTGCAGACGCGCCACGTTCTCCGCCACCACCGGGTGGTAGCTGCCGAGCACCGGGCCGAGCGCCTGCACCCGCGCGCTGCCTTCGGCGATGCAGTCCTTGTAGAAGTCGACGCCGAAGACGTTGACGCCGTAGGAGCCCGTCAGGTCGTGGAAGACGTTGCCGTCGAGGTCGGTCACCGTCACGCCGCTGGCGGCCTGCACGAAGCTGCCCACCTTGAGGTGCTGGCGCAACAGGTCGCTGTACTGGAACGGCACCCGGTAGGCGCCGGTGAACTGCATGTCGGGAATGCCGGTTGCCGCGTCGGCACTCAGCGCCAGCGAGCGTGCGTAGCGCGTGCGGTAGAGCTGGCCCAGCCGCGCCAGCGCGGCGCGTCGCCTGGCGGCCACCTCGGCCGGCGCGCCGTCGGAGTCGAAGAAGCGCTCTTCGCCATAGGCATAACCCGGCAGCCAGGACGCCACGCGCTTGGCCATGCGCGAGTGTCCGGTCAACGAGCGGTGCTTGGCCAGCGAGAGTTCGAGCCGGCGCTTGGCGAATGTGAGCGCGGTCGCCAGCGCGGCCGCCAGCACGCCGGCCGCCACCGCAATGAGTGCGAATTCCTGATTCATCGGAGTTCCTTTTTCGTGAACCCCGATCTGTACTTCAAACCTTTTACAGGCATATGAAAAACCAGCCCCTGCGTGACCGGATCCTGCAACACGAGGATCTGAACTTCCTGCTCACCAACCGGGTGCCGCGCATCGCACTCACGCGTTTCATGGGCTGGTTCAGCCAGATCCGCAACCCGCTGGTGTGCCGCCTGTCGATCGGCATCTGGCGCCTCTTCGCCGACCTCGACCTCAGCGATGCGAAGAAGGCCCGTTTCGACAGCCTGCATGACTGCTTCACGCGGGAACTGAAGCCCGGCGCGCGCCGGGTCGATGCCGACCCCTCGGTGCTGGCGAGTCCATGCGACGGCATCGTCGGCGCCTGCGGTGCGGTGGAAGGCACCGACGTGTTCCAGGCCAAGGGCTTCCCTTATCGGCTGGCCGACCTGTTCGGCCGCGACGACCTGGCCGAGCGCTACCGCGACGGCTGCTATGTCACGCTGCGCCTGACCTCCAGCATGTACCACCGCTTTCACGCGCCGCACGACGGCCGCGCCGAACACGTCACCCACATCAGCGGCGACACCTGGAACGTCAACCCGATCGCGCTCAAGCGCGTGGAGCGCCTCTATTGCCGCAACGAGCGCGCGACCATCCGCATGCGCCTTGGCGAGGGCGAGGGCGGTCACATCGTCACCCTGGTGCCTGTGGCCGCCATACTCGTGGCGAGCCTGCGGCTGCACTGGCTCGACCTGCTGCTGCACGTCAAATACGGCGGACCGAATCAGATTCCCTGTGACGCCACCTTCACGAAGGGGCAGGAAATGGGCTGGTTCCAGCATGGCTCGACGATCATCGTCTTCGCGCCGCGCGGCTTCACGCTGTGCGACGGCATCGCGGCCGGTGCCGAGATCCGCATGGGCCGCCGGCTGATGCGGCTGCCGCCGTCACGCGGCGGTCATGACCGCGCCACACCATCCGGGGCTGGCGTCAAGGGGAGTTCGTCATGAAGACCGTTCAGCTGATCTATTTCGACGCCGGTGGTGGCCACCGCGCCGCCGCGCAGGCGCTGACCGCCGCAGCGCTGGCCGAACAGCGCCCCTGGTCCGTGCAGCAACTCAACCTGTTCGACCTGATCGACCCGAAAGGCCGTTTTCGCAAGCTCACCGGCGTGCCGCCAGAGGCCTACTACAACCAGCGTCTGGCGCGCGGCTGGACCCTCGGGCTGGCGCAGGAACTCAGGCTGCTGCAGGGTTTGATCCGGTTGGGGCACGACACCATGCATCGCCAGTTGCAACGGCACTGGCTGGCCAGCGAGCCCGAACTCGTGGTCTCGCTGGTGCCCAACTTCAACCGGGTGCTGTGCCAGAGCCTGGCCGCCGCGCTGCCCGGCGTGCCCTACGTGACGGTGATGACGGACCTGGCCGACCACCCGCCGCATTTCTGGATCGAGCCCGGGCAGCGCCAGCACATCGTCTGCGGCACACCGGCGGCTGTGGCGCAGGCACGCGCGGCGGGCCACCGCGAGGGCCAGATTCACGCCACCTCGGGCATGGTCCTGCGGCCTTCGTTCTACCGGCCGGCCAGCGAAGACCGGGCCGCCGCCCGGCTGGCGCTCGGCCTGCCTCCGGAGGCCGCCACCGGCGTGGTGATGTTCGGGGGCCAGGGCTCGCGGCAGATGCTGCGCATCGCAGAACTTCTGCCCGACACACCGTTGATCCTGCTCTGCGGCCACAACCGCGCGCTGGCCCGGGCGCTGCGCGCACTGCCTGCCAGCGCGCCGCGGGTGGTCGTCGAGCACACCGAGGACGTGGCGGGCTGCATGCGGCTGGGCGACTTCTTCATCGGCAAGCCGGGGCCCGGCAGCCTCAGCGAGGCCTGGTTGTCGGGCCTGCCGGTGATCGTCACCCGCAACGCCTGGACCATGCCGCAGGAGCGCTACAACACCGACCATGTGCGCGAGCAGGGCCTGGGGCTGGTGCTGAAAAGCTTTCGCGCCATCGGCCCGGCGGTGGCCGAGATGGTGACGCGTCTGCCCGAATTCCGGCAACGCCTGAGCGGGCACGACAACCGGGCGGTGTTCGAACTGCCGGCCATCCTGGCCGCGATCCTCGAGGCCGGAGAAACCGCACCGGCCTGGCTGCCGCCACGACCCTTGCCCGCCGAACTGACTCTGGCCAGCTGACAATCTGGCGCCGACGCATCGCCCATCACGGATCTGTCGCCGTGGTGTCATGCGGGCGTCGCAGCCGCGGCCGAAGATGATGTTCCATGCATCGAGACCCGCTGCCTGAACCCGACGACGACGCCTTCAAGCCTGCATCCGGCGACACCCGCCTGAGCGTGCGCACGGTGTGGATCTCCGACCTGCACCTGGGCACCCCGGGCTGCCAGGCCGGACGCCTGCTCGACTTTCTGCGCGACGTCGAATGCGAGACGCTGTTCCTCGTCGGCGACATCATCGACGGCTGGCAATTGCGCCGCCAGTGGTACTGGCCGCAGGCGCACAACGACGTCGTGCAGAAACTGCTGCGCAAGGCGCGCAAGGGCACGCGGGTGATCTTCGTGCCGGGCAACCACGACGAGTTTGCGCGGCGCTATGTGCAGCACAACTTCGGCGGCGTCGATGTCGTCGACGACTGGGTCCACACCACCGCCGACGGGCGCAAATTGTGGGTGGTTCACGGCGATCTGTTCGACGGCGTCATCCAGTGCGCCAAGTGGCTGGCCTACGTGGGCGACTACGCCTATGAGACCACGCTGAAGGTGAACCGCCACCTCAACTCGCTGCGCGCCCGGCTCGGCCTGCCGTACTGGAGCCTGTCGGGCTACCTGAAACAGAAGGTCAAGCGCGCGGTCAGCTATGTCAGCGACTTCGAGGTGGCGGTCGCGCGCGAGGCGCGCAAGCGTGGCCTGGACGGCGTGGTCTGCGGCCACATCCACCACGCCGAGATGCGCGACATCGACGGCATCCTCTACGCCAATGACGGCGACTGGGTGGAGAGCCTGACGGCGCTGGTGGAACACGCAGACGGCCGGCTGGAGATCATCGACTGGGCAGAGTTCGAGGCCCGGTGCGCGGCGTCGGTCGCCCTGCCGATGGCCGCGTTGGTGCCACCTTGAACTCGCGCAGAGCTGCAGGCCAGCACCGTGACCACACGCAGCAGCGAAATCCTGACCTTGCACCCGGTCGAACGGGAAGTCCCTCAGTGTCGGCCAAGTCTGCACCAGCCCGGACTTTCGCCCCGCCCGTGATCCACTGCTGCGTCTGAGCCGGGCGCTGGCCGCCTTGCGGGAACTCGCGGTTGCGAGTCCCTGAAATCTGCTCAAGGGTTCAGAGACCGCCCCAGCCGGTGGCTATGCGCCGGTAGTGGCCCTCTTCATCCAGTTCGGACTGTGGAACCCGCTGCTCGGTGCCAGGGAGTGGTTCCCCGCCGAGTGCCATGATTTTCTCAGGCGTGGCCTTGAATCCGGCAACCTCGAAATTCTCGAGGGTCTTGCCGACACGGCGAAACGCCTGCACCAAAACTTGCTTTTCCTGCATCACCACTGCTCCTGATCAGTCAGACCTGTAGCAGCAATGATGCGGCCCTGCCACCCTGCGCTACTCGAACTTGTTCACCGCAAGTGTAGCGGTTAGGCAAGGACGAAGCGCCGGGCCGGGTTCGGCGGTATCAGCCTTCTAGCCCGCCTTCTTCGGACGGCCCGGCTTCAAGGGCAACAGGGCGTCGAGCGCGGCACGCAGGAGCTTGTCGTCGAGCGCCTGCAAGGCATGCAGTCCGGCGCGCAGCAACTCGCTCTTCTTGGCGGGCCGACGGAACGCAAGCGCGCGTTCCTTCAGCGTGGCGACGAGGTCGAAGTCGACCTGCGGCATCGTGAAGCTGTCGCGCACCAGCTTGGCCTTCAGCTTCACCGGCCTGGTTGCGGCGGCCGGCGGGGTCGTTGCCTTCAGCAGAGCCGGCTTGGCCGGTTTGACCACCGCTGCGGCTGCAGACTTGGCCTTCTTCTCGGACTTCTTCGCGGTCGCCTTCACGAGCGGCTTTTCAACCGGTTTCGCGACAACCACTGCTGCTGGCGCAGGATTTGCGACGGCCTTGCTTGCCGGCTTGACTGCCGGTTTCGCGGCCACCTTCGCGGTGGGCTTGACTGTCGCTTTCACTGCGGCCTTGACGGACGGCAACGTGCCGGATGCGGCGGTCTTGCGTGCGGCGCGGCGCGGCGCGGCACGAACGGCTGCCGCCTGCGGGGCGGGGGCCGGAGCGGCCACGACCGGCGGGTTCACTGGCGTCGGCTCGGGCGTTGAAGCATTTGTTGTTTCGGTTGCAGCAGCAGTCATTCCGGTCTCCTGGATATGGTGTAAATGGTTTATACAATAAAGTGGGTTCCCATGCAAGTTCAGGCCGCTGGTCGAGGCCGGGCGCGAAGGCTGCGTTTTTCGCACCGGAGTTGACGTGGCTCAGCAAAGCGCGTGCACGCGGCAAGTCATCACGGAACCGTCACAAACCTTGCGCAGACTCGGCGCGTGACGAAAAACCCGCAACTGCAGCCTGCCGAACACTTGCCCGCCGGGGGCTGGAATGCCTCGTCCTGTCAGGCCCTGATCAGCCAGCTCCTCGCGCTGCGCCTATCGATGCTGGAACGTGAAGCGCAGCTGGCGCCCGGCCTGTCGGCTGTCGACCCGGCGCAGCGGCCCAGCGCCATCAACCTGGCCCACTACCTCGCCTTGCGCCAGATCGACCTGCGGCCCCTGCAGGAGCAACTGGCTGCGCTGGGACTGTCGTCGCTGGGCCGCGCCGAGACGCATGTGCTGGCCAATGTGGATCAGGTGCTCGGCATCCTGCACCGCGCCGCCGGTCTGCCCTGGGCGCCGATGCCGCAGGACCGGGCAGCCAGCGACCAACGTGGCAGCGCGCTTCTGACTCGCCAGGCCGGGCTGTTGTTCGGCGCGCCGCCGCCAGAGCGTGGCGTGCGCATCATGGTCACGCTGCCGAGCGAGGCCGCCCACGACGAAACTCTCCTCGCCGGCCTGGTCGCGGGCGGCATGGACATCGCCCGCATCAACTGCGCGCACGATGGCGCAGTCGAATGGGTGGCGATGGCCGAGGGCGTGCGCAAGGCGGCGCAGCGCGCGCAGCGGCCCGTGCGCGTGCTGATGGACCTGGGCGGGCCCAAGCTGCGCACCGGACCGGTGGCCGCCCGAGCGCCGGTCTGCAAGTTGAAACCCGAGAAGGACGACTGCGGCCGCGTCACCGCCAAGGCCCGGCTGGGCCTGCACCCGGTGGGCTCGGCGCTGGCCGTTGCCGGAGTGCCGCTGTCCCTGGCCGCCGACGCCGGCTGGCTGCGGCAGTTGCGCGCCGGAGATCGCGTCGAGCTGGAGGACGCCCGGGGGGCGCACCGGCGCTTGCACGTCGTCGAGGTCCAGGCCGGCGGCGTCGTTGTCGAATGCAAGCGCACCTGTTACATGACGGCGCTGACCGAGCTGCGTCTGCACCGGCCCGGCCATCGTCACCACGGGCACGGCAGCCGCCTGGGCGGCATGCTCGCGCCGCCCGGGCGCATCCATCTGCAACGCGGTGACATCCTGCGGCTGACGGCCAGCGGCACCGGCCACGACGCGCAGCCCGCCGCGGAGACGCGAAACGCCAGTCTCGCCACCATCGCCTGCACCTTGCCGGAGGTGCTGGCCCGCGTGCGCAAGGGCGAACGGATCTGGTTCGACGATGGACGCATCGGCGGTGTGGTGCGGCGCGCCGGCGCCTTGGCCGTGGAAGTCGAGATCACCGAGGCGCGCGACGGCGGCGAAGCACTGGCCGCCGACAAGGGCATCAACCTGCCCGACACCCGGCTCGACCTGCCGGCGCTGACCGCCAAGGACCTGGCCGACCTGCCCGTGGTGGCGCGCCACGCCGACCTCGTCGGCCTGTCCTTCGCGCAGTCGGCCGCCGACGTGCTGACGCTGCGTGGCCGCCTGGCCGATCTCGGTGCGGACCACCTTGGTCTGATCCTGAAGATCGAGACACAGCGCGGTTTCGCGCACCTGCCCGAGATGCTGCTGGCCGCCATGGCCGGGCCGGCCGCTGGCGTGATGATCGCGCGCGGCGACCTTGCCGTGGAGTGCGGCTACGAGCGCCTTGCCGAGGTGCAGGAAGAAATCCTCTGGGCCTGCGAGGCCGCGCACATGCCGGTGGTGTGGGCCACGCAGGTGCTTGAGACGCTGGCCCGCACCGGCCGGCCGTCACGCGCCGAAATCACCGACGCTGCGATGGGCGGGCGCGCCGAGTGCGTGATGCTCAACAAGGGCCCGCATATCGTCGACGCCATGCGCACGCTGAACGGCATCCTGCGCCGCATGCAGGCCCACCAGTCGAAGAAGCGGACCCTGCTGCGGGCGCTGAAGGCGTGGGGTGTTGGAGCCCCCAAGCTCACTTCGTTCGCTACCCCCCGAGGGGGCTCTTGCAGCGGACCGGCGAAGCCGGATCCGCGCAAGGACTTGGTGGGGTCACTGGGTGCGCCGACATGATTCTTCGCCGCCAGCGTAAGGTGCAGTGGAGCCTCAGGGATCTGCCCGCCGTGGTGGCTGCAATCTGCGTCGTTCCTGCAGACATCAACGCGGCAGCGGCGCCACGATGACCTGCAAGGTCAGCCGCAGCGCGTTTTCATAGACCTGGTCGAGCGCCATCGCGGGCGGCAGCGCGCCGGCTGGCGTGCCGGGCGCCGGCGTGCCGAACACCGGCCCCAGGGCGGGTTGCAGCGTGGTCACGCCGAGCAGGCGGGCGCGGCCGTCGGGCCCGGCCAGGGCGATGCCGGCCAGCGCGCCGCCTTGGTCGAAGACCGGGCCGCCACGCGGACCGGCGGGCAGTTCGATGCCCAGCAGCCTGGCGCTGCCGTCGCTCAGGTGGCGGCCCATGAAGCCTTGCCGCAGCAGAGGCCAGGCCGGCTGCGCCGAGGCCGTCGCGGCGAATTCGACGGTGCTGCCCGGGCTGCCCGCGAAGGGCTCGCGCAAGGCCACGTGCTGGCCGTCGGGCCAGGGCAGCGGCTTCTGCAGGCGCAGCCGGATCACGCCCAATCCCGGGCCCAGGCCCCTGTCGTCCAGCCGCTGCATCGGTTCGGCCATGCTGCCCTGGCCCATGCCGTTGCGCAGCCAGACCGTGGTGGCGCCGCCGATGGCCGCCGCCGGCACCAGGGCCTCGTGGCCGCCGGCGATCAGCACCCCGCTTGCCACCACGGCGCTGCCTGCCGGCGGAAGGTCCGCGCTGGCGTAGGGTGCCAGCCGCACTGGTGCGGACATCAGCGCCTCGCCGGGCACCGGCCAGGGGCCGGCCAGCGAGGCCCGGGCCGACTCCAGCGCGCGGTGGCCGGGTGCGGCGGCCAGGGCATCGTCCAGCCGCTGTGCCGCCACCTTGCCCTGGCCGCCGACCTGCAGCAGCCAGACATAGAGCGCCGACGCCGCCGGCATCTCGCGGTGGGCGCCGGCGGCATGCGCGCCGAATGCCAGCGCACGCCGGTAGTCACCGGCCTGCATGTAACTGCGCACCAGCGAACTTTCGGTGTCGGGCGCGTGCAGCAGCAGTGCGGCGCGGTCGAAGGCCAGTTCGGCGGCCAGCGCATCACCGGCCGCCAGCAATGCTTCACCTTCTTCGAGCAGCACGGCGCGCTGTGCCAGTTCCAGAGTGCGTCCGCCGTTCGGCCCGCTGTTCGGTCCGCTGTTCGGTCCGCCAATCAGGCGCTGGCGCGCCTCCAGGCTCCAGTCCGGCAACTGCGCCGCCGCGGGCACAGGGATCAGCGTCGTGAAAAGGATCGCGCCCGCGGCCATGACGGCGCGGGCGCGTGGACGGTTGAGGCCGCCACGCAGCACCCGCAGGCGCCGCGCTACCGTCACCGTCACCGTCACCGTCACCAGTTCAGGGCAGGCGAAGAATGCGCGGCTTGTTCAACACCGAGGCTGACGGATCGTAGGCCGCCAGCGGCGCCTTGAAGCCGGCCATGTAGGCGACCAAAGCGTCGATGTCCTGCGCACCACCCAGCACATTCGTGCCACCCAGCAGCACCGTGAAGCCGTCGCCGCCGGTGGCCAGGAAGTTGTTCACCGTGACGCGGTAGCTCTTGGCCGGGTTGACGACCACGCCGGCGGCGTCGACGATGATTTCAGGCGGCGCGGTCGTCACCGGCGGGTTCACCGTGAGGTCGGTCGCAGTGAAGCTCAGGCTGCTGACTTTGGTGCAGGCCGGCGCGGCCGCAGACCAGCTGTAGCTCAGGCCGTTCGAGATCTGCAGGACGCGCTGCGTGCCCTGGCCCAGACAACCGACGAACTGCTGCTCCAGCAGGTTCTTGATCTGCTGCGCGGTCAGCGTCATCGTCACCAGGCTGTTGCCGAAGGGCTGCACGGTGAAGGCGTTGCCGTAGGTGAAGTCGTACGGATAGGTCGGCACGGCGGCCGGGTTCACGATGCCCGGGCTGCGCACGCCGCCCGGATTCATGAACGCCAGCACCGCACCACCCACGCCGGCCGGCTGGGTGGCTTGCAGTTGGGCGTCGGCGATCAGGTCACCGGCCGGCTGTTCGCCGTTGCTGCCTGCCGTGTTGGACATGCCGGCGGTGATGGTGCCGATCACCGCGCTGGCCAGCGGCGAGACCGCCGTGTTGTAGCTGGCAACGATGTTGCCGACCTGCGGATTGGCGGCCACCCAGGCCACTGCGGCCGGGTTCGTGCGGTCGACCAGCCGGTTGGCCGCGCTCACCGCGACGATGTCGCGCGTGACAGGGTCGATGCTCACGTCGACCTCGGTGAGCACCCGGCCGAAGGCGCTGGAACTCGTCACCGGCACCAGCCGGCCGGCCTTGTTCGGCAGCCCGGTCGGGCGCGGCGTGCTGACGGCCACGCCCGAATTGGCCGCGCCAGTCACGTCCACCGTGCTGACCGAACAGTTGTAGGCCGCGTGGGTGTGGCCGCTGATCACCAGGTCGACGGCGTTGTCGAGCCCGGCCACCAGCTTGCGGATGTCGCTGTCGCTGCCGTCGGCATTCTTCAGGTCGCTCAGGCAGCCGTTGATGCCGTTGGCGTTGCCGCTGCCAGCCTGGAAGCCGCCCTGGTGCACGAGCACGACGATGGCTTCGATGCCGAGCGCGCGCAGGCGCGGCACCAGCAGGTTGACGGTCTGGGCTTCGTTGCGGAACTCCAGCCCGGCCACGCCGGTGGGCGTGACGATGGTCGGCGTGGCCTGCAGCGTCATGCCGATGAAGGCGACACGCACGCCGTCGAAGGTCTTCACGCCGTACGCCGGCAGCAGAGTGCGGCCGGTGGCGGTTTCCACGACGTTGGCCGACAGCCATTTGTACCTGGCGCCGTCGAACATGCCCGGCGCCGATGAGCCGAAGCCCTTGCAGCTGTTCGGGTCGGGCAGGCCGCCCGTGACCTTGCAGCCGCCGTTCTGCAGGCGCTTCAGTTCGTCCTTGCCCTTGTCGAATTCGTGGTTGCCCACGGCGTTGAATTCGAGGCCGATCCTGTTCAGCGTCTCGACCGAAGGCTCGTCGTAGAACAGCGCCGAGATCAGCGGCGTGGCGCCGATGAAGTCACCGGCGCCGACGACGACGTTGTTCTTGTTGCCGGCCTTCATCAGCGCCACATGGGCGGCCATGAACTCGGCGCCACCGACCGGCGGGCGCAGCGCGCTCGGCACCGTGGTGTTGACGCCGAAGGTGCCGGGGCTCTGCAGGTTGCCGTGGTAGTCGTTGAAGCCGATGATCTTCACGCTGATCGGCGGTTTCGGGTCGGCGGTGGCGGCTTGTGCCCCGGCGAAGGCGCCGGCCATCGAGGCCGCGCCGATGGCGGCGGCGAGGGTGATCTGTGCAAGGTGTTTCATGCTGGATGTTCCTTGTGCGGGTCAGATGGCGCGGCGGCGCGCGACGAAGGCCAGCACGCCGGCGCCGGCCAGCAGCATGGCGAGGGCGGACGGCTCGGGCACGGCCGACACTTCGAGCCGCAGGGCGCCGACGGTGGCGTTCAAGGGCATGCCCTCGAACAGCGCCGACTGGCTGAGCCAGCCGCTGACGCTGTGCGAACCGGCGGCCAGCGTGTAGCTGGCGCGGCTGTAGGCGCTGTCGGCCAGCGCGGCGTCGAAATCCAGGCCGATGTTGGCGTCGGTGTTGCTCACGGCAGCCGAGGTCACGCCCAGGGTCGTGGCGCCATCCTTGACCGTGAATCGGTCGCCTGCGAAACCGCCGTCGACCACCGTCAGGGTGCCGAAGTAGCCGGCGGGAACCACGAACTCGAAGCTCAGCGGCTGGCCGCCGTTGAAGATGTCGATCCATTCCACGCCGGCCGAAGCGGCGCTGTATTCATCGACGTCGAAGGCGTTCCATTGGCCGTCGGCGACCAGCGGGACGGCGAAGGACGGCGCAACCAGCGTGAACAGGCAGGCCGCCAGCAAAGGGCGAAGGTGGGTGGACATGAAGACTCCGTGGAAGAAGGCCGGCTGCTTGCCGGCGGTGCACGGAGGTTCGCAGGCTGTTGTGAAATGCCCGTGACGGCGTCGGCGGTCGGCGTGATCAGTCCGGCGGGCTGTGGCGCAGACCGGCGGGGTCGGCCTTCGCCACGTTCAGGGTTTGGCGGCCGGCGTCTGCAGGTTGTCGATGCGCGCGCGCAGCATCTCTGCGGTGTCCTGCATCGCCACTTCGCGCAGGCCGAAGATCGGCTCGTTCTGCAGCGCATGGTCCAGCGGCGTCTTCGCCAGCCAGCGTTCCAGCATCTCGTGGCCGATGGCATGCAGGCCGCGGTTGCGCTCCTCTGAAGCCAGCAGTGCGCCGGTCTGCCGTTCGAGCAGCAGGCTGAGCTGACGGTTGGCCGCAAGTCGGTCCGCCAGCTCGCGCTGCACGGCCGTCAACTGGCCGCGCAACGCAGCCTCACGCTCGTCGCCGGCCTGCTTCTTCGCCTGCCCGTCGCGCTGCGCTTCGCCTAGAGCAGTTTGCAGACGTTCGAGTTCGGTCCTGCGGCCGGCAGCCTCGGTCCGGCTGCCACGCAGTTCAGTGGCGCCGCGTTCGTTCTGCTGCTTCAGCGTGTCGCGCTCCTGCAGCAGCGTGGCCTTTTCGGCCTGCAGCGCGTCGCGCTCGCCGGCGGCCTGCTGCAGCGCGGCCTGCGCGCGCTTGAGCATCTCGCGCTCGCGGCTGGCGCGCGCGTCGGGCTGCTGGGCAAGGGCGCTGCCGGCCATGACAAACACGACAAGCAGCGCCGTGACGATGACCACGAACGCAGGTCGCGTGCGGCGGATGGACATGCTCGGCATCCTCAGAAGCGGGTGCTCAGATCGAGCTGCAACACGTCGATCTTCAGCGGGTTGTTCGACGCGCTGGGCACGCCGGCGGCGTCGACCGTGCCGTCGTCCAGGTTGCGTGTGCTCGTCACGCGAAAGCCCAGGGTCGTGCGGCGGTCGAAGGCGTAGCTGCCGCCGAGCTGCCAGCCCTTGTAGTTGGTGCCGCCGAGGTGCCAGGTGGTGTCGGTGAAACCGTCGATCCAGGCGTCGCGCTCGAAACTGCGCAAGCCGCCGTAAAGCTGCCATTCGCCGGACTCGGCGGGTTGCAGCGAACCCACCGTGATCTTGGCCTGCAGGCCGGTGGTCTGCTCGGTCAGGCCGTCCAGCGTGGCCCCGGCGCGCTGCCGGATGTCGGCCAGGTCGAAGGAGCCGTTGTGCACCCAGTCGAGCTGCATGGCCACGGTCATCGGATCGAAGTGGCGCATCGTCAGTGCCGCCGTCAGGTTGATCGGCCGGAAACGCGATGCCAGGCCCCAGGTCGGCGCGGCGGTGCTGGTGGGGTCGTTCAGGTTGATCAGCGTGTTGCCTTTCAGCCGCAGGTTGCTCGGGTACTGCGACGTGAAGTAGGGCACCGTGCCGGCGCGCGCGCCGGTCGGCGGCGGTTCGTTCTCACGCACGCCCTGCACATTGACGAAGTGGTACGACGCCGCACCCAGGCGCAAAACGGTGTGGTCGCCGATCGCGCTTTCGCCGCCCACCTGCAGGGCGTACAGCCACTTGTCGCGCTGATCGACGTTGAACTCCTCCAGCGGAAAGGCGCCCGCCGTGCCGAAGACGTATGCCCCGGTTCCCACGTTGTGTTCGCCTTGCAGCGCGATGCCGTCGAACGAGAGGTCGTCGGGCCAGAGCAGGTCGCTGCCGAAGAAGGGGTTGGGCAGGCGGCCCGCAATCACCCGCATGTCGTAACGCGGCTCCCAGCGCACGAAGGCGCGGTCGAGCACCAGGCTGGACTTGTTGAAGCCGCTGCCCAGCGTCTGCGAGCTCGAGGTCGGCCCGCTGGTGGTGCCGGTGCTGATGCGCAGGCCCAGGCTCGTGTCGTCACTGACCTTGGCGCCGATGCCCAGCCGCGCGCGCAGCGTGATGCGCTCACGGTCGTTGGTGGTGTTCAGGATGTCGGGGCCCCAGGCCGGAGATGCGATCTGGGTGCGCCAGCATTCGGCCGGCAGGTTGCCGCCGATGATGCGGCAGGGATCGGTTTCGCCCGCCACGAAGCGCGCGTCGTCGAAGTTCTCCGACTGCCCGCGCACGCGCACGTCGCCTTCGATCGTGACGCCGCGCAGCCACGAGGGCAGGGCGCGGGGGTCGGCCCAGCGCTCTTCGCGCGCTGTGCTCAGCACGTCGTTCCTGATCTCTTCGCGCAACTGCGCGCGCACCGTTTCCGACAGGTAGGGCACGCGGATCACCGAGCCGGCAGCCGCTGCCGCACCGGCGGCGACTGGCGGCGAGCCCCAGGCCGGCGCGGTGGGGGAGGCAGGGGCGGACGTGCCTGGGGCGGCGGCCGGAGCCTGCGCCTGGCGCAGCAGCGCGTCGGCACGATCACGCGGAATCAGGCCTTGCTGCACCAGCGCTTCGATCAGGCCGACGGTGGTGGCGCGCAGTTGTTCGAGTTCACGGCGTTCATCGGCGTGTGCGGGCGCGGTGAACGCCAGCACGGCGGCCAGTGTGCCGCCGGCGCGCAGGCGCCAGCGCGGCTTGTGGTTGGTGGAGTGCATGGGTTTTTCGGGCAGGCAGGAATGGGTGAATTCGGGCGCCGGGCGGTGGTCAGCCGATCGACTTGACGGTCAGCCGGAAGCGCATCGGCCCGCCGCTGCCCACGCTGCCGGGTGGCGGCGGCAGGCGCAGCGAGCGCGCGGTCTCGTCGAGCGCGGCGTTCAGTTCGCCGTCGAGCCGGGTGTCGCCGGTGCTTGCCAGGGTGAAGCGGCGGATGCTGCCGTCGGCGTCGACCCACAGGCTGAAGACAGCGGTGGCTTCGTCGGCATCGCTCCTGAAGTGACGTTCCAGGGCGTCGCGCAGCAACTGGCGCGCCGCGTTCGCGTAGAAGCGTTCCTGCGAACGGTCGAGCCCGGCACCGGCCTGCGGTGTGCCGATACTGGGCACGCCGCCGCTGTATTCGCTCTTCACGCTGCCGGCGGCAAAGGCGCTGGGCCCGTCGCCGGCCGCGCCTTCCATCTTGATCGGCTCGTTGGCGGGCTTCGGCGCCTCGGCCAGCTTCTGCAGTTCTTCGGGCTGCGGCTTCTGTTCGAGTTTCGGTGCCTCGGGCGGGCGCTCGGGCGGCGGAGGCGGTGGCGGCGGCGGGGTGTCGGGCAGCAGCGCCAGCCGCGCCACCTGGCGCTTCGGCGACGGCCGGTCATCCGCCATGCTCTTCAGCCAGCCGGCGGTGGCGGCCACGAAGCCGAGTGCGAGACACACCACCAGGCCGCGCAGCAGCCAGCGGCGGGTAGATGAGGCGGGGGACGGATGTGAGGTCATGTCAGTGGCTCCAGCGCGCCAGTCACGACCCGCGCGGTATGAGTGGGACCAGAGCAAGCGAACGCCGTGGAACCGGCTTCGCCGGGCCACTGGCGTTGCTCCCCTGGGGGGGCTGAGGCCCGACACAAACGGCATGCCGTTTGTGCCTGCCGAAGAGATGGGCCTGTGGCCCAGCGCGGCCTGCAAGGGCGCGGCAGGCGCTTCGGGTGGGATCTCATGTTCCGATGCGGGCCGTCACCAGGCCCATGTTGACTTGCAGGCGGTTGCACAGGTCGATGACGGTGATCACCGAGGCGTACTGCGCCTTCGCGTCGCCGCGGATGGCCACGGTCATCTTCGGGTCGCGGGCCTGGATGGTCAGCAACTGGCGCTCCAGTTCGGCCACACTCACCGGCGCGCCGTTCAGCCTCAGGCCGCCTTCGGGCGTCACCTGCACGATGGCCAGTTCATGCTTCTCGGTGCTCGGCGTCTTGCTCGGCTTGGGCATGCTGATCGGCAGCCCCTGCACGGTGGCCGTCGTCATCAGGATGAAGACGACCAGCAGCACGTAGGCCAGGTCGAGCATCGGCGTCACGTTGATCGTGTCGTAGGGCTTGGCTTCGGTGTTCAATTGCATGGCCGCTTCGTCCGCAGTGAGTTCAGGGCGCCACGCGCTGGGTCACGAGGCCGACCTCGGTGATGTCCAGGCGCTTGGCCACTTCCAGCACCGCCATCACCTTGTCGTACTGGGTGCGGGCGTCGCCTTTCAGCACCAGGGGCAGGCTGGGGTTCGCCGCCTTGTGCGCGGCCAGCGAGGTGGCGAGCTGGTCCAGCGTGACCGGGTAGGCGTCGAGATAGATCGAGCCGTCGGCGGTGATCGTGATGGCGCGTGTCGCCGGCTTGGCCAGGTTGCGCGTGGCCTCGGTGCGCGGCGTCTCCACCTTCACGCCTTGCACGGACGCCGTGGTCATGATGATGAAGACGACCAGCAGCACATAGGCCAGGTCGAGCATCGGCGTGACGTTGATGTCGTCGAAGGGCTGGTTCTCGGCCTTGATGTCGGCGCTCATGTCGGCACGCCCTCGTGCCCGGCTGCACCAAAGGAAGCCGGAGTCCCATCGGGAGCCAGCGCAGCGGCGCAGCTCACGACTTGCCTCCGTACTCTTCGGCGACGCGCGTGATGAACTCGTCGACGAAGATCTGCATGTCGGCCGACACGTTCTTGATGCGCGACGCCAGGTAGTTGTAGCCGAACAGCGCCGGGATCGCGACGGCCAGCCCTGCCACCGTGGCGAGCAACGCCGCGGCGATGCCCGGCGCGATGGCGTTCACGTTGACGTCACCGGCCGCGGCGATGGCCGCGAAGGTGATCATCACGCCGACGACGGTGCCGAGCAGGCCGAGGAACGGACCGCCCGAGATGGCGATGGTGAGCAGCACCATGCCCGAGTTCAGGCTGTGCGATTCACGCACCAGGTCGGCGTCGACGGCGGCCTTCACCGCGTTCATCGAAACGCCGGACAGGGCCTTTGCGCCGCTCTCGCCGCTCTCGCCGATCTCGCCGATCTGGCGCTTGGCCAGTTCACGCTGGCCGGCCTGATAAAGGCGGTAGAGCGGTGAATACGGGTGCGTGGCGCCCTGGTCCAGTGTCAGCAGGTCCTTGCTGGCGGCGCGAAAACGGC